>MDTG01319686.1_pt1 | contig 10243 bp, 5 predicted proteins | sample 811421 | NCBI WGS metagenome assembly MDTG01 (sample SAMN05326645, study PRJNA326480) | marine metagenome | isolation source: seawater | place: Pacific Ocean: South East | collected 2011 | reverse complement strand
GGCGATCGCGATGGCTTACGAAACAGCCTCGCAAAGGTAAGAAAAGCGGGGCTGGAATGGGTACTCGATGCAGGAGACCAAGGACGCCATCGAGCGAAGGTACGACATAGACTGGCTCCGAGTGATCCTGTTCGGCCTGCTTATCCCCTTTCACGTAGCAATCGGAGTTTACTGGTCGACCTACGGGGAAGAGGTAAACCCCAACATTGGCCCACCCCCCACCGAGCTTCTAGCCTCCCAGGAGGACCAGGAAAGATTCGTGGACGAGAACGGACCCTACACGGCTGATTCTGTCAACTTCACGAGCATGGTACTCCATTGGATGCACCAGTGGAGGCTCGCAGCACTGTTCATGATTTCCGGGATGGGGACGTCATTCGCATTCCGCAAGAGGGATTGGAAGGTCTTCCTGCGAGAGAGGGTCACTCGGCTGATCATACCGATGTTCTTCGGGGCGTGGACCATGGGATTCGCTGGGTCCGTCTTACTTGGGGGAGAGGATATGAGCCTCACTGGTCTTACTGAGGGCTTCCTTTACGGAGTGGTCTGGAGATCTATGATTTTCTGGATGCCCCTGTTTGGTAAGCTGTACGCCCTAGGTCATCTGTGGTTCCTGTGGAATCTGTTCCAGTACTCGGTTCTACTCACCCCTCTATTCCACGTGGCAAGAGCCAATCCGGATGGTGCGGCAGTAAGGTTCGTCCGCTCCATATTCACCCTTCCCATGGGACTCGGCACGATGGTCCTGATGCCACTCGCTCTGACTGGTACCGAGGTGCTTTTCAAGCCCCTGTGGCAAGGCTATATCGGGGTCGCCTACGAGTGGTTCTGGTTCCTCGTTTTCTTCTTCTTCGGATACGCCTGCATCACTGCCAAGGACGAGTACTACAGATTCATCGAGAGCAAGAGGGGAGCGATCACCCTAATGGCCCTGTGCTGGACCTTAGCATTCGTTTGGATCAGGCTCGAGCAGCATGAGTCAGGGATACCATATGTGGATGGCGGTTGGCTGGAGAAAGGGATGTTCCATGACAGGATGACCCTGCTCGCATGCATGATTCACAGCTTCCACGCATGGTTCTGGTGCCTGGCTGTTTTCTCGTGGGGAGCGCTCCTGCTCAACAGACCCAGCGAGTCATTGAGGTACCTCAACCAGGCAGTCTACCCCTTCTACATTGTCCACATGCCGCTGACCTTCCTCGGTCTGAGGGTGTCCTCAGAAATAGGACTAAGGGATTACGCCGCGGTTCTGATAGCGACTCTGCTGGTTGCCATGCTCTGTTGGGCATTCTTCGAGATAGTCAGAAGAACCAGGGTAACAAGTTTCCTGTTTGGCATCAAGACTACGAAGAGGCCGGTTTCGTCGTCTTAATGATGACGAGATTTGAAAAGTCCTGCGAGTCGCCAAAAGCTCCTCGAGGCTTGCCCGGGAAGTGAAGTGAGAACATGAAGAATCCATTCGATAGAGCTACAGAAATAAGCATAGAATACCCGAGGACCGTACTCGCGGTTGGGTTCGTAGCGACCTTGCTTCTGTCCTCGATGGCTATGTTCCTGGAGTTCGACAACTCAGAGGATGCATTCTTTCCGGACAACGAGACAGTGAGGCTCCTAGACGAGGTGGAAAGCGAGTACCAAGCCAGCTTGGACTTCGTCCGAGTGGTAGTCAGGACCGACGCGGGACTCAGCGAGTCAGCCACGTGGTCCCATCTGGGTGTAATAGAGTCCCTACTGCTAGGGAACGAGAACCTTTCATCACATTCTTACCCCCTCTTCGGCGGTCAGCCTAACAACGGGCCGGCAAGCGCTGCGATATCCTGGATGAAGTATCAGAGCCAGGATGGGAACCAAGAGTGGATTGGGAGCGTTTCCGGCGGGATCGAGTCTCTAGCCAACGCGGATGACGCCAACTACACTGCGGCGAAGCTGGAGCTCCAATCCGCCATCATGACGATTCCTTCTCCTAGCCATGTGACTCCACAAGAGCTCGAGAGCTGGGACTTCACCGGCGTTGAGGTTTGGTTACCCAAGCTCTTGGACGGGGAGGACATCACCACGGAAATCTCGGCTATAATGGCAGCATCCCAGTCACTAGTAAGTCAGAACGAGACCAGATCTGCCGAGTTAGAGGCATTCAAGGGGCAGATTACCGGTTTGATGGCCCCCTTACTAGGCTACCAGGCCGTCAATCTAATATCGGCCATAGAGGGATCCATTCCTAGTGATCAGGAGATCCCCTTGGATAGCGAGGGTCCTTTCCTAGTCTCGATGGCCATAACCACGGACCCCGATGACCATGATGGCATGACTTTCGATGAGATACAGATGGAGGTCGTGAAGTGGGCCCAGGAGGTCGAGGAGGGCATCAGCGAGAGCTCGGACAGCTCCTCCACAGTCTTCTCATTCTCTCAGTTCCAGCAGGGCCAGAACTCAAACCTAGGGGCTGAACTTGCGATACTGAACTCCGCGTCACTCCTAATCCTGGGCTCGGTTCTCTATTTCACATTCAGGAGCTTCCGAGATACCGCATTCGTCCTAGGACTCACTGTGTTCGGAATCCTAGCGACCTACGGGACCTCGGGACTACTCACCAAGCTAGGAGTGGATATGACCTTCAACGCGGCCATGAACTCGATACCGGTGCTGCTGCTCGCAATCGGGGTGGACTACGGACTCCACGTGGTCAAGAGGGTGAGGGAGGAGTACCTAGAGGAGTCTGGAGACTCCGAGAGCATGGTGACGAGCCTGAGTGAGGATGCCCGGAGGAGGGCAATCAGATCGGGAACCACACTGACTTCGATAGCCCTGCTTATCGCTATTTTCACCGATATTGTGGGCTTCCTCTCGTTCAGACTTTCTAGCCAGCAGTTCTTGGTGGTGTTCGGCACGGTAATCGCGATCGGGCTCTTCTACGTCTATCTGTTCAGCATCACCGCGCTCCCCGCACTGATGACCCTGATCAAACCAAAGGACATGGTCCTAGGCAAGTCGGTGAAGGTGGAGAGGAGCCCGTTGATTGAGAAGATCGGGGGGCTATCCGACCGACCCGTGGTTGCCGTTCTCGTCGCCATAGTCCTTACCGCCCCCATGATTATGGGGATTGGTCAGCTGGAGGTCGGGTTCGACACCAGGGACAACTTCGACGACTCCGTCCCGGTGGTCGCAGACTTCATCCTGATATCCGACGAGTTCCAGAACAGCCCCGCCCCGATCTACGTGGTCGTGGAGGGCGATGTGGTCTCCGAGGAGGGAAGGCAGGCGATTACTGACATAATAGGGGTGCTGGGGGAGGACGAACGCGTCACGGTGGTGATCTCAGACCTGTGGTCTACCCTTGATGTCACGAGAGGTTCGAACTCGGACCTTTCCTCGTTGATGCTATCCATCGAGAGCGGAGATGAGGGATCCTGGTCGGCCCTGAGGGAGTGGCTCACGGGGACTGATGCTGGAAGGGATGTGTCATCCGGGCTTCTTTCTGGGGACGGGCAGCAGACTCTGATCTCCTTCCAAGCGGCCACGCTGGATTGGTCAAGTACGAACTCCTTCGAGAGTGAGTTGTCTTCCGAGCTGTCGACCTCGGTTAGTGGGACCGGATTCAGTGCCGACCTTAGCGGCAGATCACTGATCCTTGCACAGATAACCTCGGACGTCGCGGAGGCTGCTGTTCTCTCCACCGTGGTGGTAGCTGGAATCATCCTCCTGATGCTCGTCACGATACACACTTTCCGCACGGGGAACCTCGGACTGGGACTTGCGAGGGGGGTTGTGACTTGGATCCCACTCCTCGCAGTGGTAGCCTGGGTGTATGGGATAATGGGTTTCACAGGTTTCCAACTCAACTCGCAGACTGTTACAATCGGCGCCCTCACCCTCGGTCTGGGTGTCGACTACGCTGTGCACCTCTCCACCAGGATAGAGGAAGAGGTCGAGAAGAATCCAAATGGTCTTCCTTCGGAGTGGGCAGCGGCGTCTATATCCACCACTGGGAGGGCAATGGCTGGTGCAGCAGTGACTACTGCGGGCGGCTTCTCTGTCCTGAACCTCTCTTCGCTGGTCCCGTTGCAGCTATTCGGGCAGGCCTTCGTAGTAGCGATCACCCTGGCCTTGCTTGCAAGCGTCCTACTGCTGCCCTCCATATACACCAACCTGATGAAGTGGGAGCAGAAAAGGATTGGAAGCTCGATCTAGGTGGGATACGGAAAATAACAACCACTTAAAGCAAAAGTATCCCGGATGGAAGCTATGCTTCGTGTTTCTGATCTCAAGAAGGGATTTGGTTCAGGGAGTAGGAGACTCGAGGTCCTTAAGGGCATCAATATGGAGGTAAAGGCGGGCGAGCTGGTTAGCCTAATGGGTCCTTCCGGCTGCGGCAAGAGTACGTTACTAAACATCATAGGCGGGCTACTTGAAGCTGATTCCGGCCATATCTCCCTGGATTCTTTCAACTATGGTACGAAGTCTCCGAATAGGGTAGTTGACGTCAGAAGGAGCGGTGTGGGCTGGATATTCCAGGACTTCCACCTCGTTGAGAGGCTGGATGCCTTGGACAATGTCGCATTCAGTCTTGAGCTCTCCGGGATGTCCTCATCAGAGGCTGAGTCAAGGGCGTTGGACGCCCTAGTTAGGGTAGGGCTCGCGGACAGGGTGAACTTCATCCCTGACCAGCTCTCAGGGGGACAGCAGCAGAGAGTAGCGGTCGCAAGGGCGATATCCGGCTCGAGGCCCCTCATCCTAGCAGACGAGCCTACCGGGAACCTGGATGTGAAGAGCGGCGAGGAAGTGATCAACCTGTTCAAGGACCTGTGTGCCAATGATGGGCTCTCAGTGCTGATGGTCACTCACGACCCGTTACTCGCTTCTATGGCGGATAGGATGCTCCTTCTGAAGGACGGTATGACTGCTGCATCGGATATCAGGTCTGCATGGGGGATAGAGGAGGAGTGAATATGGCCGAGGAAGATAGTGATTCCAAGGATCGGATAGATCCTGTCACCGGCATGAGGACCGGTGAAAGCTCGGCATCAGGAACGGATGCTGAGGAGATCGAGGGAGGGGGCCCCGTGAAGTCTCTCAATTCCTACGCGGAAATACTGAACTCTTTGATGGTCCCCGTGTCGATTCTACTCGCACTCGCGGCCACTTTCATCGCCCTATCTTCCTCCTCGGTAAGCTCGACGAACAACTCGCTATTCTCGGAAATAATCCCAACCATGACGCAGTCGTGGATAACCCTGTCTTTGTTCATAGTCTTCGGCATATCTGGTAGAAGGTTCGGAGGACGGCTGTACAGAATAATAGAGCCGATCATAGTCCCCGGCAAGGTACAGAAGAGGGAAAGCGCTCCCTTCTCGTCTTCGAACATGGCCTCTGACTGGTACAAGTCTTTCCAATCCAGGTGGCTTGCTGCCCCGAACAACATCTCCATGGCGATGAGCAGCGCATGGAGAGGTAGAGAGAGGGGTTTGGCGATATTCGCCGGCGTCTTCCTCTCCTCCTTGGTGATCACGACCGTCCTTGCCTACGCAGTTGGTCTCAACCAGGCCTTCTTCGCATTCTCTCTGGAGGGTGACGAGTTCGATGCAAAGGTGGACTTTCAATCGGATCCAGATGGCTCATGGGAAGGAAGGACCAACGACTCAGCGGTCTGGGAATCACTGTGCGATGACTTAGTCGAGATGGAGGAGTTCGCTGATTGTGGACTAGTCTTCGGGAGGCAGGGCCTCCGACTGACGAGTTTCTTTGACCCGGGCTTCGCCGCACCGCAGCCGCTTAACGTCGAGGCGGTTAGTAGCCAAGACGGAGAATGGGGCAATATCAGCTGGGATTTCCCAGAGGCGATAGAGAACGGGCCTCCAATCAACTCAAAGAGGATCATCAGATTCTATGGCGATGGGATCTGGGATGGAGAACTCGGTGACAGACATGCCAAGTCAGTGATCTTCGGGGAGTGGCCTTCCACCGCAGAGGATGCCAGGGCAAATAGAACAGTTGTACTGCCTTCCAAGATAGCCAGCCAGGCCGGAGTTGTTGTCAATGACACCATCGACTCTCTGACATTCTCATACGTCACCGCAACATACGAGGGATTGGACATATCACAAGGGTACCAAGAGTGCGAGACAGACATAGACCTGGCATTCAATGACGAGCTCCCACTCCTGTTCTGCAAGGAAAACATAACTGTCACTGACTTGACCGTTTCCGCGATTTACGAAGAAGGCGACTTCGGCAACCCCACCCTCCTGTTCCACCCAGTCATAGTCTCCGACTCGGTCCTGAGCGACACCCAGAAGACCACACTGATGCAGAGTGACCACGGTTATCTTGGAATTGCCGTGGACAGGACCGAGATACCAACTGCATCCACCAGAGCAGCCACAAGCTGGTTGGAGGACCTCAAGACCTCACTGGAGAGTGTGCGTGCGACCGTTGACGTAATCGATCCATCTACCGGGGAGGCGACGGGTGAGACCGAGAAGGTTTCTCTGCCTAGGGAGTTCACGGTCGGGGAGGGCGCCAACGCCGTGGTTCTCTCTATCCAGTACAACGATATCATCTCCGGCACCATCACGTTCCTCAACATATTCCTAGGGATAATCCAGGTCTTCGACTACATTCTGGTGATCCCAATTGTGGCTCTTTCATTCGTGGTTCTGATTTACGGGTTAGTCCTGTCCCTGGAGCAGCGAAGGAGAGAGGTCGCGATTCACAGGGTGATAGGGGGAACCGAGGCAACTCTCTCCAGGATGATGGTTCTGGAGATTTATGCAATAGGAACCGTCGCTTGGATTCTAGGTTTCTCATTGGCCTCAGGGGCCGTTGAGGTAGTCCTGAGAGCAGTCGGATTCCTGAGATTCACAGATGCAGGAGACATAGACGTTGACCCGGTTCTTAGCTTTGGGTCGACCTTCGTCGTCACTTTACTAACCGTCGGACTGGCCTGGTTCTACGGGAAGAACAGAACCAACGACTTCCTCAGCATAGAGATAGACGAAGGGGTCAGGAGGGTCAAGAAAGAGAAGCGTCCCAACTACCTGCTACACTGGGTCCTATTTGGAATAGGGATGCTGGCTTATGTGGAAAGTTGGATTCAGAACAGGGGAGGTTTCTGGATATGGGACGGAGGCAGGGGTGGCGGCATAGTTGAGCCGTTCATTCCAAATGCGATAATCCAACTTCTGGGCCCCTTCTTCCTGTGGATCGGCGGAGCGCTGGTTCTCTCAAGGATAGGCGCATCAGGCCCTCAGATACTCAACAGGGCGATGGGTTGGTCCCCAGCCGTCTCCGACATAAGGAGGGGTCTAAGTGGTTCAGGATCCAGTCAATCTGTAAGTAGGCTATCGCTGATAATGCTACTCACCCTGTCCATCGTGACCCTAGCAGCAGTCCAGGGGCATACAGGCACGCTAGTGGATGAGAGGACCACAGACGCCCAGAATGGGGCTGACCTCAGGGTGCAATTCGACTCCGGATACACCGAACAGGAAGCGATGACACTAGTGATGAGCTCAATTGCAAGCGTTGGCGACTCGGAAATTGACGACGTCAACTCTATGACATCGATCGGGAATATAATCGCTACAAACAAGGACGGAGGTGGCATCTATCCGGTATGGGTCCTTTTCGATGGTCACGAGGACACACTCCTATGGGATGAGCAGTCCATTCCTGGGGACGACCCAACATCCTTGGCACAGGTTCTGAGCCAAGGTGGGTACCTAGCAGGGCCCGGAGCGCGGAACCAGCTAGACAGGCCCTCTACGGGGAGCCCGCTCACCCTCCAGTACAGCTTCTTCAACGAAGGGCCCTTCGGACTGCCAGTAGAGGTAGGTCCCTCTGAGTCTGTCGTGAACTACGCTGGTAGAGTCGAGTGGATCCCTGGACTCTCGGCTACGGAGGTTGACAACACCCTAGTGATAGGGGAGAAGACCTACAACGAGCTGGTAGTGAATCTGACCTCTGATATCTACAAGTCAACAACGTGGATGTTCGACCTGTGCGATCAGAGCTCTGCTGACTGCGCAAGCGCTCTGGAGCTGCTCAGTGCAGACCTCAGGAGCGTCGAGGGCATCATCTCAGCCCAGGACTGGTCAAGTGCCCACGAGGGTAACGAGAGGAATGGGGGGCTAATATTCGGAACTCCGGGACTCTTGAGTATGATGTTCGTGGTCGCAGCGCTGGCATCCGTTTCCTCGGCTTTCGTCTTCCTGTCCCTAGTGCTCTCGCAGAGGAAGAGGGAGTTGGCCATACTCCAGGCCATTGGAGCGAGCCCCAATCAAGTCATTCGGCTGGTTCTCTTCGAGATAATGTCGATCCTCCTTGTCAGCATGGTCCTTGGTGTGTCGCTGGGGCTCGCGGTCTCTGAGTCATTCAACGGGTTCTTCGGGGTCTTCGGATTCATATTCCAGCTATTCCTCGGACAGAGCGCACCCATAGACAGGGACTTGGTCTGGCCTTGGGCCGAGCTGGTTCTCGTCAACGGCATGGTGCTAATCGCGGTTGTACTGGCACTCTTGGTTACAACAAGGAGAGCGCTTGGGGCCGACTTGGCAACAGTACTGAAGGGAGAGTGAGAAGATGGACGATATACTGAGAGCAGATTCCCTATACCACATCTACGAGTCAAATGCTGAGGACGGAAACGTCGTCGCTCTCAGAGGCCTCAGCGTCACGATAGAAGAGGGAGAGGCGGTGGCCGTAGTTGGTCCGAGCGGATCTGGGAAGTCCACTCTCCTGAAGTGTCTGGGAGCACTCATGAAGCCCTCTGCAGGATCCGTGGAACTAGCGGGACGCAGGGTGACTAGGATGACGGGTTCGGAATTGGTCTCGCTGAGGCAACAGACAGTATCATTCATCTTTCAGGACGCTAATCTATTGCCCCACCTCAACGCCCTGAATAACGTCGCACAACCTCTCCTCCACCAAGGGCAACTCGCAAGACCATCCAGAAAGAAGGCTCAGGCTCTTCTCGACAGATTGGGCATAGGCGACAGGGCCTTCGGAATGCCGGAGCAGCTCTCCGGAGGGGAGCAGCAGAGGGTAGCTATCGCACGCGCACTAATTACCAACCCGAAGCTAATACTGGCGGACGAGCCCACCGGAGCGCTTGATCCGATAACGAGCAGGGAGGTTCTCGCGCTGTTTAACCAACTGCACAAAGAGGATGGTGTTGCATTCCTTCTGGTTACCCACAGTAAGGAGGTCGCGGCGTTCTGCGAGAGGTCTCTGGAGCTCAGAGAGGGGAGGTTCATCGCCCAGCATGGGGTGAATGTGGACATAGGGGACCTGTCAGACTCAAGGGAGCTGATTGTTGACGATTCAGGGACCGTGACCCTCCCGCCCGACGTCCTTCTGGAGATTGGGGGGCCCGGAAGATTCGAGCTACCCGAGGTGGCAAGGGACCTGCTGCGACTAGAACGCGTGGAAGACGATAGGATCGATGTTGGAGGCAGCGGCATGATGAGGCTCTCGGAAGTCTGCCCAGCCTGCTTCCACCAATACGGCGACAGTGATGAGCAGCTATGTCCGGAATGCGGTAGCAGCAGGCCGATGGTTCAGACTTGAGGCAGGGTGAATCTCTGAGGCTTGGCGATCCCCAGGTCAGCTGGCAGGTCACGGGTTTTCTCAGGCAGGGTGATGGGTATCATCTCCCTACCAATGAGGGCGACTCTGCTCTCCCTCCTGTCAGAGAGCACCTCGCGATCGACCATTGGTGCCAGCTTCTGCGAGAATTCCATGACCTCGGCATGAGTAGGCATGTTGTCGATTGAGAGGTTGTTCCTGCTGTTGCCGACGAAGACGAACCCCTTGGCCTCGATGAAGTCGGGATCTGCAAGGTTGTCCAGGCGAGCATAGTCTTCGTGATGCCCCAGTGACTCATTCTTGATCAGAGTGTGGCGGCAAACTGTGCGCGTGTCGAGGCTTGGAAGTAGTTCCAGGGTCTGCTCTAGCTTGTGGAATGCGCCTTGGTCGAACTTCGGCTTGCATATTCTATCGAAAATCTCCTTGTTGGGAGCATCGACGCTGACATAGAGCTGGGTGGGGAGCGGGTCTAGGTTCTCTATGACCTTCGGGAGGCTCCCGTTCGTTACTAGGAAGGTGCTGGTTCCGTGCTGGTGGCAGATATCGAGGAACTCGCCGAGCCTCGAGTACAGGGTAGGCTCCCCGTTCAGGGAGATGGCAACGTGCTTCGGGTTCTGGGCCTCTAGCCACTTCTCTCGATCGGCCTTCGGGTTCCCGCCAT
>MDTG01176511.1_pt1 | contig 10243 bp, 11 predicted proteins | sample 811421 | NCBI WGS metagenome assembly MDTG01 (sample SAMN05326645, study PRJNA326480) | marine metagenome | isolation source: seawater | place: Pacific Ocean: South East | collected 2011 | reverse complement strand
TAAATGTTTGTGATGATCCACTTGTAGTTAAAACTTTCATATCCATATAACGAAAGTAATACAATATATTGCAAAAAAAAAGAGCAACATTTCTGCTGCTCTGATTGTTAAAATTATTTATATGTGAATTTTATTTTTTAAATCTTTATAACTTTCACTTAATTCTTTATTCATTTCTTCCCTTTGTGCTTTTTTAGTTTTAGGGTTTTTGTCTAATAAATAAATATCGTATCCATTATTATTAGGATATAAAGTAACTATTTTCACTTCTTGAACATCATAATAACTTATAAGATATAAATCACTATGTGCTTCACGTTCCCAATATATTTTTATTGGATCATCATCAATTAAAATTTCATTTTCTCGCCATTTGTTATATGACTTTTTAAATTTATCTTTCATTGTCTTTGTTTTTGTTTTTAAAATTAGTAAAAGGGTAACATTTCTGCTACCCTGTATTTAATTAAGATAATTTATTTTTTAAACTATCAACATCTAATTGGACTTTATATCCTTTAGACAAATAATCCCATACAGCCCATTTTATTTCGTGATGATGTATTAGATGATTAATCATTGCACCTTCGAAACAAATAGCAGAATAATTTTTTCCATTTTTATTCTTACTAATTTGAATTGTAGGAATTTTTAAATTTACTTCTTTCATTTTGATTAGTTTTAAATTAATTTCAATATGTCAAAGAACTTAATCTTTCTATAAAGATAATAAAAATAAATGACTTATCAAAATATTTTAATAACTATTTTATTTGAGATCATAAAAAAAGGGGGTAAAAACCCCCCTAATTTAATCAAAGCTTATAACATTATATTTTTACATATTTTTTAGATTAGTAAATACTTCTTTTACTTTTCTCAATGCTTCTTTTGATTTATAATCTTTTTCTTCCAATTGCCTTTTCCTATCAAACAACTTACTTTGAAAAGATTTCCATTCTTTGTATGGTGGTGTACCTAAAATTTCATCCATCACATAACAATATTCTGCACAAGCATCTGAATCATTATAAAATTCTTTTTCACTTAAAAAATCTGAAAGTTGTGCTAGATATTGCCTAATTTCAAGGAGCATATCATAATCATTTAACTCCTGTATATTGGTAAACATTTTTAAATCAATTTTACCTTCTTTGTTTTTGTAATCAAATAATATATTTCTGAATATTTCTTGATGCTCTTAACACCTTTTATTAAATTTTATGTCTTATGACAATACAAAGATATTAAAATTTTTTAATAATCAAAATATATAACAAAAAAAAAGGACAACATTTCTGCTGTCCCTAATTTAATCAAAAATGAAAAAATACTATTACGAATTAGTACCTACTGTAATAGTAACTGATGCACTAGATAACCCTGCATAAGGATTACCTGCTGTTCCATTATTACAAAAATTTGGTGGAAGAGTTTCCGTTCCTGTCAGCGTAAGTGTGTACCCATTGAGATCGCCCATTGCTGCTCCGGTAACTATCGTACCGGCAGATACATCCATTCCATTCTCCCTTCCACAAAACCAAAAGTTGCCATTATACGTTTCAACCGCCACGTGTGGTCTTCCGTAAGCTAACAGCTTTAATTCTGAGTTATCTTCTTTGGTTAATTTTTTAAGAGTTAAATTTAATGTTTGCTCATAAAAAACTGTACCATTCTCCCTTGATGCATTTACAGTTGTTTCTAAACTGCTGTTTCCTTTTAATTCATATTTAAATGCTGTAAAAGTTCCTGTTGCATCAACTAAATTATCATTTGAAAGTGATAAAGTACCCATATCTCCAAAGTCGGTAAAATAAACTGCTTTTATTCCGCCAACAACGTCTTTACACGGTTCTTTTCTACCCAACGTTAAATCGCAAGCCATAGTTATTGTTTTTATAAAAAAAGGGTAGGTAGACTGTTATTGCTCACCCACCCTATTTTTGGTTAATTATTATGAATATAAAACAATATCGCTACCGATGCCATATTGCACCGAAGCTGTATATCTTACAATCACCCTTACATTCTGAGATCCATCGATATCAGCCATATCAATTACCTTAACTTCGTTAGAATCATTTAGGAGTCCTGTACCGAAATAAAGATTTGATTTTTCTGCTGCAACAGCGTGGTTGTCTGCTAATCCATTAGCAACAAAGATGTTAATTCCATCAAAGCTTAATCCACCACCATTGTACCATTGTGTTCCTTTAGTGTCTGTACCTGCTGCACCAATTTGTGAAGCAAATCCACCTAATGCTCTTACGTACGCTCTAGCTATGTTTTGAGAAACGTAAAGTGTCATATCATCGCTTGTATACAGAGTACTTGGAATTGCATCGACTATTGCTCCAAGCTGTGCGATTACATTACCTGAATTTACAGTTGTAGAAGCAACATCAGTCACAGTTCCATCTGCTAATAGTAATTCATCAAATCCACCAAATTCTCCTGCATTTGCTGCTGCACCTGACCAAATTGTTTGTTCAGTTTTTTGTGCAATCTTAGCTGCTACGTGAGAAATTAAGAAATCTGCAAAGCTTGGTGCTAATTGATCAAAAGCACTAAAGCCCATATCTTGAGCCATCCAATCACTATGGAAGTCTTTTTTACATAATTGTAAATTGACTTGTAATTCAGTTGGTTGAATTATACGCTCCGTTAATGTTACAGTTGAAGTAGGATCAAAATCGCACGTTGCATCTTTTACAAGACCATCAGTTGCAATTTTCTTAATTACTTCTTTATACTTAATATTTGGTTTAATTGTTATTCCACCTGAATTAAGTGTGTTACCACTAAGCAATGCCGCAGAGATATATTCTCCTGCAAATTCGCCTGCATACGTGGTTGTTATACTTGTTGTTGTTGATAAATCAACTTTTCTATTTGCCATTTTTATTTATTTAAAATTTATTAACCTGTTGCTGTTATACCACCACTTTCTAAAGCATTACCAAAAACAAAGTAGCTTGTTCCATCACTTGTGATTTCTACAAAATCTCCTACGTTGTCAGCAGTATGTACAAAGTTTAAATTATCTGCTGCATCTACATCAACTACTGCACCTGCTACGATAATACTTCCTTCCATAACATCAGCAGTACCTCCTGCAATTACTGTGTTTGCACTTGTCAAGCCACCTGATGTAACAAATTTTATTTTAAATCCTGCTGTTGGTGCAGGTAGAGTTACTGTTCCACCTGTTCCACTAACTAGAATAGTTTTTCCACTATCTGCCATAGTATATGTTTCACCAATTGTTACTGCTTGTTGATCATCAACTTGGCGTAAAACATCATCACTAAAAGTTATTGTTGTTCCCATTTTTTTTTATTGTTTATTATATATTTTATTCATTACTACATCTAAAGTTGTTGCACCTCTATTTTGTGAATACAAAACTTTCTTTTTTTGTGGTGCTTCAGGACTGTGCTTGATTGGCTGTGCAGCAGGTTTCGATAATTCTTCTTTTAACTCTGCTTCTTCATCCATCTTTTTCTTGTCATCATAAGCACCCATCTTTTCTTTCATAGACATAACCATTTCTTTCAAGGCATCAAATTCATCTTTACTGACAAACTCCTGCTCTTTCATTTCTTTTTCATCATCTTCTTTTTCTTCAGGCTCTTCTTCTGCTTTAACTTCAACAGAATTAATAACACCATCATCGATGATTTCTAAAGTACGACCATCTTCGAGCTGATATTCTCCCTTAGGTAAAGCAACACGCTCATCCTCTGTAAGAATAAACACATCGTTTCCTTCAACAAAATCATTAGCTTCGATCACAGTCCCATTATCTAGTTTTAATTGTGCTAAAACAATCTGTGGATCTTCTTTGACTTCCTCAGATAATTCTACGCCCAATAGGTTTTTGATCTCTTTTAACATTTCAATTGGATTTTTCATATTAGTATTACGTTTTGTATTATTTATTTTGCATTTTATGTTCCATCTCCTGTAACATTTCCTATTCCTTGTGAATAATAATCTTCACCACAACACTTTTTGGAATAGCTTCCATCCCTACAAAGACAGGCTCTTTTGCTATCTCTTGGAACAGCGTGTTTGCTTCTTATATATCTTTGTTTATTTTTCATTTCTTGCCTGATTTTGGATGTTTACTTGGCAACAAATCATTGTCTTGTTTGTACTTAGCATTTTGTGGTCTTCCATTTTTAACTAAATATAAAAAAGCATTAACCCTAGCAAATGCCCATTGAGATGCAGAACTAACTCGTGGTGAACTACCTGTATTAAATGCACCTAATCCCCTTTGATAAACACTTGACAGTTGACCTACTGTTACACCATAGCCTAATTTGTCTTTATATCTCTTATTAAAATCATCTGCTTTCTTTTGTAATGATGCTTTGTCTTTTGCAGTAGGCTTTGCACCTGTTTTACCTTTTGCACTTCCACCTGCTGATCCTTTACCTTTAGGGTTTGGATTCTTTGTGTCTGACTTTGGTGCTTTTTTAGATCTTCTTATTCCACCTTTTGGTCCGACTTCTGCAAACTCTTCACCATCCATTTTAACACACTTGTGCTTTACATAGTCTTTTTTGTAACCTTTAGGACATTTATACTTTTTAAATTGCTCAATATCTAATTTATGTTCTTTACAAGGCATATACCAAGTCTGCCCTTCGAATTCGTGTGTGTGTAAACCTTCACATCCAATATCTTTTGCAGCTTCTTCTGCCATTTCTTTTTTAGCATAAGCAAGTCTATCATCTATAATAGCAAGATCATCACTAATTACTTCTGACATATTCTCAATTTCTTTGAGTTTAGAACCTGACCATCTTAAACCTGCCTTACCACCCCATAATAAATAAGAAATAGTGCCACAAGCTTTTGTATCTGATTCATCATAATATTCTGCTGCTCTTGACAAATAAGAATACATTCTTTTAATGGTTGACAATGTTACAGGCTTTCCTTGTGAAAGACTTGCTGCACGAACTTTACCAACTTGTGTTGCACATTTGTTGTTTACTTTGTCATTTAATTCAATTCCTCTTTTAGCATTGTTTTTTACAGCATCAGGATAATCAGAATATGAAACAAGCTTAACACCTCTTAATGTGTCTTTTACTTCTTCTAATAAAAACTCTGCTTCACTTTCTTCACTTAATTCATCTTTTATTCCTTTATCTTTTGGTGATTCTGCTTTATCAGCAAAGTATCCTTCGATACTAAAACCTTTAACAAGTCCTGTTTTCACATAAGAATTCCAAATTTCATCATTGTCAACTTTAACTGTTCCCATCCAAGTGCCAATTGGTACATCCATTCCATACTTTACAGACTTATCGTGTACCATATCTTCTTTAATCCAAGATTCAACTAATGTCAGTCCTTGTATATTCATTTGATGTTCTAAAGTGCTGTTTTTTTGATTACCACTTTTAAGATATTTTTGACTTGCTTTTAAAATTGTATCACGACTAAAGAAAATATAATATTCTTCATCACCTGATTTTCTAAAAATAGGTTTATTGGGAACTAGCAATGCACCCATTAATATTTTTTTCTCTTTGCTTACTTCTGCTAATTTTACTTCATCTGCTTTTAAAGCAACAAAATCTTCTTCAATTGCAGGATTTTCGACAATGCTAATCGCTTCAACGCCATTAAGATCATCATTTTCATCTATTATTAATTCAACTATTTTCATATTTATCCTATTGATGCACCTTCTATTGTATTACGTTCTAAAGACTGTGCGTTTGTTATTTCATTACTTACCACAAATGCTTTTACAGGCTCAGCTTCTTGCTGTCCTATTGCTTCTGCTAATTGATTTGTTGATGATGCACCAACAACATTAAATGCAGGTGCTGTGGGTGCTGCTGATGCTTCACCTCTGCCACCTGAGATATTTGGAGATGATGCTCCACCTTTTACTGTTGTTAATATTTTTTTAGCTTGTCCAACTGCTCCTAAAACTGATGCAATTTGTGATGCATAAAATATTGGATAAGCAAATGCTGCTGCCGGTCCTGTTCCTGATGCTGATTTTTGTGCAATATCAAGTGCTTGTACAAAACCAATTCCTGTTCTAATTGCAATTTCTGCTATTGCTGCTGATTTAGATGCTGCTGTACCTTTTTCAAATAGTTGTCCTAAACCACTAATTGCACCTGCTGATGCTGCTGCTAATTCTAACTGTGCAGATATTTTTGCATCTTTTACTTTTTGATCATCTTCAATTTCTTTTTTATTCTGTTCTTCTTGTTTTAAATTATCTTCTTTTCTTGCATCATCTTTTAAAGAATAATAAAAGTCTATAACTTGTTGTTTAGCTTCTTCACTTGCATTTAATGCTTCTAATTCTTTAAGTGTGTTTGCTTCTTCTAATTCAACTTTTTGTAATTCTGTCTCTGCTTGTTTTTCTAATTCTCTTTGCGCATAATCATCTTGAATATCTTCTATTGCTTGAAGCCTATCATTTTCTATTTTAAGTGCATCTGCTGCTGCTTTCTCTTCTTCTGCTTTTTGTTTTCTTAAAAGCATTTGTCTTTGATTGGCAACCTCTCTTTGTCTGTTTACCTTTTTTGCTTCTAATTCAAACAATTTAGCTTCTAACTTAGCTTGTTCATCTGCATCCTCTTTTCTTACTAATGAAGTTAAATCATTTTCTTTCTTCTTAGCTTCAAACCTTAATCTAGCTGCTTCTATTTCTTTATTAGTAATTCTATCTTCAATTGTAATTGCTTCTTCTAAAAATGCAATTCTTTCTTCTGCATTAAATTTTTCTGTGTTATAAGCTTTTGTCCTTAACTCATTAACCCTTGTATTTACCTTTTGTCTTTCAACTAATAAGTCTCTATCAATTTTATCTGCTTTTGCAATAGCATCAGATAATTCACCTGCTGCATCAACATCTTCTTTTATGTCTTTACTTAAATTTTTAACTTTTTTACCTACTGTGTCAAATGTTTGTCCTAAAGCTTTTCCTGCATTTTTAATTCTTTCAGTAAAACTACCTTCTGAAAATAAAGCTGTAAAAACTCCTGAAATTCCATCACCTAACTGTGAAAATAATTCTACAACATTTGCTAATACTGCTTTTGCTTGGTTTAATCCTTTTGTTAATTTGTTTTGTCCTTCTTCACTCGCTGTAAAAGCTGCAACTAAAGATCCTAAAACAACCACAAATGCTCCAACACCTGTACCAAGCAATGCTAATTTAAACCTACCTAGTCCTTTTGATGCAGCACCTAGACCTTGTGATAAGCCTGTAAACTTACTGAACAATCCACCTGTTGCCTGATCTAATATTGTTGTACCACCTATTGATTTAGTTAAACCTTTAGAAACTTCATTGTGTGCTTTAGCTTGTTCCTTTAGTTTCTTGTTAGCGGTTGTTAAAGTCTTATTTGCTTTTTGTCTTTGTTTTGTGCTTTGCTTTAGTGCTTCTTTCTCTTGCTTTAAATTAGCTTTTGTTTTATTTATTAAAGCTGTAAGTTGTTTTCTTTTTGCAAGATCTTTACCGCTAGCACCTGTAACTTCAGCTAATTCTTTTTCTAAATCATTTAACCCTCTCTGTAAATCAGAAACACCACCCTCTAAATCTTCAATGCTTTCATCTAACTGCTTTACTGCTTTTATTGCTTCTTTAGCATTTAGCCTTATATCTAATATTTTCTCTGCCATAATTCCTGTTTTAACATTTTGTACCCTTCTTTTATTGTTTCAGGAAACTTGTTTTTCCCTAAAGCTATTTCAACAAATTCTCCTGTTAATTGATTTGTCTTTGCAATTTCTAATAGATCTAATATATTTTTTATCATTTTTTTTTTATTTATGATGTACTTTGTAAATCCCCAACCCCAACTTGTAAACCTATTCCACCAATAGTACCTGCTGCTAATGTACCTGTGACTGTACCACCTTTTATCATTACAATTGGATAAGCATTTAACCACATAACATATTTAACAAAAGCATTTGTTTTATTACTCATATTAAATGCTGCTGCATTGTCTGCACCAAATCTGTCAATAGCTTTGAATGTGTGTGATATAGGATAATAAGTTCCTGCTGTTGGATTGTCCACACTTGACAACCATTCAACTATTTCTTTAATTGCTGTTTCATTTGGCAGTATAACATTTGAAATAATAAATCCATCTTGATCTTCAGCATCATATATTGTAAAATTGCCTTTGGATAAGTTGTGCTGTGGTGAACCTGCACTAATATATCCTGCTGATCCTGCAACACCATATAAGTTTTCACCATTTGCATTGTTATATTGTGATACTGTTGCACCAACTGTTGATGCACTAACAACATCAGTTATGACATCTGCTTTATCATTCTTTGGATCTGTATTTGTTCTTGCATAGAATCTATAATAAATTGTTGTTGGGTGTGTTAAACCTGATTTTTTGTATTTGCTTTCAATACTTAAATTATTATCTAGTAATGTTTTAATAACAGCTAATGTTGGTTTAAAAGGCACAACTGTAACATCACCAAATGCTTTTAAGGTATCGATATCATCTGTTGAACTTAAATTAGTAGATGATGTAGAATATAAGAATCCATATTCATCTAATTTTTGTGTGTTACCTACTTTTCCAATATCGGTTATTTTATGGCTAAAAAATACTTCTGTTGTCGTTGAAACAGGTATTTGTGTAATACCAATTGTTGGTGCAGTAACTGTTAAGCTTTTGTCTAAGAAATCACTATCAGGATTATTTTTTGATGAACTTGGCGCACCTTTCTTTAAATCAGGAACAACAAAGTCAGGCATACAACTTGCATCAACTGTAATTTTATCATTGTCTGCAAAAAGTAATGTACTGTCAACTGTAAAACAGTTTAATTCTATTCTTTTAAAAGATTCTCCAATTGGCTCTTCAAAAATGTTTGTTAATTCTAAACTGCTTTTTTGTGTTTCAAAATTAGTTGATATTCTATTTATTCTATATTCATTGTAATTTAATATAAATTTATCAGCTAGATCCAATCTAAAAATTAAACTCATTGGCAAATAAGCTTTTACATTTGTAATTCTTTTTTTAGGATTAAATGCATCAACTATATATGTTTTATAAAAATTATTAAATAAACTTTCATTATTTGTTTGTAAAGAAAATTCATCTAATTCTTCATTAAAATTTAAACTTTGCTTACCTGAAACATAAGTGCTTCCTGTTGCTTGTGAATTAAGTGGCATATATGGTGCTGCAACTGTATCACCTGCTGTTAATGCAAGATTTAAAACTCTTATTGATGTAGCTGATTTAACTGCATAAAATATAAGCGGTTCACCTAGATATGGACTTAATCCTTCATCTACTGAATATCCATATTGCACACCACTAAGAGCATCACTAACAACATTATTTGCTTGAACTTTTAAATGCTCAAACATAAAATGCTCAAATGGTAATACTATTTCATAATTTTTTCCATCAAATTTATCTGCTGCACTAAAATCTAAACTCCCCCATTCTGTTTTGGCTGTTTGCAAATGATTGTTTGCTAAAAAAGTTTTTGTGCCTTTGTATTTAAAATTTATCTTTTTAAATGGTAATACTGAATCAACTATTGTTTCTGATTTATCTACAAACTTTGTTATGTCGTGTACTTTTGTACTGCTTGAATAAAAAGTGTCTAATGTTTTTACTTGTATAATACCATTATTATCTTGGAATGCAGTCAGATTAAACATTTTGAAAAGACCTGTCAAGAAGTCTATTATCTTAATGTTTGGTGCAATCTCCATTGGATTTGCAGGTTTATTAGCACCTTTCTCTGCTGATAAAGTAAAAGCTGCAAATGGTCTGCTTCTAGTAGATACTTTTTTAGTGATCAACATTTCAACAGTAATTGTGTAAGTTGATACAGCTTCTGTTTCTATAAAGTATGTGAATACACCATCTGTGTGTTCAATCCAATCTTTTTCAGGTAAAGTGCCTGTTTGTCCTAAAGATGTTTTGCCTGTTAAATTTTCAAACTTTTTAAAATCTTGACCATCCTTTTTTATTACTAAAGTATAAGCTGCACCACCTGATGGTTGTACAGTAACATTCATTCTTCTTTTTATGTTGTTTGTATTACTGTAATAATCTTGTGCATCAATGTCTGTTAATTTACTATTATAACCTGCATTAGTAAATCCTGTAAAATTAAATGTTTTACTTAGTCCTTTAGTTTGATCATTTAAGATTGTAATATTTGTTCCTTGAAATTGTGCATCTTGATCTGCTTG
>MDTG01392293.1_pt1 | contig 10244 bp, 9 predicted proteins | sample 811421 | NCBI WGS metagenome assembly MDTG01 (sample SAMN05326645, study PRJNA326480) | marine metagenome | isolation source: seawater | place: Pacific Ocean: South East | collected 2011 | reverse complement strand
AGTGCTTTTGAAGATTGTTTTATTTTTGTTGTTAATTTATTACTTTCAAAAAAATCTGCACCAAATATTTTGATTAATCTTATATTTGAAAAAGTTTCTTGTAAATTTACACTTAGTTTAGATGATGTATCATATATTTTTTTTTCAAATTTTTTAATTGGTTTTTTAAACAAAAGAGTAATCAAGTAGTGCAGAAAAAGTATTAATACTATCCACAAAGTTAAAAAGAAATTAGTAGAAATCAAATAAATTGAATAAATTATTATAAGTAAAATTGACTCAAACATTCTATGCGAAACTGATACCACACCTTGGGCATAAGCTAGGCTGTCGTTCATGACTCTAGAAATTAAATCACCTGATTTTGAATTGTTAAAAAAAGACAATCCATAACTAATAAGTTTTGTTGTAAGTGTAGCCCTAACATTTTCAGTAACTTTTGCTCTCGCAAGACTATTATAATAATTTGATATATATTTAAAAATACTTCCTAATAAAGATGTAATAATAAGTAATATAATTAAAATTATAAAAAAATTAATAACATTTTCTGTATTAAATTTTTTAAAAAAATTACCGAGAGTGTTTTCAATAGAGTTTAAATCAAAAAAATTTTTTCCTTCAAGTAAGTCTGTATTTGAACTATTATCAGAAAAATTATTTCCAAAATAATTTAGAGTTTTGTTTACAATTATTGCAAGTAAAGCGGGCTTAACTGTAATAAAAATTGTTGAAATAAAAGAAAATATTAAAATTGTTAATACATGGTATCTGACTTTTAATAAATTAAAGAAAAAGAAATTTTTTGTATTTTTTAAATTCATAGATTTGGAATACATAACAAGTTTCCACTTATTTCAACACAATTATATTTATTTGATACAAGAAGATGCTTTAAATCGTTAAGAGATTCATTTTTATAATATTTTGAATGAACTTCAAAAAGTATTATTGGTTTTTTAATTTGAAAATAATTCTTATTTAAATCCTCAATTACTTCAACTTCACAACCTTCAATATCCATAAATATTAAATCTGGAGTAATGTTATTTTTTTTTATAAAATTATTTATAGAAATTGATTTTACTATTATTTCATTTTCAAGATTTAAATATTTTGAAGTTTCTCTAAGCTTTATTTCGTATGAATTTTTTGCATCTTTATGAAAAACTACTTCCTCTTCTAAATTTGAAATAAATAAATTATATATTTTTACATTTTTCAAATTATTTAGTTTGATGTTATTATTCAATATCTTAAAATTATTTGGTGAACTTTCAATAGAATAAATCATACCTTCTATACCAGTAGATTGCGCAACTATATTTGTGAAATAACCATAACAAGCTCCAATTTCTATTATATTAAAACCTGGTTTAATAATTGATTTTAGTATTGATGTAGTTTCTGTTTCTCTTAAACCATTAATTCTTTCTATTATTGCTGAGTCTAAATTATAACCGTTAAAATTCATTTTAAAATTAGTATCATCTACACTTATATCGAACACATAATCTTTTAATGAGATTTCATTTATGTAATTTTTAATATGCTTTAATCTAACGAATTTAGATTTGCGAAATTTAAATATTTTGAAATTATTTGTAATTAAAATATTACTTGGTGTTATCCCCAATTTTTTTTTTAAGTGTTTTTGTGGAAGTCTAAATTTAATAATTGCATCATGCAAATTAACAAAGCCAATAATTCGTAGAACCAGTTTTAGAATATGTTTAATTATTTGCATTTAATTTATTTATAAAAGTAGTTGAATCATTATGCTTTACATAATTATACAAAGGTACAGGTAAATTAAATATTTTAGATTTATTTATTCTTGCAAATAAATCTTGATCTTCAAAAATTCTTTTTGTTGAATTATAAGATCCTATTTGCTCTAGATAGGAAGTTCGCAACATTAATCCACATGCAATACTTTCAAGAATAAATTTCTTCCTTTCTAAAATTTTTTCATCGTTATTAGTTATAAAATAATCACTACTGACTCCCACATAATCTGGATTAAACTTTAAAAAATTATATAACATTGGAAGAAAAGCAGGTTGAACAAAATCATCTGCATCAACACGAACAAAATATTTACCTCTTGAATTATCAACACCTATTTTTGATGAATATCCAATGCCTTCGTTTTTTTCATTAATTATTAGCTTTATCTCTTTATTATCTACATAACTTTGTAATACATTAACTGAATTATCAGTGCTATAATCATCTACAACTATAATTTCATAAATTTTTCTATCTATTTCTTGATTTAACAATGACCTCAAGCATCTTGTTATGAATTTTGAGTAATTATAATTTGTTACAATAACTGAAATTTTTATAGAATTATTAATCATTCTCAAAATCATTCCAATCTAAAATTTCATCTTTTTTAGTATTTTTAAGCATTACCTTACCAATAACTATATTGTATTTATCAGGAGATATTCCTGTACCCGGTCTTTTAAAGGTTATGTCACTATGCTTAATAACACTGCCTTGATTTAAATCTTTATTATAGACTAAACTTCTTCTTGCATTTTCTCTAGATTTAACTTCATTGCTCTTGGAGTCAATTTGACCATCTCCTATAATTTTTATGATATCATCTATTTTTTTAACAAATATTTTTAAATCTATTTTATCCATAGCATGATAGTGATCATTACCTAGTAAATTCTTATCAAAGGTATAATGTTTTTCTATAACTTTAGCCCCTAATAACCAAGATTGGATTAATAAATTCATTTCATTTGGGAGAGTGTGATCAGAATAACCAATTATTTGATTTGGGAATTTTTCTTGTAAAGTTTTAATCCTCATTAAATTTGCATCCTCATTTTTAGTAGGATAATTTAATACACAGTGTAAAATTATACATTCAATATTATTATTATTAATTAGATCGACAGTCTTATTAATTTCATTAAACGTTGATGCGCCAGTTGATAATATAATATTTTTTTTAAATTTACATATATGCTCAATAAATGGCAAATTATTCAGATCAGAGGATGATATTTTTATAGTTTCACATAAATCATTTAAAAAATTTGCTGATTCAAAATCAAAAGGTGTACATAAAAAATCAATATTTTTTTTATCACATTCTATTTTTAGTAATTCAAACTCTTTTTTCCAAAATTTATCAAATCTTTTAAAAAGCTTATATTGACTATCAGTAGTTTCTTTTTTTGTATCCCAATAAGCTGGGGAATTTCTAGATGCGAGCGTTTCAGCTTTATATGCCTGAAATTTAATGGCATCAGCCCCATTTTCTGCAGATGAACTTATCATCTCAAAAGCTTTATTTATATCATTTTCATGATTCACCCCTGCTTCTGCTATAATATAAGGTTTATTATATTTTTTTTCTTTTAATTTGTTTATGTTAATCATTAATTATATTTTTATGTAAAATTTCAGCATTAATAAAATCTATTTCTGTATCAATATCAATAGTCTCATAAATATCCTTTATTTCAAAATAATTTAAATCGTTCCAATTCCAGTATCTACCATTTTCAAAAAAGAACTTTTTTTCAAAAAAATATAAAGCATGAGTAAATTGATATACTGGATTAACTTTCTTAGTATTTATTGTTTTTAAATCTGCCTCAAAATTTAATGGTTTTTTATTTTTATCTAAAAAAAAATTAGATATTTTACTAATTGAAAATGTTGGTTTGAAATTACTCTTACTACAATGATTTATAAATTCATTTATTGTTGAAATTTTAAGAAATGGTAGACATGAATTAATTATAATAAAATAATCAGAGTCAATATTTTTTAAAAAAGACAATATATCAATAATTGGCTCATCAATATTAGTGGAATTTTTATCTCTTTTGACGAAATTTATTCTATGCTCGTGGCATTTTTTTTCAAATTCTTTTTCATAACCTGCAAAAAAAGTTTCACAATTAATTTTATTCAATTTATTTAGAGCTATATCCACCAAAGTGGTGTTATTAAACTGACGTAACATTTTGTTTTTACATCTTTGACTATTTTTTCTTGCAAATGAAAAAGCTTTTATTTTCATATTATTTAAATAATTTTTTTAATTTATGAGATATATTTCTTATTTTATTTTCATCTAATGAATAGAATAAAGGTAATGATACCTGTTTTTTATAAAAACTTTCAGCATTGTGTAATTTTTTAAAATTATAATTTTTTACGTAATAAGGGTGTTTGTATATTGGAATATAATGAACTTGAAGATTAACACCATGTTTAGACATTTGATTAAATAATTTTGATTTTGTTGTTTTTGTTTTTTTAAAATTTATCATTACAGGATACAAATGATATGAGTGTTTAACTGACTTTGATTCTATTGGAATTTTTATATTCTCAGTTTCATGTAAATATTTTTTATAAAATAAAGCTAATCTTCTTCTTTGGTTTATGAATTTGTTTAATTTTTTTAATTGAGATATTCCAAGTGCACATTGAAAATCTGTAATTCTAGAATTATTTCCTATTTCATTTAATTCATAATACCATGGATATTCTGAAATCTTTTTTTTATCTTTGACAATACCATGATTGGATAATGTATTAAATTTTTCATAAATTTTTTTATCATTTGTTAAAAGAGCACCGCCTTCTCCAGTGGTAATATTTTTTACAGCATGATAACTATGCACAGCATGTTGTGCATATTTCATCGCATAATCGATCCTTCCATTCAGTTTAGATCCAATTGAATGACAATTGTCATTAATAAGAATTAAATCATATTTATTTTTTAAATAATTAAGAGCTTCCCAATCTGCAGGATGTCCCGCATAATCTACGACAATAACAGCTCTAATATTTTTTTTTGACCTTATATCGTCTTCCAGAATATTTGGGTCAATATTATAAAAATTGTTTTCAATGTCTACAAAATGCGGAGTTAATCCAGCATTAACAATACAATTAGATGTTGCAACAAAACTAATAGGAGTTGTTGCTATAATATCTTTTTTTTTAAAATTAATAGATTTAATTAAGTTATATAAAGCTGAAGTACCACTTGACACAACTTTACAATATTTAGAGTTAAATTTTTTTTTTATTAAACTTTCAAATTTTTCTGATGTTTTACCTTGAGTAATATAATCTGATTTTAATATCTTAATAACTCTTTTAATATCATCATTGTCAATATGTTGACGGTTATAACCTATATTAATCATTTATTTTTTAAATTCTTCAATTAATTTTGAAATTTGTTTAACAGTTAAAAATTTTGAATTTAAATTACTTGAATATTTAAAATTATCTGTAATTAATCTGTAATTTTTTATTTTATATTTTTTTATATATTCATTTATATCAACTCCATAACTTCCACTGCCACTAAGTAATATATAAAAGTTTTTAAATTCTATACAATTTATTGATTCTTCACTTGAAATCATTTCTTCATGTAGTTTTTCACCTTGTCTAATTCCTATAAATTTATGTTTAGCATTTTTATTAACAGCATTTGCAATATCTAAAAGTTTTACTGATGGTAGTTTAGGAATAAATATCTCACCACCTTTCATTAGTCTTATTGATTGAATTACAAATTCTACTCCTTCTTTTAAAGTTATTATAAATCTAGTCATATCTTCATGTGTAATATTAAAGTTATTTGACTTGGAATTTAAAAATATTGGCAGAACAGAACCTCTACTGCCTAAAACATTACCATACCTTACAACAGAAAATATAGTGTTTTTATTACCTTTAAGGTTATTTGCAGCAATGAACATTTTATCTGCTGTTAATTTAGTTGCACCATATAAATTGATAGGCGAGGAAGCTTTATCAGTACTTAATGCTATAACTTTTGCAACATTATTTTTAATAGACTCTTCAATAATATTCTGTGAACCTATAACATTTGTTTTCACAAATTCAAATGGATTATATTCTGCTAAAGTGACATGTTTAAGTGCGGCTGCATGAACAACAAGATCAATATTTTGGTTTAAAGCGAATGATAATCTATCTTTATCTCTAATATCACCTAGTAAGAATCTAATATTTTTAAATTTTTTTGGACTGAACTTATTAAGTTCATTCATCAATTCAAATTGTTTTAATTCATCTCTGCTAAATATTACTAGTTTATTAAATTTATATTTTTTTATGTAATATTTGATAAAACTTTTCCCAAATGAACCTGTACCGCCTGTAATAAATATATTTTTTATCATTCAATTATTAATTCTTTTCTTTTTCCCATCTTGTATAGAAAATTATGAATGGATATATGAAAATAATAAAAAGTGCGTAGAAAAAATAACTAAATAAGATAAATTTTATTTTTGAAGATTTTAAATTATTTGTACCAATGTCATTTATATCAGCCTTTAAAAAATCATCATAATAAGTATAAATTTGATCATGGGCACTGATTAATGAAACAATTTGTAATAAATCTTTAAACAAATAATCAAATTTAATAATTTGTTTTAAAGTGGTGTCTGACAACATATAAATGATGTTTTTATCAATATTTTCTAGAAAATTTAAAAATGATTTTTTACTATCATTATCTGCAATTCCAATGACAAAATTATTTATTTTTTTATATGTTTCTGAATTTTTAAGAATCTTTAAATTCTCATCAAGAATTTTTGAATCCTTTTCTTCATAATTAATAATTTCAGATATTATTGTCCCTTTAATTATATTTAATTTTTGAGATAAATATTTTGATAAAATTTCAGGATAACTGAATAATTGATTTTTAATAATTAAATTAACTGAATCCTTTATATAGATTATAAATAATTGTTGAATTTCCATACCTGTTTCTAAAGAAGGATTTGCAGACTCTAAAATATAAAAGTTTTTAATATTATTATCGCTTTCATCATTAATATCTTTTTTGAAGTAAAAATAATACTCTGGATCTTCAACTAATATTTCTGAACTATTAAAAAAATTCTTTTGAACTTTTCCAACATTACTCAATAGTTGCTCAACAGGATTTTTAAATTCTATTAATGTTTCTTGTTTGCTAGGTGAAGGTTGCAATCTTAAAAGATAATCTAAATCATTAATTCCAGAAAAAAAAGATGATATTTGACTTGAATATTCTGGATATACTAAACTTAAACTACTTTTTGCTCCAAGATCATTATTTAATAAATTAATATTTGAAGTAAATGAGTAAGTAGATTTTAAATAATAAAAATAGTAACCTAATATAAAAAATAACCCTAGAAATAAAAATAATAAAATTTTAATAAAATTAGTTTTCAATACAAATACTATCTCAAAAACAGACACATGGTCTTTATTTTCAATTTCAGATTTATTTGTTTGAGGCATAATAGTTTTTATACCATATAATGAATTTATTTATACCATTATATATGTTTGTTTTTGGTTTGTAATTAATTCTTCTAAAAAGTTTTTTAGTATCAGCATGAGTTTTGTGAATGTCACCTTTTTGGATTTTAATTTTTTTTATTTTTGCTTTTTTATTTAATTCTTTTTCAATTATTTTTAAAAATCTCGATAATGGATGAGGACTATTTGATCCTATATTAAATATTTCAAAAGGTATTTTTGTTTTTGGTTTTATGAACATTAATCTAAATATGCTCTCTATTATATCATCTATGTAGGTAAAATCTCTTATGTGATTCCCATAATTGAATAACTCAATTGTTTTATTTTTTTGAATATTATCAACAAACTTAAATAATGCCATATCTGGCCTTCCATAAGGCCCATAAACTGTGAAGAATCTTAAGCCTGTACAATGAAGATTAAAGATATTAGAGTATGCAAAAGCCATAGATTCATTGCAAATTTTCGAAGCTGCATAAAATGATAAAGGTGAATTAGTATTCAAGTTTTCATTAAGTGGAAATGTATTATTTAAACCATATACAGAACTAGTTGAAGCATATAAAAAATGTTTAATTTTATATTTATTTGATAAATCAATTATGTTAAAAAATCCTAAAATATTATAATCAAAATATTTTGTAGGGTTTGTTATTGAATTTCTAACACCTGCTTGGGCAGCTAAATTAATCACTATTTTAATTTTATATTTTTTAAAAATATTCTCTAATTTCTTTTTATCTATTAAGTCGATTTTATGGAAATTATATTGTTTGTATTTTCTTAAAATTGAATTTCTATCTCTTTTCAATTTAGTGTCATAATAATTATTTAAATTATCTATTCCAATAACTTTAAATTTTAAATCTAATAGTTTTTTCGCTAAATGAAAACCAATAAAACCAGCTGAGCCTGTAATTAAAATCATATTAAAACATTTCTATTAACATATATTGAATATTTAGAAATTATTATTTAAAAAATTGATTTAAACTTATAGTTTTGATAAAAGGTATATTGTATTCATATTTAGATCCATTAGAAACTCTTACAAATTGAATATATTTATTATTAATAATTTGTTTCAAATCTTGTAGTTCTGATTTTGGCCTTAAATAACATGGAAAATTTATTTTAAAATTTGCATTAAATGCTTTTCTATTTCTTAAAAAAAATAAATTTAACATAAGATCATTTTTAAAGAAGTAATTTGCAGAGTATTCTAGATTACCAAGCAAGTTCATATCCATTCCTAATAAATATATTTTTTTAATACCCATATATTTAATTATTGGATAAAAATTTATTGCTGCTGAATTAAGAAAAGGTGAATATGAGACATTCAGTATATTATTTTTAACAACAGGATTAAAATAATTTTCAATATTAAATATATTTGAATAATCATTGTGAGTTATATAATAAAAATGATGATCTAAATTAATATTTTTAAATTCTTCACTAAATAGAGAAAGGTTAGTTATAATTTTTTTATTTTTTGTTTTAATCAATAGATCTAAGGGTGAGTCTTTCAAATATATATTTCGTTTATACTTATATTTTTTGTGAATACCTCTATGTGGTCTAAAATCTTCAATTATATTATGAAAATTATTCAGCATATAGTCTAAGTGTTTATGAAATTGTGACTTTATAAAATACTTAATATTTGAATTTGATAAGAAGGATTTAAAAATTAAATTTTGAAATGAATTATCTTTCAATTTATCAGGAAAAGTTGCTAGAAGGTAATCAAATTCAATCTGCTCATCTATAATTTTGGGTGTAAGAGACTTCGCTTCTAAGAAAACTACATATTTTTCTTTATCAATATTTTTAATTTTTTCTATATATTCAATACAAGAAGACCCACCAAAGATAATAATTGCTGATTTTCCAATATATTTATTTTGTAGATTTTTCATAATTACTTATTAAGAAATCAACGAATTTTTTTGAAGCATTTAAAGTTTTATCCAATCCTAAATATTTTTTATTATAAGTTGAAAAGTTTTCTGTTTTAGTTTTAAAATAATCAAAATTAAAATTTTCAATAGTTTTAATGAAATTTTTTATATCAATATTATCAACCACACCGTCATAATTATATTCCTTGAGGCGATGTCTTTCTAATCTATCTTTCCTATTATTAAAAAAAATTTCAGGGCAAGAAATATTTATGTATTTTTTTTTAAATGGTGCTATTTCTTTATTTGCAGTAGTATGATATCCAACAACTATATCTGAAACTGATATTAGTTCTTGTAGGATTGTTGGGTAAAATCTATCATCTTCTTCATAATAAATATAGTCTGAGAATTTTTCTGCACTATTTAACACTGGAAATTTTTTTCTTGCTTTAATAATTAAAACAGCATTATTTTTTTTTGAAAATTTATAAAGTTTCTTTAATAAATTTTTTTCAGTAAATTTATTAATAAAATAATAAATTGATAATCGAGTCGTAAAGATTTTATAAAAATAATAAATTTTTAAAAACTTTATATAAATTTTTATAATAAATAAATTTATTTTGGGGTTATTATCTTTTTTTTGCTTGAAAATATTTGACTGAAAACCTGAAAAAGCAATTTCCCATGAACTATTTTTTTGTCTAAGCGGATTAAAGGGAAAAGGTAAATATAAAATAACCTTTTTATTTTCTGGATTATATTTTTGTTTAATTGTTTTATTTTCTTTTAATTTAATTATATTTAGATCTGTTGAAAACTCTCCAGTTTCTACTATTTTAGTTTTAATATTTTCAAAAAATTTGTAATTATTTTTCTGATTTCCATATGGAAATCTTTTAAGTAAGTCGAGATGAAAATTATGCATGTATTTATTATAAGCAAAGAAAAATCTTTCATAGTTTTGTTCTAATT
>MDTG01168289.1_pt1 | contig 10244 bp, 11 predicted proteins | sample 811421 | NCBI WGS metagenome assembly MDTG01 (sample SAMN05326645, study PRJNA326480) | marine metagenome | isolation source: seawater | place: Pacific Ocean: South East | collected 2011 | reverse complement strand
TCTTGCATTTACAACTGATGAAATTTTTAGTTTGATAAGTAAAGATGACAAAAGTATTCATGAATATTCTTTTGTGCAAGTCCCAAAAAATTGGGAAAACAAAAAGTTAAACGAAAAGTGGAAAAAATTATTTGAAATTAAACAAGACGCTAACGTAGCGATAGAAGAAAAAAGATCCAGTAAAGAAATTGGATCAAGTTTAGAAGCTCAAATAAAATTGACAGTAAATAAAAATAAATTTGAATTATTAAAAAATCTCGATTTGGCTGAATATTTTATTACATCTAAAGCAGAGAAAGTATTGTCAGAAAACGAAGAAACAAAAATTGAAGTAAGCAAAGCAGATGGAGAAAAATGTCCTAGATGTTGGAAAATTTTGGAAAAAAATTGTAATAGATGTTCCAATTTAATATGAGATGAATTTTTTGACTTATTTGAAAGAAAAAAAAAAAGATTTTTTTAAAAAAGAAAATTTTTACTATCTTGTTATTTTATTATTAATATTTTTTTTTGATAGGATTTCAAAATCGATAATAATAAGCAATTATAATGAAAATATTTACTATTTAAATGATTATGTTAATTTTAATTTAATTTGGAATATTGGAATTGGCTTTGGTTTATTAAGCTCTGATTCTCCTTTATTTTATAACATTGTCACAATTTTAATTGGATTAGTTATATTATTTTTAGTTTATATTTTTATTTTATCTACAAATGTAGATAAACTTATTTATTCAATAATAATTGGAGGAGCACTAGGAAATTTTTACGATAGGTTAATATATAAAGCGGTTCCAGATTTTATCGACCTTCATTATGAAAACTTTCACTGGTTTACGTTCAATTTAGCAGATATATTTATTACATTGGGAGTTGTTACTTTTATTATGAAAGGATTTTTTGAAAAAAATTAATTTATTTATAATTTTTAGTCTTTTGTTTTTAGTTTCCTGTGGAAATGTGGGAAAGATTCTAAGGAATGAAAAAATTAAGACAACTGATGAGTTTTTAGTAAAAAAAAAGGAACCTTTAGTCATTCCTCCAGATATTCAAAGTATACCAAAGCCAGGATCAATAAATAAAATAATATCAAATGATAAAGACGTTCTTAAAGAAATTTTAAATAAAAATAATAGAGAAAGCACAAGAACCAATAATTCTTCATCCGTTGAAGACTCTATACTAAAAAGATTACCTAAGTGATTAATAAAAATTTAGATTTTAAAAATCATATTCAAAAAGTACACTTGAATAAAAAATTTGAAAGAAAATTTTTGAAGAATTTTACTAAAATTACAAAAGAAATAAATCATGAAATAAATAATCCTTCAAAAACTTTAAATATTTTACATAAAAAATTTAAATTCAATTTTAAATTTAAAGACCTTAAAAAATTTAAAAAATACAACACTATTGTTTTGATAGGTATGGGTGGATCAATATTAGGTTCAGAGGCTGTAAATAATTTTATGGAAAAAAAAATAAAAAAAAAAATCTATTTTTTTAATAATATAAATTTGCAAGAAATGATTAAATTTAAAAAAAAAGAAAATCATAAAAAAGTCCTATTTTTGATAATCTCTAAATCGGGTAATACAATTGAAACTTTATCTAATTTTTTCTCATTGAAGGTATTAAAAAAAAATTCAAAAAATATTATTATTATTTCAGAAAAAAAAAATAACATACTGTTCACTTTAGTAAAAAAATTTAATTTATTTTATATTGAACATAGAAAAAACATTGGCGGTAGATATTCAGTCTTATCTGAAGTTGGCATCGTCCCATCTTATTTGATGGGTATCAACATATTTAAATTAAGATCAAATATACGTTTTTTTCTAAAAAATAAGAATTATCTTTTCTTAAAAGATAGTGTAATTAAGCTTTCAAGTATATTTAATTCAAAAAAAATTAGTAATTTAGTATTTCTAAATTATTCACCAGAATTAGAAAAATTTCTTTTTTGGTGTCAGCAATTAATAGCTGAAAGTTTGGGAAAAAAAGGCAAAGGATTTCTTCCTATAATTTCCACAGCCCCCAAAGATCATCATAGTTTACTTCAACTTTATTTAGATGGTCCTAAAAACAATTTATATTATATATTCAGCTTTAATGAGGTTTCTAAAGAAAAAATTAATCTTAAAAACCTACTTTTTGAAAAAAATTTTTTAGATAAAAAAACATTAAGCTCTATAAAAAAAGCTCAAAAAAAATCTATCATTCAATCGTTTAAAAAAAACAAAATTCCTTTCAGAGAATTTAAAATTAAGAAAATTAATGAGGAAACACTTGGGGAATTATTTGCGTATTTTATGATTGAAACTGCTTACATTGGAAAATTAACTAAATTAAACCCTTTTGATCAACCAGCCGTTGAACAAGTAAAATATTATACTAAAAAATTGCTCAATTAAGTAAACCAAATATAACTTTTGATCTTCCATATTTTTTGCTTATGATTGTATGAAAAAACTCTTCTAAATGATCAATTGTTTTAATCTCTCTGTGAATGATTATTATATGTTTTTTTTTATATAATTTATTTTCTTTTATTAATTTTAAATTTTGAATAAAGTTTTTATCAGCAAAAGGTGGGTCTAAAAAAAACACATCAAATTTTTCGTTCTTTTTTTTTTTTAAAATATCCTCAATCTTAGAATTAAATATTTTTGTTTTATTAATTATTGAAAGTTGATTTAGATTTTTTTCTAAAACTTCAAGAGCTACTCTATTATTTTCAATAAATGTAACATCTTTAGCACCCCTTGAGATACATTCTATTCCAAAAGATCCTACCCCAGAATATAAATCTAAGATACATGCATTTTCAATTTTGATATCAATTAATTTAGAATGTTTTAAAATATTAAATATATTTTCTTTAACCGAGTCTTTCAGAGGCCTAGTGTTTATATTTTTTATAAACTTAATTGACTTTCCTTTTAAAAATCCACTAATTATGCGCATCTTTTTTTATGACTTTCCAGCCTATGTCTTTTCTAAAAAAACCTTCTCTCCAATTTAATTTCTTAATGATCGAGATAATTTTTTCTCTTATATTAACAAAACTATTTCCAGTTGATGTAATATTTAAAACTCTTCCTCCGTCAGATAATAATTTTTTGCCTTCTAGTTTAGTCCCAGCATGATAAATAAAATCATTTTTAGACAATTTTATCTTTTCAATATTTTTTATTTCCTTATTTTTCTCATAATTACCTGGATAACCTTTTGAACATAAAACAATCGTCATACACTTCTCTTTTTTCCATTTTATTTTTAAATTCTTTATCTTTTGACTAACGGTTTTATAGATTATATCCACCAGGTCTGTTTTCAGTCTCGGTAAAATTACTTGGCACTCAGGATCACCCATTCTAATATTGTATTCAATTAAATATGGCTCATTATTTTTAATCATTAATCCAACATAAAGAAATCCGTTGTAAGGGTTTTTCATTTTCTTTAAAGCCGCCAACGTCGGAATAATAATCTTTTTAATAATTTTTTTTTCTATTAATTTATTGATAATCAAAGCAGGAGAGTATGCACCCATACCTCCTGTATTTGGCCCTTTGTCATTTTCATAGACACGTTTATGATCTTGAGCAGTGCCAAAATATCTAAAATTATGATTATCAACAACTAAAAAATAACTAGCTTCTTCACCCTCTAAAAATTCCTCTAAGACTAATTTTTTTGAAGATTTGAATTTTCCATTAAAAATTTCAGATGAAATACTTAAAACTTTTTTTTTAGTTTTACAAATTGTTACACCTTTTCCAGCCGCCAAACCATCTGCTTTAACAACAATTGGTAAGCAACAACTATCTAAAAATTTTAAAACTTGTTTTTTATTTATACAAATCTTGAATTTTGCAGTTGGAATTTTATTCTTTAAGCACAATTTTTTCATGAAAGCTTTAGAGCCCTCCAATTGTGAAGCATATCTATTTGGCCCAAATACTCTGATATTTTTTTTTTTTAAATAATCGACTATACCTTTCACAAGAGGTTCTTCAGGACCTACAATAACTAAGCTTATTTTGTAAAATTTAATTAAATTATAAACTTTTTTAAAATTTAAAATATTGACCTCAACATTAGTTGCTAACCTAGAAGTCCCTGCATTACCAGGAAAGCAAATGATTTTTTTAACCTTTTTTGACTCATGCAATTTTTTGCATACAGCGTGTTCTCTACCACCACTACCAATTAATCCAATATTCATGATAAATTATATATTGTATAATTTAAAGATGAGAAAAAAAAAAGCTAAACTTATTTTTAAACACAATTATTTTGAAATTATAGAAGAAGGGGATTATGTTTTGTGTGCTATTTCTGGAAATGAAATACCATTAGAAAAACTAAATTATTGGAATGTAGAATTACAAGAAGCTTACTATTCACCACTTGAGGTAAAAAAGAGATTTGATCATTTAAAAGAATAGTGTCTCATTTCCATCTATTATGAGTCCAAATCCATTGATCTGGATTTCTAACTACCATTTTCTCCAGAGTTTTATTCAATTCTTCGGACAATTCTAATTTATTTTTAAAATTTTTTGGCCTTATCTCTTTTTGAAATTCAATAATGAATCTATTAGATTTATCTCTTTCTATAAAAACAGGAATTATATCTAATTCATATTTAATAGAAAGCTGTGCAGGTAAAGTAGTTGTAAGAGCAGGTTTACCAAAAAAATTGATTTCTTCTCCCTCACTTACTCTCTGGTCGATCATTAATGCTATACTATTTTTATTTTTTATAAAATCTATAGAGTTTCGCACACCGTTAATTCCTTTTTTAATCTGATTTTTGCAAATATATTTTTTTCTTAAAAATTCCATAAACGGGTTTAAAAAAATATTATTGAGCGGCCTATAAATCGTAGCTAATTGAATATTTTTTTTGGTAATTTCCATCGCCATAAGTTCAAAATTTGCGAAATGTCCTGAAATAAAAATAACTGGCTTATCTTTATTTATTATGAGTGATAAATTCTTTTCACCTTTGATTGTAACATGAGAATTTTCTCTTCTGAAATAGTCTAAAAAAATATATTCGATAAAAGTTTTTCCATAATTTTTCCACATGTTTTTTATTATTTTATCCTTATTAATATTATTTTCGTCACCAGAAAAAATCTTAAGATTGCTTTCTACAACATGCTTAGATTTAAAAATTGGTCCCAAGAGAGAAAATAAAAAAGAGCAGATTATCCTACTCAAATAAACTCCTAGAATTCGACATAATAAAAATAAAAGATAGATTAAAATAGCCTGTAAAAAATACTTTATCTTTTTAATCATATAATTTAATTATTTTGTTCAAAAATTTTTCTTTATCTTTTATTTCTAATGATACTTTAAGATAATTTAATCCGTTAATATTAAATTTTTTAATTTTAATATAATCTTTCTCGGTCATTATTATTTTATAATTTTTATTTCTAGCCTGTTCTACAATTTTAATAAATTGATTTTTGGAAAATTTGTAGTGATCGGGAAATATCATTTTATCATAAATCTTTAAGTTATTTTCTTCTATTAAATCAAAAAAGTTCTCAGGATTTCCTATTCCTGCTAATGCTAATAATTTTTTGTCCTTAAACTCATTCAAATTTTTAGGTTCATAAAATGAGTAAAAAATTTCTAAATTTTTATTTATTCTCAAGATTTTGTTTTCGAATTTTATGTCTTTTTTTCCATTAATCAAAATAATATTAGCATCTTTTATTGAATTTAAATTTTCTCTTAGTGGCCCTGACGGTAAAACTAATTCATTACCTAGTAATTGCTTTTGATTAAAACAAATTATATTTAAGTCTTTTTTAATTTTATAATCTTGAAATCCGTCATCTAGAATTACGCTATCATATTTTAATAATTCCGCTTTCTTTATTCCCTCAATTCTATCTTTACTTAGAATCAAATCTTTAAAATTATCTTTTATTAAACAATGCTCATCCTCGTGGGTTTTATAAAATTTTCTTAAAATTGTAGGTTTTTTTCCAAGTTTAGATATTTCTTTAGCTACAAGAATCGACGTAGGAGTTTTACCAGTCCCCCCAATATAAATATTTCCAACACAAATAATTGGAATATTAAATTTGATTTTTTTTGTAATTCCTTTTTTTATAAAAAGTAATAATTGATACATTAACGAGAAAGGATATAAAAAAAAGGATAACAAATTTCTTTTTTTTTGCCAAAATTTTGGTTTATTGAAAATCATTGATTTAATAATTTTTTGATATCCTTCATTGTACTATTCAATATTTTCTCACCTAAATTTTTTATTTGGTAAGGTATTTTAGTATTATTTTTTGAAGTAGACTTTAAATCATTAATTAAATAATTAGATAATTCTTCTTCTTTTTTTATTTGGACTGATATATTTTTTTTTCTATAAATTTCATAAATATCTTTAAAATTATGGACATAAGGACCGTGATAAATTTTACAATTTAAATTTGCAGCTTCTATTGGGTTTTGGCCACCATTTTCCTCAAACTCTTTAGCTACTGATTTTCCAACAAAAACACTCTTTGCATATCTAAAATAATTTTTTAAAACTCCAAAAGAATTGATAATTATGAGTTCTTTATTCTTTAAAATTGTATCGCCTCTATTTAATATTTGAGTTTTGAAATTAAAATTTTCAGATAAGACTTTAATATGTTGAACTCTATCAATATGTCTTGGGGCTACAATAGTAATAATATCTTTATATCTTTTTTTAAGTTTATAGTGAACTCTCATGCAGAAAATATCTTCTCCTTTGTGAATACTGGCAGCAATCCAAAATCTCTTTTTTAACAAAATTTTTTTATTTTTATTCTTTGTCTTGATTTTATTGTTCTCATTAATAAGTTTTATATTTCCATAAAAATTAACATTTTTGGCTTTTAGTTTTTTAAGATAATTTTTCGTTTCAATATTTGAAGCAATACAAAATTTAAAAACACTAAAAATATTTTTTGAAGTTCCTGGAAACAACATCCATTTTTTAAAAGTTTTTTTTGATAATCTAGCATTTAAAAGTGAAATTGGGATTTTATTTTTTTTAGCTAATAAAATTAAGTTTGGCCATATTTCAGAGTCTACTAAAAAAATCATATCTGGCCTCCATAGTTCTAAAAATTTTTTAATTAAAAAATTTATATCAATAGGAAAAAATCTATGAATTATATTTGAAAATTTTTGGAGTTCTGTATTAGCTAAGTTAGAAGAACTAAGGGTAACAGTTGTGATTAAAATATTTAAATTTTTAAAATTTTTATTTAGTTCTTTAATAATTGGTATAATACTTTTGTATTCACCTATACTAGCTGCATGGAACCAAATTAGTTTTCTCTCCTTTTTTTTTATAACATTAAAATGAGAAGAAAAAATTTTCTCTTTATATCTTTTAGGATCTTCTTTCTTAAATAATACTCTGAATAAAATTATAATAATTAAGAGAGGATAAAAAAAAGTTGTTAAGGCTCTATACAAAAGAGTCATTTAAATTATTGAAGTTGCTTCATATATAAAGATTGATACTCTTTACAATTATCAATTAGATATTTATGTTTTCCGGAGTCTATAATGCTTCCATCTTTAAAAACAAAAATTTTATCAGCCTCGTTAATAGTTGATAATCTATGTGCAATAACAATTGTAGTTCTATCTTTTATCAAATTATTAATTGCATTTTGAACCACTCTCTCTGATTCATTATCTAGTGAGGATGTTGCTTCATCCAATAATATAATTTGTGAATTCTTTATTATTGCACGAGCTATGGATATTCTTTGTTTCTGCCCACCTGAAAGTTTAACTCCATTTTCTCCAACTAAACTATCGTATTTTTTCGGAAGTTTTTCAATAAACTCGTCTGCGGCAGCAAATTTACAAGCATTAATTATTTCTTTATCTGATACATCAGGATTAGCATAAGCAATATTGTTTTTTATAGTATCATCAAATAAAACAATGTCTTGGCTTACCAAGGCCATATGTTTTCTTAAAGAGTCTAATTTTATCTTTTTTATATCTTGGTTATCAATCTCTATACTTCCATTATGAACATCGTAAAATCTAGGAATCAAATTAATTACAGTACTTTTTCCAGCACCGCTTGGACCTACTAGTGCTGTAACTTTACCTCCTTCAATACTCATACTTATATTTTTGATAGCCTTATCGTTGGTATTATCATATTTAAAGTCAACATTATTAAATTTAATATTACAATTATCTATTTTAAGATTGGGTAAACTATTATCATTTTTAATTTGAATAGGTTTATCTATAACTGCAAAAATTCTTTTTGAAGCAGCAGCTCCTTGATAGATTGTCATATTAATTGTAGCTAAAGAACGTATCGGTTGATAGGCAAGCATCATCGCTGCTAAAAAAGAAAAAAAATTATTTACTTCAAGCTCACCAGCATTAATTAATTTTCCCGAGTAGAATATGAAGCCCGCAATCATAATCCCAGTTAAAGTCTCCATAATAGGAGCCGCTCTAATTATTAAACCTCCTAATCTAATATTTTTATTAACTAAGCTTTCTATTACGCTGTCTGACTTTTTTTCTTCATAGTTTTCTTTTTGATAAATCCTTATCATTTTAGAAGATCTAAAAATATCAGTTAGAAAAGATATTAATTTGCCTGAAAGTTCGCTAGCTTGAGTAGTTGCTTTTCCCATTTTTTTACCAAGGTTTTTGGCCAAGCCAGCAGATAGAGGGATCATAATCATGGCAAAAAATGCTAATTTCCAATTCTGGTAAAACATTAAACCAACCAAAAATATAACCGATAAACTATCTTTCATTATATTAAGTACTGCTGTACTGACCATTGTGTGAATCTGGCCAGTGTCATACATGAAATTTGAAATATATTTTCCTGAATGCCTCGACTCTAATGTTTGAATGTCTGAAAATAAAATTGATTTAGAAACTTTTTTTTGAACTTCACCTGCAATAATATTTCCTATTTTAAGAATATTTAATCTTGCGAAGTATAATGATATTCCTTTAGTTGCGAACGCAAAAATTATTGCAATAGGAATTAGCCAAGCTAGCGTTTGATCTTTTTCAACAAATATTTTCTTTACAGCCGGGTCTAATAACCAAGCAGTGGCAGATGTTGAGGCTGCCACAAAAACTGAAAGGAATAAACAATAGATAATTGTTTTTATGTGGAATTTAACATACTCTCTGTACATTCTTTTTAAAATAATTTTAATTTCTTCAAATTCCATACTCAAATAAAATTAAATGCCATAAACAGAAATAAACCGGTTAGATTGTTTATTTTAAATGCTCTTAGACAACTTTGTTGGTTGTTAACTTTAAAAACTATAATTTGATATATTAAAGATAACAAATATAAAAATATAAAAAATATGATCATAGCAGTGCCTAATTTATCTCTAAATATCCAGAAAATAAGTGAAAAGGTTATGAAATAACATAGGGAAATAAAAAATTTTAATTGTTTCTTAAACTTAATTGAAGTTGACTTAAGACCAATAATTTCATCATCCGAAATATCTTGAGTTCCATAAATAGTGTCATAACCCAATGTCCAAAATATGGCTGATATGTAAATGACAATTATCTCTAGTGATATGTGATTATTAACCGCTGAGTAAGCCATTATTATTCCCCAATTAAATGTAATTCCTAAAAATAATTGTGGCCAATAAGTAAGTCTTTTCATAAATGGATAAGAAAAAGCCAAAATCATAGAGCTCAACCCAAGTAAAATTGTTAAAAAATTAAACTGTAAAAGAATTAAAAAAGCACATCCGCAAAGAAAAAAAACATATATGGAAGATTGATATACAGATATCTTGCCAGAAGCTATTGGTCGAGTTTTAGTTCTTTTAACTTTTTTATCGAAATCTCTATCTACAATATCATTAAAAATACATCCTGCGCTTCTCATTAAAACTGATCCTAAAAAAAATAATATTAAATAATGTATAAATAAATTTAAGTCCTTATTAATAGAGTAAGCGTAAGCCAAACCCCATGAGCAAGGCCAAAACAAAAGCATAAAACCTATTGGTTTATTTAGTCTAGTCAATTCTATGAATATTTTTAAGTGCTTCATGAAATATTACTTGTAAATATCAAACACTAACTACATAATCAATTCGATTCGAAATGGATATAGATTACACAGTTGCTGCCCTAATGTTTCCGGCCATCCCTTTAATGATGACTATGTACAG
>MDTG01059494.1_pt1 | contig 10244 bp, 9 predicted proteins | sample 811421 | NCBI WGS metagenome assembly MDTG01 (sample SAMN05326645, study PRJNA326480) | marine metagenome | isolation source: seawater | place: Pacific Ocean: South East | collected 2011 | reverse complement strand
CGTTTGCATTTTAACCCACACACTAGGGCTAAGGCCGAATACTGTCAATGTATCAAATATGGTCAGCCTATTAGACGTTATTAATTAAAGAAAGTCGGATTAATGCCTAATGTGATATGTGCATAGATCAAAAACTGGTTTGAAATTCGAAAATGTTGATTGCTAGCGCTGTAACCTTCTAGCGCTTTTATTAAGCGAAAACGTCAAGGACAGGCACCTTAAATCAACGCCGTGCTTTAATGAGTGAGTATATTTAGATGGAAGATTCGGACGTGACGGCTCAAAATAATAACCTGCTAAAAACAAAACGCCCCGTGGGATTAACCAAGGGGCGAATAATAAAACGAATTCAATTCGTATTTATTTAAAATAAGACAGTGCAACGTTAACTTCTTCTTTGCTGCCTAAAATGACAGGCACACGCTGGTGAATTAATTCAGGCTGAATATCTAAAATGGCGATCTCAGCATTTGTGGCAAGGCCGCCCGCTTGTTCAACTAGCATCGCCATTGGGTTGCCTTCGTACATTAGGCGTAACTTACCTGGCTTACCTGGTTCACGTTTATCCCATGGGTACATGAAAATACCACCACGGTTAATAATGCGGTGAACATCCGCGACCATCGCCGCGACCCAGCGCATGTTATAACGTTTTTCAAGCGGGCCTTCTTCCCCTTGAATTAAGTCGGCCACGTAATTTTGCATTGGCTGTGCCCAAAAACGCTGATTGGACATATTGATTGCAAATTCTTTCGTGGTTGGCGTAATTTGAGATTGCGCTTCGGTTAATACAAATTCTTTTGTGTCTGGGTCTAGGGTGAATATATCAACGCCTTGACCTGTGGTAATAACCAATAACGTAGACGGACCATAAAGCACATAACCAGCCGCTACTTGGTTGCGACCGGATTGAAGGTAAGTGGCTTCTTGAGCGGTATCGCCACCGTTGCTTGGCAAGATAGAGAAGATAGTGCCCACAGTAACGTTAATATCAATATTGGATGAGCCGTCTAATGGGTCGTAGATGACTAAAAATTCACCATCTGCGTTGGCGGATACAGGTAGGTCTTCTTCTTCACTGGCAATACCGGCAACATCTGGACAAGCCTTTAACGCATCTTTTAATAAATCATTAGAGATAACATCGAGTTTCTTTTGGGTCTCACCCTGCACATTTTCAACGCCTGCGCAGCCTAAAATATCACCCATGGCACCTTTTTGAAGAAGTAAGGCGATGTCTTTACTGGCATTCAGCACGGTATTAATGGTGTTGGTGAGCGGCTGTGAGATCTGGTTTTGTTCAAGAATGTGCTGAACGGTCTGCATGTAGGTACCTGTCAGTAGGTTTTTATCGGTTCAAAATTGTCTGCATTGTACACAATACGGCTATTTATGGCCATTATTAGCGCCCAACACGAATGACACAGGTGGGAAATAAGAGTAATAATGAAGACTGGATATTAATTGAACACAGGGTGGATGTATGAAAAAAATCATTGGCGGTGCCTTATTTATCGCTTCTCAATTCACTCTGGCCAATGCGTATATTGGCATTGGCAGTTTCCAAAGCGAATTTGCCGGCAGCGAGTTTGACCGCAAATATGAATCGGATGTGAATGATATTCGCCAACTCAACTTTGGTTACAACAATAAAGAATATTTAGAAGTTTTCGGTGGCGTTAACGTTGACGAGAATGATGAGGTACGAGATTTTGCGTTGGGTTTTGCCTTAAAAGATAAAATTATTCGTTTAGAGAGTGGCAAAATCAGTGGTGTGATCGTTGATGATGACGGTCCTGTTTTAGGCTCGTTTGATAATGACTATAAACGCTTAGATATCCTAAACAATTCAATGGATGCTGAAGGCTTTTTATTGGGTGTGGGTATTCAACAATATGCGGTACCACATTTATTTGAATTTAATGATGGCTCCATTTCCGGCCCCATGCTGCAAGATGATCAGTTAGCCATTACGTCTGTGGGTTTGGGGATGTATTATGATCCGATTTACAACTATTTAATGAGTAATGAGACGGGCCTAAAGAGCGATTGGTATTTTGCCACGTCGGCTTTAGCAATTTCATTAGCTTATGCAGAAAACTCAGACTCTGATGACTTAGTCGCCAGAGATATGAATGGCCAAAGCTGGATTTTATGGGGTAACTCAGGAACCTATGAGCTAGGTTGGTTATGGGGTTATAAAACCCCACACCTATCTGCGGTATTTAATGTGGGGTATCACCTTCGCGCCAATACCTTTTTCAATTTAAACCCGGCCGAATTTTTTGCAGATGAAGCGGATGAAGGAGATATTAATTTATCGTCGCATCAAACCATCATGCATGGTCTTGCTATGGCGGTGAGTGTTTCGTTTTAATTAAGTCAGATCACTTATTTTTCTGAATAGGAGATCTTTTTACTGTAAAGCGACCTTATAGCCTGGCTTGAATCAATTGTTTGATTTTTGTTGCAAGGGTTTCGTCTTGTTGGATCTCACCATGGCTAGGAATCAAGGTGCTGGGCTGGTCGTGTTCTAATTGGGCCAGTGCCCAGGCTTTAAATGCTTGGCGATCATTTAATATAAACCATTTCACTACCTGGCTTATTTTTAGCCCAGGGGCGGCACCAAGTTGTTTTTGCATGAAGCGTGCAACGGGCTGGTTAGACATGCGCTTGTAATTTAAAAAACTATCGCAAGTGATCCAGCTGGTATTTTTACCGTGCTGTTTGCATATCCAAATATCGCCTGCTCGATGGCCAGGTGGAAATAACACGTCGTAACCTTCGGGTAGGGGCGGCGCAGTAAGCTCTAATGGATTGATGGATTTTTCATCAAATCCTTTTTTAATTAATTGTTGAATGGCCATTCGGCTGGCATACAGTTTTGCGTCGGGATAAGCCTGTTGCCAAGACGTTACTCCCATGTGGTGGTAAGCATTGGGAAAAACAATATGCAGCTTTACATCACTTGAGAACTGAGATTGAAAGGGGGCTAAAAGAGGCTCCCCCGGACTGATTAACACATATTCATGTGCGCTTACCTGAATGGCTACAGAGTTGGATACAAAATTAGGCACAATGTATTGGCCTATGTGAAGCTCGGGGTGCTGATCAACACCGTGCCATTGATTCTTTTTCATGGTTTTTCTTTTTATTGTTTACGGTATTAAAGCATCATAAAGAGATGTGGCAATACCGCAATATTTGACCTTTAAGCGGTTGGCTAAAATGTATCTTTCATTTTACGTATGACGGCAAATACCTCTTCGGGTTTACCCAATACTTTACCGCTAAAGTGTTCAGCCGCGCGCACGACATCGGGTGCATTACATCGCACAAAGGGATTGCTTTTTAGTTCATCGCCCACGGTTGTGGGCACAGTGGGTAAGCCGTTTGCTCGCTGTTCAGATGACACATCTTGGCGATGCAAGGTGTAAGTATTGTTAGGTTCAACATGCAGTGCAAAATTGATATTGGCTTGGGTGTATTCGTGAGTGCAGTAAATCTTGGTGGTGGCCGGTAGCGAGACAATACGTTGCAGTGAATCATGGAATTGTTCAGCCGTGCCTTCGAACATACGGCCACAGCCACAAGCAAAGATATTATCGCCGCTGAATAGGCGATTGAAATTTATACCGTTATCATCTTGGCCTTGGGTATGAAATACAATGTGATCTAGCGTATGGCCAGGGGTGTGCCATACATCCCAAGTAAGCCCCATTAGCTCAAAGCGTTCTCCCCCCATTAGGGCGACTTCGCAACAAGGAATGTCATGGTGGCCTGTGGCGTAAACAACACATTCTGGGTAGGCCGCTTTAATCGCTGCAATGCCAGTGACATGGTCCCAGTGTTTGTGCGTAATGAACATGTAATCGGGTGTTAAGTTGTGCTGCTTTAAATATGCAATCACAGGTTCAGCCTCACCCGGGTCAACTATCAAGGTTTTACCTTGATGCTGGGCTAACCAAACATAGTTATCTTGTAAAATAGGGATAGGTGTAATTTTGAGCATAGGGGTACCGATTCATGCTTTTGTATGAGTGTATCAGGAATCTAAGGCTCTGGGTTTACTGAGTTAATCTGTCCCAAAGGCAATAAGTCCTTGAAACTAACTGCTTTTTTTAAGACAATGCGCGGGCTTTACTTGCAGTGAAGCAATTGAAAGTGTGTTTTGCTTTCTCGTTATGGTGGCCTCCGGTCCCCCCGCAACAATAAATAACGAACCCCGCCAGGCCCGGAAGGGAGCAACGGTAGTTATGGACTTGTGTGCCGGGGTGTGGCTGGAGGTCCCTCCAGTATCCCTCCTTGTGTACTTTTCTCTGTTCTTAAAATCTTTCCCATGCATCTTTATCGCCTATTTGATCACGGTTTAATGTTATGAGTTTTTGCGCCGGTGTGTTTGTCTATGCGTGATTGAAGCTTGATATTCTTTTTTTGAGCTGTGTTGATCCTACTTTCTTTATGTGTGTGGCTGATTTACGCTAACGACTTTTTAACTGGCATGCATTTATGCTTCATCGAGAGTTTTATCGACGAGGGCCTCATCATCAACGTGACGGTGATGCCACGTTTGGCATGATTCGCCAACGCTTTGATTTTCGCAGTATTCAAATCGGTAAGTGGGTCAAAGAGGCCGAAAAGCAAAAAGCCGCGCCATTATTTTATGATGCCTTGTGTGACTTGATGCTGATACTTGGTGCTAATGAACCCCTTATTTCATTACGAGGCACCCTAGCATTGCAATATGGCTGCGGTGGTCAGCCGGGTGTCATGGCACATTATGAACCGGCAACCCGCAGCTTCTCATTAGCTAAAAATGCAGGGCCTGGCAGTATCGCCCACGAATGGTTTCATGGTTTTGATCATTATATCGTCGATAAGGCATTTCATGGTGCGGCAAAAGGTGATTTTGCCAGTCATGCTTGGCTAGATGATGTATCTACGGTTGATCACCCTTTAAACGAATTACTCTCCCAATGTTTTCAAATCATTATTCTCAATGAAGCCGGTGATGCTCCCAGTGAGTATTTTAAACAAAGCGCGCTGATGGATAAAAAAACCAAGGGGTATTACTTTAGTAAACCTGAAGAAATGTGTGCCCGTGCTTTTGAGGCGTTTGTGCAAGACGCACCGATTAAGAATAATTTTTTAGTAAAAGGCACCAAGCAATCGGAAGAGGCGAAGCTAGGGTTATATCCTCAAGGTGAACACAGACTGCGTATTAACGCAGCATTTAAACAATACTTTCATACACTCGGTCATGTTTTAAAGCGCCAAGGTGAAAACCATGACTAAACCCGCTGTACTATTTGATGATTTTATTGCTCCCCCTTGTTTTGAAGACATCAGTATTATTTATCAAGACGATGCGATTTTACTGATCAATAAACCTAGCGGCCTGTTAAGTTTGTCGGGTAAAAATCCACTTAATAAAGATTCGGTGCATTTTCGCTTAGTTCAAGATTTTTCTGAGGCGTTGCTGGTTCATCGTTTAGATTTTGGTACATCCGGTATTATGCTCGTAGCCCGATCAAAAGAGGTGGTTAAAGCGTTAAACCATCAGTTTTCAAATCGCCAAGTCAGCAAAACCTACACCGCAATTTTACATGGACACGTTAAACACGATGTGGGGGAGATTGACTTGCCTATTGCTAAGGGAGAGTTCCCAAGGCAAAAGATTTGCTTTGAATCTGGCAAACAAGCCCATAGTGAGTTTGAAGTAATTGAGCGATTAGGCGATAGGACAAAGGTTTCTTTCAGGCCGTTAACCGGCCGAACCCATCAGCTACGTATTCATAGTTTTGCATTTGGCCATCCAATTTTGGGTTGCGATTTATACGGTACCGCACAATCACAGGCGTTATCTAATCGGCTTATGCTTCACGCAAGTCGATTGGTTTTCAAACACCCTGTTTCTGGTCAGTTAATGACATTTGAATCGGATAGCCCTTTTTGAGTTTTTAACCATTCTTCAGCTTAATTTACTAACCCCAACCGATTCTTATCCTTGAGTGAGGATTTCAATACACCGCTTAGCATCTGGGGGAATTCTACTTTCAGGGTGGTCAAAAGGAACATTATTTAAGAAGAGAATCTATCAAGTGGATTGACCGCTTAGTCAATAGCAGGAAGGTCCTTAGCAGGAAGGTCCTTATGTGGCATTTTGCTCGTTATGCCTTCGAAGAAGTATCAATCGTCAAACTGTTTTTAGGCTGATAAATCAAGCCTCTTGCTGATTAAGCGCCAAATTCAATGCCGCTTTAAGGTAGCTTATGCTTAATACCAACCAATCGACACCTTAACCGGGCTAAGCCCATTCGAACGTAGAGATCTTATATGATTGATTCGAGCCTAAGCTTCAGCCGCTCACCTAGCATTGTGGAGCGAGGTCAGATATTATCTGTGCCTGTTATTTTCCCTGTAAATCAGGCTGTTAGGCCAAGCAAGGCTGAGAAATATTTCATGAGTTATCAGGTACTGGCGCGTAAATGGCGCCCACAATTTTTCAAGGACATGGTAGGGCAAGAGCATGTCATGCGCGCCCTTATCAACGCCCTTGATAATCAGCGCCTGCACCATGCGTATTTGTTCACCGGCACACGGGGTGTAGGTAAAACCACCATCGCCCGTATTTTGGCTAAGTGCCTGAATTGTGAACAAGGCATTACCTCAGAACCCTGTGGTGAATGTAATAGCTGTCAAGAAATCAGTCAGGGTCGCTTCGTTGACCTAATCGAAGTGGATGCCGCCTCGCGCACCAAGGTTGAAGATACCCGCGAAATTCTCGATAACGTGCAATATGCGCCTACCCGCGGTCGCTTTAAGGTCTACCTCATCGATGAGGTGCACATGCTATCGAACTCCAGTTTTAACGCTTTGTTAAAAACCCTTGAAGAACCCCCAGAACACGTAAAATTCTTGTTAGCCACCACTGACCCGCAAAAACTACCGGCCACGATTTTGAGCCGCTGCTTACAGTTCAGCTTAAAAAATATGACCCCAGAGCGCATTGTGGGGTATTTAAAGAACATACTAGGGCAAGAAAACATTCCGGCCGAAGAGCCGGGTTTATGGCTTTTAGGCCGCGCCGCCGAAGGCAGTATGCGCGATGCATTAAGCCTCACCGACCAAGCCATTAGTTTTGGCCAAGGCCACATTAAAGAATTAGACGTGGCCAGTATGTTAGGTACGGTAGATCGTGGCCGTGTGTTTCAGCTAGCCATTGCCTTAGCTGAAGCAGATGCCGCTACGGCTTTACAGCTGGTGGCGCAAATGGCTGAGCACGCAGTGGATTTCAATAACTTACTGGCTGACCTCATTCACCTAATTCATCGCATTGCCATTGCCCAAGCGGTACCCGATGCAGTGGATAATAGCCAAGGGGACAAAGAACAAGTCCTAGCATTGGCACAGGCCATGAGCCCTGCCATGGTTCAGCTGATGTATCAGGTGGCATTAACCGGTAAGCGGGATTTACCCTTGGCACCTGAACCTCGCTCCGGAATGGAGATGACACTGCTGCGCATGATTAACTTTGCGCCAGTGGGTCAACAGGCTGAAGCCCAAAACCCCGCGGGAGTGCCCCAGGTAAAAAAGCCTGATCTGGCGCATCTCAAGCGCCAGATAATCAATACGGCGCAAGATACCAGCAGCGATGTGACACCTCCGGCTGTTCAAATACCAGCTGTTGAAGCCAGTTCGCCTGACTCAACACATGAAGAAGTATCGCAAGCTGAGCCTTCGCAAAACAGTGACTTTATTCCTCAAACAGGTGAAGAGTTAATTGCGCCTGAAGCGGCACCGGTTGTTGAGTCTGAACCTGCCAAGGTTTCGATGCCTTCAGCCGATGAATTAGACGTGCCTTGGGATACCACTAACGAGCCTCATATCGAGCCGGTTAGAGCCCCTGATATCGAAACTCCACCGGAGATGCCTGTGGTTGAGGCGCCGGTTGAGTTAACTCAACCGTCACAAGCCCCCATAGAACAGCCACAACCGGGTGTGATTGAACCTGAGGTGCAATCCTCGAATGTCGCACCAATACAAAAAATGGCCGTTGCTGCAGAGCTTCAAGCGCCAGTTACAAAAGAAATATCACCCGAAGAACAAGCTCAGCAAGTCAAAGTCGCTGCCAAACACGCTCAGCGAGAGCAAGAAATAGCCGACTTAAAAGTGATGCCACTTAATAGCACCAGCTGGCCTATGATCTTTAATGCACTGCCGCTTGAAGGCATGCTGCGCAACTTGGTTGCCAATACTTGTCTGATGCAGGCAGATGGCGCCCAACTGGTGTTTCATAGTGATGCAGGGCACATGCGCTTATTTGGTGAGGCTCACCAAAAACGCTTTGCTCAGATATTGAATGAGGCCCTTAATCAAAGTTATCAGGTTCAAGTATTAGAAGGGCTGGTGCAATTTGAAACCCCTGCACAACGGGCGCAGCGACTGCAACAAGAGCGTCTAGCGCAAGCGGTTGCCAGTATTGAGCAAGACCCAAAAGTACAAGCCCTGCGACAAGCGTTCAATGCGCAGGTTATAATGGACACCATTACTCCCGTTGACTAAGTTAACGGCACAACGAATCAACCAATCATTGAGGAATACAACATGATGAAAGGCGGCATGGGCAACTTGATGAAGCAAGCCCAAAAAATGCAAGAACGTATGCAAAAGGCCCAAGAAGAGCTGGCCAATGCAGAAACCACAGGTGAGTCAGGTGCTGGCCTTGTGAAAATCGTGATGACGGGCCGTCATGACGTGAAAAGCGTGTCTCTTGATGACAGCTTAATGGAAGAAGATAAAGAGATTATTGAAGATCTATTAGCCGCTGCGGTGAATGATGCGGTACGTAAAATTGAAGCAGCGAGTGCCGACAAAATGGGCTCAATGACTGATGGCATGGGTTTGCCACCAGGTATGAAGCTGCCTTTCTAAGGAAAATAAACGGTTATGGCAACACTTAGCCCACTGATCAACGAGCTGGTCCAGTCTCTCACCATTTTACCCGGTGTTGGGCCTAAATCTGCCCAGCGTTTGGCTTTGTATTTACTTGAAAAAGACAAAGCCGGTGCGGCCAGTTTAGTGGCCACATTAAGCGAGGCCCTTGATAAAGTGGGGCATTGTCAGCAATGCCGTAACCTGACCGAAACCGAGTTTTGCCCAGTATGTGATGATGCAAAGCGCAATGACGATCAATTGTGTGTTGTGGAAACCCCAGCCGAAGTGCTGGCCATTGAGCAGACCGGTTTCAAAGGTCGATATTTTGTATTATTTGGGCGTCTAAGCCCGATAGAGGGCATCGGACCTGACGCCCTTGGCCTGGACAAACTGAAGACTTGGGTGATTGAAAAAGGTGTGCAAGAAATTATTTTGGCCACCAATCCCACTGTTGAAGGGGAAGCCACTGCTCAATACATTCAGCAAATGTTTGCTGGCAAAAGTGTGGATGTCAGCCGTATTGCTCATGGCGTGCCACTAGGTGGCGAGCTTGAATATGTGGATGGCGGTACACTTGCCCATGCGTTAGCCGGTCGTAAAAGCGTTTATTAATTTCGAAGTTGCTCCTTTCGCCTCAAAAAATTAGGCCCATATGATTTACATTCAAGATAACCAAGCCTTAGCGAATGCAGCTGAATATTGGATGACAGTTAAGCGCATTGCGCTTGATAGTGAGTTCATGCGTGTGGATACCTTTTATCCAAAGTTGGCGCTTATACAAATTAACGATGGTCGTGATACTTATTTAATTGATCCTCTTGCGATCAATGAATGGCAGCCACTGTGTGATGTATTTACTTGCTCAACTATCGTTAAAGTTTTACATAGCCCAAGTGAAGATTTTGATGCGTTTTTCCACAACTTAGGTGTTTTACCTGAGCCAATGTTTGATACCCAGTTGGCGGCGTCTATGGCCAGTTTAGGTGGCATCATGGGTTATCAAAAGCTGGTTAAAATCTTATTAGATGTGGATCTTGAAAAAGGTGAAACCCGCAGTGATTGGTTAAAGCGCCCATTAAGTGATAACCAGCTCCATTATGCCGCGGATGATGTTGAATACTTGTTACCCATGGTAGATAAACTCGAAGCCCGCTTAAAAGAGCAAGGTCGAATCGAGTGGCTAATAGCGGATTGTGCCCAGGTGCTTAAAGACTGGCGTGAAACACAAAAGAGCGGTTACTCCTATGAGCGGGTGAAAAAAGCCTGGATGTTAAAAGGCCACCAGCTAAATGTTCTTAGCCAACTGG
>MDTG01051150.1_pt1 | contig 10244 bp, 14 predicted proteins | sample 811421 | NCBI WGS metagenome assembly MDTG01 (sample SAMN05326645, study PRJNA326480) | marine metagenome | isolation source: seawater | place: Pacific Ocean: South East | collected 2011 | reverse complement strand
TACCAAGACTTAAACATAAGCAGGTGGATTAAAACGAACCACAGCAGTTTGAAGTACATATAACACAATAATGTTATATATATGTAAAGCTAAATTAAAATTTATATAATGGTAACAACGATTTTTGTTCTTTCAGTTCTGGCGTTGGGTGCGGCGTCTTCATATTTTGGGTGGTTTAAATTCCTTGACAATAAAAAGGTTAAGCCAAAAAATTCGCCCGAAACTCAGAAAAGGACATATAAAAACAAACCTTTTAAATATGAGATAGACATTTGGTTATATTTTGTGAACGTCATAGCGTGTAATTTTATTATACTTTTAAGCTTAGGGATCGCTATGCCTTGGGCCATTTGTAAATATGGGCGCTTTCACGCAAGCAAAAGCAGCATAGACGGCAAGAGTTTAGTGTTTAATGGTAATCCAAAAGAACTATTACCATATTGGTTGAGTATGCTTTTATTAACTATATTGACTTTCGGCATTTATGCTATTTTGGCAGGGCCAAAACTTATTAAGTGGTATTGGGAAAACTTCGACTTTAAGGAATAAATCATAAACCAATATCTATTTTTTTATCTCAGGCCTTTTCTTCATTTTTTTTCTAGATGTTCTAATTTCTTTTTAGCATCTGCTTCTTTCTTTTTAAGTTCAGCAATATCTTCTTTACTGTCTTCAATTTTCTTCTCTATTTTTTGTATTGCTGAGTCAGAACCTGTACCTGTTGCTTTATTCCTTCTAGCTTGATCCAAATTAATTTGTTCTTTTATTATTCTTGTCCTCTCTGTTTCAATTTGTTTGTTAAACTCTGCGATATCTGACTCTATTTGAGCGCCAACATCTGCAATTGACATAAGCTCATCATTAGGCACTTCCTTTGACTTATTAGTTTTTCTTTTTGGCTTACCCTTTCTAGCTTGAATAATTTTATTTTTTTTTGGATTCTCATCTAGCCCCTCCTTTTTCTTTTCGCTTCGACCAAAAAATAATTTATACAATGACATTATAACTAATTTATAATTTAACAATTTAAACAAATTTAACTACTTATAAAATATAGTGAAGTAACTATTTAACATTTAAAGTTTTCTTATATTGACAATTAAAATTATTAGAAAAATAAAATGACAATGAATCAAAAAAGCTTTAAACAATTATTTCAGCCTGCAGCAAAATTTGCGGGTGTTTTAGGAACTGTCGGGGGATTTGTTGGAGACGTGTTATCACCTTTAGGCCCAATACTAACTTATCTAATTTACTTATCTGTATTAGTACTAATTATATCATTTGTCTTATTTATATTATTACCCAAACCAAAAAAAGAAATATTTAAATCGGTGTCGTTGACTTCTCTTCTCTTTGCCCTTATATTTGGATTTTTTGGTCAACTTAATGAGGACACAGAAAATGGATTTATGGGTGATAATTTAGAATTTGTTTCTAATTTTCAAAGCAGCCTCAGCATAATCGATCAAAAATTAGACAACATCAGCGATCAAATTGATGTTGTAGATGAAAAAATTACGAATATAGATGAAAAGCTTGATGCTGGATTTGATAATCTTTCAGAGCTAATTAAATCCTCTAATCCTATCAAAAACCCTACAACTCCTAAAGATTTTTTGGTAAATGCTTATCTTTTTAGAAATGGAGGTGATTTGAATAAATCTGAAGAGTCTTTTAATCGATTTTTTGAAATTGTTGGGACTTACAAAATAGATGTTCTTGCTGATTTTATTGAAGTTATGAGAAACAATAAAGGGAAGAATTTTGTTAAAACCTATTTTGAAACGAGACAAGATATTGATGATGAAGTATTCTTGCTTTTTAAGACAATATTTAAATCCAACAAAGAAGAATTAATCTCTAATATTCAAAAGCTAGACATTAATTTTAATCTCATCGATTTCGGCATTTTATACGTAACAAATAATGGAGGATTTTGGAACGATTTGGTTTCTTATGGGATGCAAAAGAATGATAGCTACTTATCTACTAAAACTGCAATTGAATTGAGTAAAAATGATGTTAGATTTAGATCTGAGGGCCTTGATGAATTAAATTATTTGGTTGTCAATAAGGAAAACTTAAATAAATTAATTTATAATCAAGCTAACCCTTACGAAAGACAGACTCTTATTCAGTTTTATTTTAACACTATTCAAACCACCATTTCAGCTATATACAATGGTGATCCGAAAACAGAAACTGAAAAAGCAGCTTTTCTAAAACAATTCGCACCCTCCAAAAATAGGGTAAATGACCCTGAATGCACTTCTATTGACAAGTATGAAACTTATTACATAGAAAAATTTGGAGAAAAATTTTATTGTAATCAGCAAATTCCTGCTGAAAATGGTTTAGAGATGTGGGAGAATTATATTGAGAGTAGAAACTTCTACAATGATATTTAAATTTAAGAATCATTTTTGCATATAACTAAAGGTATACTACTGCTCAAAAATTTAAAATATATATATAATTCAGTGATATTGGTAAATAATATTGCTGTATAACAGGTTCATCAATTGGATTACCAAAGCCGCAAGGAACTTCTTGGTAATTATCAATAAAGGTTATTTCAATTGCATCCCATTTCTGAAGATAAATGGTTATCAAGTCAACTTTTAGATTTATTTAGAAATCCAATTAAAGAAAAGTATACTTATTATTTTAACCTTTTAAAATCCTATATTTAGTTATAATTTATAAATAATGGACTACAAAAGAATTTATATATCTTATGATACTGATTACAGCGAAGCGCTAAATAGTATATCTCCGCAAGAAGGGGAATATTCAAAGTCAGCTGATAAAGAAATTAAAAAACATTTAAATGATGGTTGGCGAATAGTTAGTACTGCACCTGTAATAGCATCATGGCGTAGAAATGCTGAAAATTTAAGTGGTATCGCTCCTAATAAACATGAATGGCAAGATTATGTTTTTACTTATACAAACGGAATAGAAGTTTTTTTAGTTAAAGATTAATTTAGGCATAACTTATTCTAATAACTCTGCTACTTCTAAACCTCTTGAGTAGGTTGGAGATACGTTAAAACTTGAATGCCCCATGGCTCTTTATAGCTTGTGTATTGAGCCTGTACGTTTTAAGATTTCAATAGCTCCTGAGTGTCTAAAAGAGTAGAGGGTTTGTACTTGTTTTAAGAGCTTACTTTAACTTTGTATCTAGCCTCCAAATAGGTTGTTTACCTTAAACTTTCTGTACCAATAGCTTTGTATCCAAGTGTATCCATCCCACAGATTAAATGAGATTTTCTTTTTATTAAAGGAGACAACTAAAACAACGCTGTTATCAAGAATTATTTCAAAGTTTTTGAACTTGTGCTTTTTTTCTATTTCTTTAATTAGAAAATTGTGTAACTCTAATTTTGTTTCTTTTGAAATCCAAAAACTTTCATTCTGGTAATTATACTGACTATTTTGAAAAGTCAAAAGATAATTATCTTCGTCTTTAAAGTGAATTAAGCTTGCTGAGAAATCTTCACCTGAAATCTCTTGCTTTCTTAACCCAACCGACTTAAAAAGATTATTAGCATCTTTTCTAAGATTTTTATATTTATTTACTTCAAGGTTACCGGTGACTTTCAATGGATCTAAAATGGGTAACTTTCTATTTAGACCATTTGTTTGGTAAGCCAAAGTATGGCTAATTTTCCCTATGAGTTCTACATTTGAATTGCTTCTTTCAATAACCCTTATTTGTGACACTACATAAAGTGGTGCCACAAATAAGATTATTAAAATGAGATTTACTTTCATAAATCTTAAAGAAAAATTAATTGTACTCAATTACATCTGCACTGACTACAACCTCTAAAGTTATCTCTCTAACGTTAACTCCTGCAGTTGTAGGAATACCTTTTTTAGTAGTCAAGATATCAAATGACATGTTTGCAAATGCTTGATTTTCTTTAAGTTTTGGCAAATTACTTTTTGCTTCAGATAATAATCCGTCTGTAGCCATGTCTTGTTTAAGCTTGTTCCATGAGCTTAACTTTATAGTAGTTTTAGCTTTACCCATTACATTATGCTCAACATACTTGTAGTCTGAGTTTGTCTTGATTGAATCAGTTCCATGGTGGAAAAAATCATAGCTTTGTTGAGTTATTGAACAGCCAACAAACGTAAATAAAACTCCTATTGTCAATAAAATTTTTTTTGTTCTCATAATAGTCATAATTTAATAACAGAAATATACAAATTTAAATCTATCCAATCTAAGAAAAAATACTTCCAATCCATCCGCTAATCATTTAACCAAAGTCAATTTAGTGGTAATGAGCTTTAATTAAATTATTTACAAAAGATTTTCGAGATTCATTTCTTCAGCTATTTCATCAATGTTTTCACCTGAAAGTTTTTGTAAAAAAGAACCAAACCTATTTTACATAAGCACCCGGGATAAGTTTATTGGAGTCGATGGATTGCCGATTAAATCTCTTTTTCTGAATGATGAATTACACCTAAATACTGATGGATACAAGCTGTGGTCAAATATTATTAAAACAAAGCTAATCGAAATAGGGATTTAATCTAACCATAGGCATGACTTCTTAATTAAGGTTAGTTTATTCCAGTCCCCTTAAAAAGGTTAGAGATGCGTTCAAAAAAAGGCTGATTTAAATAGTGTCTGCCCACCACAAGAGCGGAAGCAATTATAATTATATTTTTAATTATGTATTGTCCCTCAAGAGTTGGTAAAAGGTAATTAGAGTCCTGGAAAGTAATTGAAGGCAAAAGGACCAAAGGCATAAAAGTCCCACTCATTTGTAAAAACAACAATAACATGGCGTAAAAAGTTGTTTTTCTACTCAAAAAAAATAAGCCTATTATCATTTCCCAATATCCAATTACTATTGCCCATTCCTCGGGGCTTAAAAATGGCATCCAATATACAGTATCAATTATCAACTCTTGTGCGGGTGAAAGTTTAATCACCTTCAATAGACCAAACCAAAAAAAGATGATAAATAAAGGTGTGCGAATTATATAATCATTTGTGTTAAATCTATACATAAAATAGAATTGTATTTGGCGAAATTAATAATATTACAGGATTACAGGCTCATCAACAAGATCTCCAATATCACAAGGCACTTCTTGGCAATTATCAACAAAGGTCATTTCAAGTGCATCCCATTTGGGTAAATTCACCATTTCAGTACAATCATCATTTGTACAAGAGAAAAAAGACACTTTGACAAACAAAAACAATAGATTTCTCATAGTATTGTTTTATTGGCACTAAGTTAAGTTTTTATATAGTGTTTTATGCTAAAGCGAATATGAAAAGTAGGAATATTTGCATCAGTAATCGCCATTTTATGGATTATATTCAAATTAATAACCTTCATTCTAAAATTTCTTCACAAAGCCAATATTTTCAAGAATATTCTTGATTGGTTTTGGCGAGATTAATCTATGCTTTAGAAGGTTTACCAAAATAATATCCACTAAACTTTTTGATCAAACAACGGTCTAAATGATTAAATAAAAAATTAAAATAATATTAAATCCTTACATCAATTAACTATCAATTTAAGCATTAATAATTGACTATATTTAGAAAAAAATTTATGTGAAAATAATTGTTGTATTATTTGCTTGCTCCATTTTATTTCAATTTACAGGACTTGAACCAACTCAAGATTTTCAAGGTAAAGCGTATTATTTTTCAAAGTCTTCCTTAGAACTTGGAACATGGGGTGCACGAATGAGTGAGGCCAAAAAAAAACAGATTAAAGCTCGTTTAAAAAAAGTTAATGTAAGAAACTTAGAAAAGTATACTTCAGTCAGTTATGATGACTATTTAAAAAAGGTTGAGATAAGACAAAAGAGGAATGAGTTTTGGACTTCTGTTGCAACTGTTTTGTCTGCAGGTATTTCTGGAATTACACATTCTCAAATTAATACTTATGTGGGATTATATCAAAAAATAATTTAGATACTATAACCAATTTAGTTTTGAGAGTTAATCTGATATATATATTCCTTCTATCAATTTCTGCCTTTGGGCAGGAATACTTTGAGCATTCTGTTAATGGAGAAAAAGTAGTTCACACAAAATTTAGATTATCATATTTAGAAGACCATGAGCAAGCTGAGTGGGTTTACTACAAGCTCGATTCTTTAATAAATAAAGGAATTGTTAATCGATTAGATCAATTTAGAGAGGACACTTCAATAAGTACTGGATCAGCAAAATTGTCTGACTACAAGTCTTCTGGATATGATAGAGGTCACCTGGTTCCTGCTGGTGATATGAAATCTTCATATACAGCAATGTCAGAGTCTTTCTTAATGTCAAATATTAGCCCTCAAAACCCTTCTTTTAATCGTGGAGGATGGAAAAAATTAGAGTCATTGGTTAGGGGCTGGGCTGATAAACATGAGCTACATATTGTTACTGCTGGTGTTTTGCACAGTGAATTGGATAGAATAGGCAGAAGTGGTGTTTCTGTTCCCTCTTATTTCTATAAAATTATTTACGCTCCCAGTGAGTCAAAAATGATAGGTTTTCTAATGCCAAACACAAAAATCAACTTAGGTCTTCAGAACTACGTTAAAAGTGTTGACCATATAGAAAGCTTAACTGGGATAGACTTCTTTTATGATCTTGAAGATGGTTTGGAAAATGCACTTGAAGCCAAGTCCACCTTGAGTAGTTGGGATTTTGATGCAAAATCTCTGTCTTCAACAACTAACAAACCTAGCTCAACTGCATTACAATGTAAAGGAAATGCCAAGTCAACTGGGAATAGATGCATAAAAACTACAAAAAATAAAAATCAATATTGCTATGCACATCAAATACAGTCAAATGATTAAAAAAAATGTAATAATCGTATTTACTTTCTTTTTGTTGAATATTATCTATTCACAAGACAACCGATCAGTATCACTTATCGTAAATGGCCAGGGCCAAACGATGGAAGATGCTAAGCAAAATGCATTTAGAAATGCTATTGAGCAAGCCTCCAGTGAATATTTTTTATTAAATAAAGAAATTCCTAAAAGTAATTTCATTGAAAATCAAGTAATCACTGTTTCAAGTGGTTACATTAAAAGCTTTGATATAATTTCTGAATTAAAAATGTCTAATGGCAGTTATAATTTGACGCTAATAGCGACAGTATCATTAACAAGCTTAAGCACCTATTATAACAATAAGGGGTTTGAGGTTGAATATTCTGGTTCAATGTATGCTGCTAATTTGAAGAACATTAAGCTTAATAAGACAAATGAGTCTCAAGTAATTAATCAATTAAAACCATCAATTTTTAACTCAATTAAAGATATTTTTTCTTACAAAATCCGTAGTTCCTCTCCAAATTTTATAAATGATGAATCCTATAAAATAGAATTAAATATCCAGTCAGTTCCAAATAAAAATTTTGAAAAACTCATATCTTTTTTGAAAAACTCATTTAGTGGTTTAAGCTTAACAAAAGCTGAACGAAAAGTTTACAAGGAAATGAATATTCCTTATTTTAAACTTAAAAAGTATTATTTTAGAAACAGAAGCAGTGTAGATTTTTTTTATGAAATTTTAGATAAAATTGAGTTTGAAGCAAAAAAGGGTTCAATCAACAATTTAGAGATAAATTCTGATTTAAAAAATAAAATCAAAAGTAGACTAGGGAGTGATGATAATATCTATTCAGCATTAAATTGTTTAGATGGAAATTTATCTAAAGTTAAAATTAATAAATTTAGCTTACTTGACAGAAAGATTCAGGTTAAGCTCACATTAGATGAGTTAAGCACTGTTAAATCTTTTAGCATGAAAAATGGTATGATTAACAATGATAAAATTACTAGTGCAGAAAAGTTTTGCAAAACAATACAACAAAAAAATATAATATTAAACTACATAGGTTCATATGCACTGATTTTTGGATTAGTTTACCTTGGGGGGTTGGGCGGCTAATAATGAATTAATGATTGATTTAATTTTCCTAACTTTAATTTTAGGTTTGTATAAAATTAGTGAGGTTAGTTAAAACACTAGTTTGAATATTTACTAGGTTGGTTGTTGCGAAAAACATGAAATAAATAACTAATATTATTATGGGACAAATAATTAAATTTTTGATGTGGCTATTTTTTTGGCCTTTACTTCTCCCAATTTACTTATTTAAGAAAATTGAAAAATCTTTGAATACATCTGAAATTATAAAAAAAGGCGCTGCTTTAACTGATAAAATGGACAATAAATTAAAAAATTACGACCAAAAGTTAGTTGATAAAGAGTATGAAAAACATAAAAAAGACAATAATTTAGAAGTAAATACTAATGATGATCTATACAATTATTAGGTTTTATTTTTGAATACCTCCGATTTTTTTTACTTTTTCTTCTGCATCTTTCAATGACTTATTTTTTACAGGATGTGAAAACTTTTGGGATTTAATTAAGCTCATTCTTTGAAATAAATCCTCTTCTGAAAGTTTTATCTTTTTCAATTTATCTAAAAATATATTTTTATCTCTTGACTTCGAAGATACCCATTTAATGTTTTTAGGTATTTTTATTTTGTCATTAGTTTCAAATATTGATAAGGTTTCAGACGATAAAATTTTGGTAAAGTTTATGTCATTGAATTTATCTCTTTCAAATTTCAAATTTTTTTCCCACTCTATTTCCTCTTTACCTGTTGCTTTGTCGTGACCTATTTTTCCGATACTTAGCAAAATATTATCAGCATTAGAAATACTATTAAATGCGTAATTAACATAATATAAAGCCATATTTGGGATTATATTTTCTTCAATTTCATTAATAGTTTTTTTAATTAGAGGCCTTATTGAAACACCTGCTTTAACTGGATTAACTTGTTGTTTTGATGGTAGAGGGAAATAGTCTTCTTCATAAATAATTAGTAATTGTGGAACACTACTTTCAGTGCTAATGCTAAATTTAAAATTATTTTTTGGGTTATCGTAAAAATCAGAATCAAGTTCATTTATCCCACTTTTTAAACTTTTTACATTTTCATCTACAAGGTCAAAGTTTAATGGTAATCCAGTACAAAATAAATCATAAAAAAGAGGACTATTAAAAGAATTTAGAGTCTTGTCAATTTCATTTTTTAAATTGGTCAAAGAAGAATTGTAAATATCAATTTCTGATTGAATTTTTTTAATGATATTTTTTCGATCCTTATTATCATCAGCGCCTTTGAGATTAATTTGTTTTTGAAATGCGTCTATTTCTTTTTGATATTCAACTAAAGCATTTTCGAAATCATCAATTCTTTTCTTTTCCTTTGATGATACTTCCTTGTGTTTGATAGATGCTTCAGCAGTAAAACTTTGGTGATATTTTTTTGTTTTTCCAAAAAGATTTCCAAAAAATGAGCCATGTTTATTTTTGAAAGTTTCATAGTCCATATTCATATTTCTTTTTAAAGATTCCAGTGCTTTATTGTGAACAAAGCTATTTTTGGATATTGAATAGGGTATTTTTGGTATTTTTAAATCTTCTTGATCTTTAAAAGAAATTGTTTGAGGATATTCCATATTTTTTGCTGACGGAAACTTCTCTTTACTTTGTATAATATATCCTGAATAGTTAATTAACCCAGCTATTATATGGTCAAATAGTTCAGATTTTAATTCACCTAAGTCTTCTTTTGCCTTAGCAATTTTTTCTTTCTTTAATCTTTCAGAGGCTCTTCTTTTTGCAGTAGCTGCACGACTTGCTGCTCTCTCTCTTTCTTTTTCTCTGGCCCTTTGGCTTTTCTCCCAAGATGATAATTTTCTACCCATTTTTAATAATTTTTTTTAAAATAATTTTTTTTGTTGTATTGACAAAACTTTTTTCAAATTTTTGGGTCAAACTAACTCCAAATTTTACATACATTTATATTTAGTTATATTTAAAAAAAATTGCAATGAAATTCACTTTAACAAGTATAATAATTGTATTATCATATTTGTATTCCACACCTATTTCTGCTCAAGATTTTCAAGGGAAAGCCTATTATTTTTCTAAATCCTCCTTAGAGCTTGGAAGTTGGGCTTCAAGAATGAGTGAAGCCCAAAAAAAACAGATTAAGGCTCGTTTAAAAAATAGATTAGAAAAAACATACATACTAAGTTTTAATGCCACTGAATCTCTTTTTACAGAAGAGGAGAAAGTGGATGCCATGTCAGGCGCAACAGACTCTTGGGGTAGTAGTTTTTCAAGAGGAAAACAATATAAAAACATCGCTGAAAAC
>MDTG01005468.1_pt1 | contig 10244 bp, 11 predicted proteins | sample 811421 | NCBI WGS metagenome assembly MDTG01 (sample SAMN05326645, study PRJNA326480) | marine metagenome | isolation source: seawater | place: Pacific Ocean: South East | collected 2011 | reverse complement strand
TAATATTAATGTATTTTTAAATGAACAATGTAAAGATGCAATAAATATGAGTGATTTTATAAAACAGATAGAAATATCACTAGAGCAATTAGATTTTACAAAAACAAATGGATTAGAAAAAGGATTAACTCACGCGATAATGGAAAATATGAGTAAATTAAGTGTATATGAAAGACCAATGCATTGCACTGATATAAAGCGAGAAACATTATATATAAAAGATAATGATACATGGGAAAAAGATACAGATAAATCAAAGATAAAACAGGTAATAAAGAAAACTTCAAATAAAAATTATACAGCATTAACAAATTGGACAAAAGAGAATCCAGATTTTATGGAACATGATGATAAACAAATGTTTTATGCAAAAGCAATGTCAAAATTAGGAAAGCCATTGGATGGTATAGATGATAAAATAGTAAAAAATTTATGTAACAATACAAAAATAAAAGAAATAAAAGAAATAAAAGAGATAAAAGAATATTAAATAAAAAACATAATTATTTATATTATATGGAATCATTAGATTTAAATATAAATAATTATGATTATGATGATTTATTAAAACTATTTCAATTAAATTTTAATTTTGATTTGAATGATTTAAAAAAAGCAAAAAAGCAGGTATTAATGATGCATCCAGATAAGTCAGGGTTAGATCAGAAATATTTTCTATTTTTTAGTAGTGCATTCAAATTATTGCATTCGGTATATGAATTTAGAGAGAAAGCGGATGTAAATTTAAATGAAAATATAGAATATGAATATACAACAGAAAAAAATAATGTGGAAATAGAATTACTGAATAAATTGGGAGAGAAACATAATAATACTAAAGATTTTAATAAATGGTTTAATAGAGAATTTGACAAATTAAAAATAGAAAATGAATATGATAAAACAGGTTATGGTGAATGGTTAAAAAAAGAAGATAATGTAGAAATATGTAAAAATAAAAATGAAATGAATGAAATGATAAATAAAAAAAAACATAATTTAAGGAATTTAATAAAATATGAAGAAATTAAAGAGTTTAATGAAAATGGATATAGTGATTTAGCAAATAGCAAACCAGATGAATATGGATCATCTATATTTAGTAAATTACAATTTGAAGATCTAAAGAAAGCACATAATGAATCAGTAGTACCAGTAGTAGAAGAGGATATAAAAAATAACTATAAATCATTAGAAGATTTAAAATTTAAAAGAAATAATCAAAATTTAATACCGCATTCAGATATTTATAATAAAGATTATTTAAACAATATAGAATTTAAAGAAAAATATATAGCATCAAACAGAGCATTTAAATTAGCTATGCAAGATAGAGAGATTTCAAAAAAAACAGATATATTTTGGAGTTCATTAAAACAAATAAAATAAATGTCTCTAATATATATTATGAAGTATAATAAATATTTTAATTTAGCAATAAGTATTTTATTATTGTTAGTGATAGGATATTTATTTAATAAATATAAAATATATATTGAGAAAGATGATAAAATAGAAGATTTAAATATAATAAAGAAATATTTATTAGATAATGAGAATTCAAGTATATATAATCTAAGTTCAATAAAAAAACCTATAATATGGATACATATAGAATATGATAGAAATTTAAGAAAATGGGAGTCTTTTGGATCAAGATCAAGTAATGAATTAAATCAAGATTATCTATATTTAACATTAAAATCAATAATTGATAAATGCAATAAAGATTTTCATATTGTATTAATAGATGATAGTTCATTTTATAATTTATTAGATAATTGGGATGTTGATATGTCAAAAGTAGGTAATATACAAAAAGAAAATATTAGAAATATAGCATTGATAAAATTATTATACAAATATGGAGGAATTATAATGGAACCATCATTTATATTATTTAAAAGTTTAAAAGAAATATATGACAATATATTACAATATGATAAGCCATGTTTAGGAGAATTTCAAAATGAATCAATTGAAAGTAATATAAATGAATTAAGTCCTTCTCTCAAATTTATAGGTAGTATTAAAAATTGTCCAACTATTTATAAATTGGGTAAACATTTAGAAATAATAGTTAATAATGATCATACATTGAATAGCAAATTAGAAGGGAATATATCTAATTGGTTATATGATAAAATTAATAAAAATGAATTTAATTATATAACAGGAAATTATTTGGGAACATGTGATAGTAATAATAAAATAATAGGTTTAGATAGACTACTAGGTTCTACTTATATAGATTTAGATTGTAATAGTTTAGGATTATACATTCCACGTAAAGAATTATTAAAAAGAAACGCCTATAATTGGTTTGTTTATTTAGATACTAACAGTGTATTAAAAAGTAATACAAATATAGGAAAATATTTATTAATTAATAATTAAATTATAATATTTATATATTATATAAAATGGTAGCTAGTATAAGTGAAGCACTCAGCAAAATAGGAGGAGAAGGACAAGATCTGGTCGAAGGAGTAATTGGTATGGGAGAAAAAGCAGTAGATAATGTATTACCAGGTAATAATCAACAAGTTGTCGGTGGTGGAAAACGTCGTAGAAAAAAATCTTCAAAAAAATCTAAAAAAGCAAAAAAATCTAAAAAAGCAAAAAAATCAAAAAGAAGACGTAGAAGCAAAAGAAGATAAATTAATATTATAATTTTATATTTATAAAAAAATTATAATATATCTATAATTATTAATTAACAAGTTAATATATAAATGGAATTTAAAAATTATAAAGAATTAGTAATGTATTATCAAACAACTATTAGAAATGTGTTTTTATCGACAGCTGTTTCATTTGCGGCATTAGGTTATTCTCGCTTTTATAGAGGAAAAAGCAAATTATATACAAATACTTTAGTATTAATATCTTTATTGATATTAATTTGTTCTACTGCATTAAATTATAATTTATATGATAGTTTGAATAAATACAAAAAAGATAATAAATACAGTGAAATAAATAGATGGATAATAATAAATAATATATTCTTTTTTATTCACTTTATTTTATTAATATTTGCTTTTTATACATTATATAGATTGTATTTTGATAAGCAATTCAATAAATAATTTGAAAAACATATTATATATTTATAACAAATATAAAATTATAATATTTCTTTCAATTTTTCAATAGTAGTTTTTGATAAAGTTTTAGGATATTCTATTTTGAATTTTATAATTAAGTTACCAAAATACGAATCTCTTTGAAATCCTAAATTTTTTAGTACTATAGTAGTGTTGTTATGTATAATCTCTCCATTTTTATTGTTTATTTTATATACATTGTTATTTAAATGTGTAATATTAAAATCAACACCAATTAAAGATTCTTTAAAATTTATACTTGAAATATAAATTAAATTTAAACCATCTCTAAAATATATTAAATGTTCTTTTAATTTAATAACAACTTTTATATCAGAAAAGTTACCATTTACACAGTTACCTTTATTATTTATTATAATAATCTCATTATCATCTATTGATTTAGGCAAAGGAATATATATTTTTTCTTGTTCATATTTAAAAATATTATTATTATTAATTGATCTATTAATGTTTATTGGTACATTAGCACCATTATAAGAATCTTCATATGTTATTTCTAGGTTAATAATAATATCATCAATTAATTCTTGATTTTGTTTTTTATAAATATTAATAGATGAATAATTATCATTATTATTATTATTATTATTATTATTATTATTATTATTATTATTATTATTATCATAATTATTATTATCATAATTATTATTATCATAATTATTATTGAAATTATTTTTATGATATTCTAATAAATGGGTATAAGCTTCATTTATATTATTAAATTGTGTAGTAGAATTATTGTTTTTATCAGGATGATATTTTAACGACAATTGTCTATATGCTTTTTTTATATCTTGTTCTGTACAATTAGTATGTAATTGTAAAATATCATAATATTTTTTATTATTATTCATTTAAACATATATTAAATAAATTATTTAATATTAAATATTTACCGAATATTAATATTAATATATTAATGTCGTTAATTTTAAAATATAAACCTACAAATTTAAATAATTTTAATATATCAGAATATACAAAAAGTTTAATAGAAATATATTTAAAAAATTCAAAATTAAATTTTTTAATACATGGTGGTTTAGGATGTGGTAAATCAACATTAGTAAATGTATTATTAAATAAATATTATAATAATGATAAAAATGCTATATATAGAAACACTATTTATATAAATTTATTAAAAGAACAAGGTATAAATTATTATAGAAATGAATTAAAAACTTATTGTCAAATAAATAATCTATTAAATATTAAAGAAAAAAAAACTATAATTTTAGATGATTTAGATTTATTAAATGAACAATGTCAACAAATATTTAATACGTTTATAAGTAATTATGAACATATAAATTTTTTAATAACTTGTAATGATATGCAAAAAATAAAAACTACAATACAAAATAAATTAGAATTAATCAAAATTAATAATATAGATAATATTTTTTTAAAAAATATATTATGTAAAATATTAAATAATGAAAATATATTATTGGATAATAATTGTAAAGATTTAATAATTAAATCATCTAATTTATCTATACCAAATATGATAAATATTATAGATAAATTATCGTTAATAAAGGAAAATAAAACAATAAATTATAATTTATTAGAAAATATAAGTTGTAATATTATGACATGTGATTTTAATGATTATATTGAACTCTGTAAAAATAATAAATTAAAAGAAAGTATAAAACATATATTAAATTTATCAAATAATGGGTTTTCAGTTATTGATATATTAGAAGAATTTTTTATGTATATAAAATTTCATAGTGATTTAGATGATAAATATAAATATGATATTATAAAACTAATATGTTATTATATAAATATATTTCATAATATACACGAAGATACAATAGAATTAATATTTTTAAGTAATAATATTATTAATATTTTTAATAAAAATATTAATTAATATTTATATGTCAATAATAAAATATGATATTTCTAACGAAATTTTATATGATTTTTTAAAAATACATTGTACATTAGAAAATAATTATTATGTATTTAATAATTTAATATATAAAAAATATATATATTATCATCAAGTAGATAGTTTTATTAATAAATTAAAAGATAAATATAGAAAAGATCAAATTAATTATTTAACTAGAAATATGACATATAATAATTTAATTACTATAATAAGACAAATATGTAATAAAAATAAAATTAAATATAAAAAACAAATAAAATATGATAAAAGTATACATTCAATTATTTATTATATAGAAAATATAGAATAAATAATTTTATGATATACGTCTAGTTTCTATATTAGATGATGTTAAATATATAGAATTTTCAGTTACAATTATATAAACTTCTTCTACTTTGAAAATTTGCGAAATAGGACTTGTATATTCTTCGGCATTTTTTACAAGTAATTTTTCATCAGTATCTTTAACACCTATTAAAACTTTTTTTTCGACCGAATCTAACCAGTAATCAAGCATAATAGGTTTATCATCAGTAATAGATAATTTTGCAATATGTTTCCATATAGATGCCGGGGGAAGCTGATATTGTTGTTCTTCAGACATTTTTATATAAATAATTATTTTAAGACTTTATATACTTTTTTTTAGAAATAATTATATTTATAATAATTTAATATTTATTATTATAAATTAAATGAGCCAGAGTAAAGTTATAACAAGCTTTAATGCATTATCAAATAATATTGACTTAGAAGTAAATAATAATGTAGTATGTATTGATGTTATAAACAATAGAATAGGAGTTAAACAAGCACAACCAGCATATGAAGTAGATGTATCAGGAACTATAAAGACTAATTATCTACAAATAGGAGTTAAACAAGCACAACCAGCATATGAAGTAGATGTATCAGGAACTATAAAGACTAATTATCTAAAAATATCAAAAGTTAATGATATATCTTTTGAAAATTTAGCACAAAAAAATAGTGATGTTTCTTTTGGATATTTAGATATATGTGGTAATCTGTTAGTAAAAGGTGATGTACTATTTACCAATGGTACATACAGAGTTGATAGTGAGGAGATTTCATCAGATGATAGATTAAAACATAATGAAATTATTATAAATAATGGTTTAGAAATAATAAATCAGTTGGTTCCTAAACGATATGATAAAACTAGAACATTTAAAGATATAAATTATAATGGAATCATTAATGAACCATATATTGTAGAAGCAGGATTAATAGCACAAGAAGTAGAAAAAATAAATGATTTAAGTTTTACAGTTCGTGTAGGAGATGCTAATACAAGTTACTATTTAAATTATAACAATATTTTTGTATATTTAATAGCAGCAGTAAAAGAAATAGCATCAGATGTAAAAAATATTTTAACAAATAAAAATGTTAATATACAAAATACAAATAACACAAACAATGATAATACAAACAATGATAATACAAACAATGATAATACAAAAATAAATAATATAACAAAAATATTAAACAATCAAAATATGCTAATAAATACTTTAAATAGTAAAATATCAATGTTAGAAAAAAAAATTAATAATTTAGAAAAACATTAATATATTATTTAGTTAATATTATTAAATATATAAAATTTTATATATTAATGACATCGTCTGTTAATAAATTAATTGGAACATTTGCTCAAGTTAATATAAATATAGATTCTATAGATGATATTACAGAAAAATGTATAATAATTGATACATCAGAAAATAGAATAGGAATAAACACAATTAATCCACAATATGAAATAGATGTATCTGGTGGAGGAACAATAAAGACTGATAATCTTATAATAAATAAATTAATTATAAACAATCTACCTAAACATAATGATGCTAATTTTCACACTAATCCTATTGGTACTGTATATTCTCAAGATAATTATTTAAAAATAAAAAAAACATAATAATAAAATAATAAATTTATTGATTTAGATAATATATTATTTATAATATTAATGAGTTTAAATAGTTTAATAGATGCATTTGGAGAAACTAGTATTTATGATATTAATATGTCTGATAAATATATTTCTATAGATCCATCAAATTCTAGAATAGGAATAAATATATTAAATCCACAATATGAAATAGATATATGTAATGGCTCAATAAAAACAAATCAATTAATAACAAAATTATTAACATGTATAAACTTACCAGAAAGTAGTTATAATTTAGTTAACAATCAAATTTATATTTCAGGAAAAAATTTAATGATTAATAAATTAACTTAATTAATATAGTAAGAATAATTATTATTATTATTACAATTATAATCATAATAAAAGTAATTTAATTATGATTATGAAAATATAATAGAAATTAGAATAGAAAGTATTATAATTTTTATTATTTATCTTTATAGTATAATAATATCCAATGAATGATGGAAGATTAACACCTTTAAATAATCCTGGTTTATTTAAAATTTATGCAGAAAAAATTACTAGTATTGATGAAACGAATGATTTAGTAATTGAAACATTGAATAATATAGAGTTAAGTTCAAATAGTATTATTTTACATGGTAATTTACAATTGGATGATAACAATCAAGTAGATGTCGATAATATAACATGTAGAAGAAATATAACAGTAAGTAATAATTTAATAAGTAGAAATATAACTGTTAGTAATAATTTAATAGTAAATAATATAATAAATGCATCAAAAGTAACAGTATCAAATGATTTAGTAATATATAATAATTTAATTTTAGATAAAGATTTAAATATTAATGGCATTATAGATGGAGATATTATTACAATAAGTAGAGATACAATTGCGATAGGTTTAAGTGCTGGCGTAACACAAAATTTACACGCTATAGCAATGGGTAATAATGCAGGCAATAAAAACCAAGGTACAAAATCTATAGCTATTGGATATTATGCAGGTGAAAAAGATCAATGTAATAATAGTATAATATTAAATGCTAGTGATATATCATTAAATTCAGATTTTTCATATGCATTATATATTGCGCCTATTAGAAAATTAAATCCATCAATAAAAACACCATTATTACAATACACAAATTCATATGAAGTAGTTGAAAGTTCTAATATTAATATTAATAATATTCAAGCAATATCTGCAAATATATCAAATATAAATATTAATAATCTAGCAATATTAAATGATGTATCATTCAATCATGCAAATATAAATAATATAGATATTTGCTACATAGAAACTTATGATATTTCAGTATTAAATAACATTAATGTCAGTGGTAATATAAATGTAAATAGTATTACTATAAATAATAAATTTTTAAAAGATGAATTATTTAATAAATATTATGATATATCATTAAATAATGCAGATGTACATGGTAATATTTCAATATCAGGTAGTTTAATACCTAATGATATATCTTCTAATATTTTTAAACTAAATAATAATATTATTTCTATAGGTAAAGATTCAGGTTTAATAAACCAAGGTCATAATTCAATAGCAATAGGTATTAGTGCAGGTTTAAATAATCAAGATAATAATAGCATAATATTAAATGCCAGTGATATTTCATTAAATTCAGATTTTTCATATGCATTATATATTGCACCAATTAGAAATTTAGATCCAATAATAAAAACATCATTATTACAATATACAACTTCTTATGAAATAGTTGAAAGTTCAAATTTAAATATTAATTATATAGATGCTAATAATTTATCAGTTTATAATAATTTTATAACATATGACTGTTCTATAAATAATAAAGCAAATATAAATAGTTTAATATGTAATGATTATAGTAGTAATATTTTAAAAATAAATGAAAATATAATAGCAATAGGTTTTAATGCTGGTCTAACACAAGATTTGAACGCTATAGCAATAGGTATAAGTGCAGGTGTAATACAAAATCTAAACGCTATAGCAATAGGTACTAATGCCGGTAATGAAAATCAAGGTCAACGATCTATTGCAATTGGTAATATGGCAGGTAATGATAATCAAAAAATTAATTCAATCGCTATAGGTAATGAAGCAGGTAAACATGATCAATGTAATAATTCTATTGCAATTGGTAATATGGCAGGTTGGCATGACCAAGGCGAATATAGTATTGCAATTGGTAATAGAGCAGGTGAAATTAATCAAAAACCATTTACAATTGTATTATCGGCAAATAGCGATCATCCTTTGAACCCTGATATATCAAACGCTTTTTATGTAAATCCAATAAGGAATATTAATACTTATAATAATGAAATTTTGACTTATAACATTTCAAATAGTGAAATAACAAGAACTAATTATTTAAATATAAGTGGTTTAAATATTATAGGGGATAATATAAGTGATTATGTTTTAACAATTTCAGGTGATATAAGTTGTTCAGGTATTATAAAATCAAATATAGTTGAATTAAATAAATTAATTATTTTACAAGATATAAGTATAGAAAATCAATTAACAATAAGTAATAACTTGTTTGTAAAAAATGATACTAATATAAATAATCTTACTGTTAGCGGTGATTCTATTTTTAAAAATAATGTTATTATTCATAATGAATTATCAGTTAATGAAATAGTTAATAGTAAAGGTTTTAAAGGTGATGGATCACACTTAACAAATGTTAGAAATGTAATATTAGATCAATATATTAATGCAAATTTAAATGATGTATCAATTAGTGGAGATTTATCAATAAATAATAATCTACATGTTTTAAATAATTTAACAGTAAGTAATGAAGTTCTATTTAATAATAATTTAACAGTTAAAGGTAGTGTAAATTTAGAAGCTACAACATATATAACTGATGCAAGTATAACTATTAATGTGGGTAAAAAGTTAACTGTTAGTGGTGATTTAATATTAAACAATAAATCTATTAGCGGTGATAAAATTCATGGTGGAACAATAGATGAAATTACAATTTCAAAATTATTAGGTCCAATAGACTTTTCAAATAATAATATGGAAAATGTAAATGTTATTAATGGTAATATTAATAATGTAGATATGTCAAATAGTAATATATTTATTAATCAAGATAAAAAATTAACTGTAAGTGGTGATTTAATATTAAATAATAAATCTATAAGTGGTGATAAAATTCATGGTGGAACAATAGATGAAATTACAATTTCAAAATTATTAGGTCCAATAGACTTTTCAAATAATAAT
>MDTG01407423.1_pt1 | contig 10245 bp, 10 predicted proteins | sample 811421 | NCBI WGS metagenome assembly MDTG01 (sample SAMN05326645, study PRJNA326480) | marine metagenome | isolation source: seawater | place: Pacific Ocean: South East | collected 2011 | reverse complement strand
TTTGATTATCTCTTCTAAAAAATAATGTATCATTTTTAATTATTTTTTTTTTTGTTGGCATACTTATTATATAATAATATATTTATTTTAAAAAATAAGTATTTTATATTAAAAAAATTCATCATCGGTTATATCTTCATCGTCTTGATCTTCTTCTTCTTCCTTATTATCATTTAGCATATTATCATATTCACTTGAGGTATTTTTAACTAAATCTATAAAATTATAAAATTTATCATAAGAATTATAAAAAGGCAAATTTTTTTCAATACAATATGAAATTATTTCATTATGTATATCTAACATTGTATCTGTATGTAAAATATCAAAATGTTCATCTTTTGTATCTTCTTCTGTCCATAAAATATTTCTTTTTTTTTTATTTACTATTTTTTTTTTAGTATTTTCAATAGTATCATCAGTAACTTTCTTTTTTATAATATTACTCCATTCTGTATTTTTATTTTCAGTTTTACTATTATTATTCTTACCTAATGATGGAAAATCATTTTCATTGTGCTTATAGTTTTTTTTATTTTCAAAAAAATTATTTTTTTTATTATCATTCCAGTCAATATTATATTGTAAATTTTTAAATTTATCATTACTTTTTATAAATGATGGTTTCCAGGTACTCATTATATAATTATTAGTATCTAAGTATTTAAATAATATTTATTAGTATTTTTATACATAAAAATAAAAAAATCTTCTTTACTTAAATAATCCAAAAATTTTTTTTTATTTAATGAATTATTTTTATAATCAATTATATGATAATATAAATTATCTAATTCATTATAATTATATTCCAACCATTCTCTAAACATTATATTATAATATATTTAATATTCTTTATATCTATAAAGTAATTATTCGTATAAATATAGTACTTTATATGTATATATACTTCATAATATGAATACAGATAACATACATGAGTTTAAAGCTGAAATAAGTGAATTAATGAATATTATTATAAATGCTTTCTATAGTGACAAAGATGTTTTTCTTAGAGAATTAATATCAAATTCATCAGATGCATTACATAAATGTAAACAAAATACTGAACCATTTATTAAAATTAAATCAAATAATGGACATTTAACTATTGAAGATAATGGTATTGGGATGGATCGAAATGATATGAAAAATAATTTAGGTAAAATTGCACATTCTGGTACAAAAGCATTTGTAGAATCTATAAAACAAACTAATAAAAATGACTTAATTGGGCAATTTGGCGTAGGATTTTATTCGGCATTTTTAGTAGCAGATAAAGTAAAAGTATATTCATACAAAAATGATAAATGTTTCTGTTGGGAATGTGATATTAGAAATGGAAAGAATTATAAAATTACATCATCTAATGTTTTAACTACGAGAGGAACAAGAATAGAATTAGAAATACGCGAAAAAGATAAAATATATTTAAATGAAAACAAAATTAAAGATATTATATCTAAACATAGCCTATATATTGTACATCCTATAATATTAATAAGTCATGAATCTGAGATAATATTAAATAAAGATAAATCTATTTGGTCAAGAATACCAAGCACAGTAAGTACAGAAGAATATAAAACATTTTATAAAAATATATGTAATAATCAGGAAGAAGATTATCTAGGTGTTAAACATTTTCATATAGAAGGACAGTTTACTATGAAAGGTATTTTATATATACCTTCTATGAAAGAAATAGAAAATCCTTTTAATATAACAAGGGAAGATAAGCAAAAAAGAAATAATATAAAAATTTACTCAAAAAATGTTTTTATAATGGATAGATGTGAAGATTTTGTACCTCATTGGTTATCTTTTATAAAGGGTGTTATTGACTCAGATAATATACCATTAAATGTTTCAAGGGAAATGTTACAACATTCTAGTACTCTAAAATCAATAGAAACTAATTTTATTAAGAAGGCAATTGAATTATTTGATAATATTTCAGATAATGATGATAAAATGAAAGTATTCTATAATAATTATGCAAAAAATATTAAATTAGGTATAAATAAAAAAAATAAATATAGCCAAAAATTATTGAAATTCCTTAGATATTATACTAATACAAGTGGATCTAATTATAGATCATTAGATGAATATATTAATAATACAAAATATGGACAAAAAGTAATATACTTTATAACAGGAAATAATCTAGAACAAATAATTAAATCTCCATATTTAGAAAAATTTAATGATAAAGGTATTGAAGTTATTTATATGCCCGATCCAATTGATGAATGTATGATGCAATATCTAAAACAATATAGAGGTTATAATTTTGTATCAATATGTAAGGAAAAAGTAGGAATAGAAAAAATAGATAAAAAAACAAATAAAAATTATAAAAATCTATGTGATGTTATAGTTGATATATTAGGTGGTAAAGTAGAAAAAGTTGTTTTAAGTAATAGAATTGTTCAAACACCTGCTTGTTTAGTTGCATCTGAAAAAGGGTGGTCAGCAAATATGGAAAGGATAATGGCAGCTCAAGCACTAAGAGGAGGAAACCAAATAGAATTTAATAAAACCAAGAAAATACTTGAAATTAATCCTTATCATCCTATTATAATTAATATAAAAGATACATTAGAAAATAGCAATAAACAAAATATCGTTAGTATTGTACATCTTATATATGATTTATCATGTTTTCATTCAGGATATCAACTTGATAATGCAGCTGATTTCTCAGAAAAAATGTATAATATGATTGAATTAGGACTTGGATTAAATAATGATAATATTGAAGATGTAAATGAAGAAATAGAGGAAAATATTGCTGTTTTATAATTTTTTAAATATAATCTAAAAATATAAAATAGAACTATTCTATTTTATGTTTTAAAAAATACTTTCTATATAAGAAATAAAATAGATAAATACATGAAATACTACAAGTATAATATTTGTAATTAATTAAAATAGTAAATATTCTATTTACAAAATAATATACTAAATAAAAAACCCATATCAAATAAAAGATTGTTCTACTAATAATTCCGAATAAATTATTAAAAAATTCAACTATTCCCAAATGACCTATTAAAAATGAAATAATAACTGAAAAAAAAGAAAATATGCGAAGGGTTTTAATATCCTTATTTTTTTTAATACATTTATTCCTCAAATTTAAAATACGTTTATTAGTTTTATTTTCTAATTCAATAATTTCACTAATATTTTCCTTATTTTCAATATTTAATTCATCAAACTGTTCATTAATTTTTTTTAATTTACATTCGCATCTTTTATTTTTTTCTTTAATCATTGAAGTGTAATTATCAAATAATAATACAATTTGTTTTTTAGTTAAACTTGATAAATCATCGCGTAAGCTATTTATTTCATTTTCTTTTTCTAAAATCATTTTATCTTGATATTCATCACGTAATTCTTTTTCTGCCAAAGATTTACCCAATTTCAGTAATTCTTTGTCAGTTATCAATTTTGACCTACGTTGCATCTCATCTTCACTAATTATAGGTTTCATGATTAATATAATTAGGTATTAAATGTATAATTATATATTCAATTTTTAACTAATTTACCTTTAAATCCATATATGAGTATAACGTCTTATTACTTTCAGTAATTGGTTTATCTCTTTTTAATCTTAAAGATAATGAAGCTTTATCTACGAGATTTTTATTTACTGGTATAAATTTATTGTTTTGAATTATTTTCATAGTCACGTTTTCCTCTATTTTAGGAATACTTGATATTATTGGTGGATTTATTATTTTAAATGATTTCTCATTTGTGATTAAATTTTTTCTATACTCACTAATAGATAAATGTCCTCCAAATACAGATAAAACTTCTTTAGGAGGAGCTAATAATATTTTCTTAAATTTAGTATTATATGTTTCCTTATATAAAAGATGTAGTAAACTATATCTTTCCCATTTATCCTGAAAACCTCTGTCAAAATTATAGGCTGCAGCACAATTAAAACTACAAAAACATCCTTGAACATAAAATTTATTTCTAACTAATTTAATTGGCAATGCAACTGGTGGAGTATCAAATGCATGACAACACCATAAACAATGTAAATTCGTTTTTACAGGCCATTGTTTATTTTTATTAGCATCATAAAAATCAAAATTTGTATCTAATATATTTACCTTACTTTTTAATAAAATATCCATGTTTTCTTCATTTATTATTTCTTCCTCTAATTCTTCTTCAAAAGGATCATTATTTACAGGTATATTATCTAATTTTGAGTATTTATATTTACCATGTGGATCATATGGGACAGGTTCTTTTTGTTCAGGATCATGCTTTAACAAATCAAGACTACCCATCTTTTCACTATCTTCTATATCACTAGATTTAATCGGAAGATGTAATATAATGTTATTATCTAATTCATTTAAATTATTTTTATTACTGTTTAAAACACTGTATACCTTTTCTTTAGGTTTTCTTCCTCTTTTTTTTGGAATTTTAACAATATTATCTTTTGACGTTTTAGGTTTTGGTTTTCTGCCTCTCTTTTTAGGTATTTTAACAATATTGTCTTCTTCTGTTTTCGGTTTTGGTTTTCTGCCTCTCTTTTTTGGCTCCTTTTTAACATCATCTTTGTTATTGACATCACTTTTTGGTTTTCTACCTCTTTTCTTAACAATAACAGAGTTAATAGGTTCCATTTTATTAAAAAGTAATATTTAATTCTTTAAGTAAATATTATTTATTTATTTATATTATATAATATGGATGATAATTCTCTAAAAGAAAAATTAGCTACTTTTCTAGATAAAAAAATTGAAACTTATAAAGAAGAAATTACTAAAGACACTTTAGCAAAAAATATTTTTGAAGAATTCGGCTATCCTTTTTTAAAAGAATCTAAAGCTATAAATATTAATAGTAATGGGAAAAAAAAATTAACTACGGATTCGATAAGCAAAATAATAGAATTATTAAAAACTGATCAAAAATTTTATGATACTCTTGTAAATTTTTTAGTTACACATCTAAATTGGCTATATATTTATTGTTCAGGTATGTTTGAGAAAAAGAAAGAAGTAATAGAACCAATAAAAGAAAACTTTGAATCATATGAAAAAAATTTTAAAAAGTTAAATAAAAGAATAATAAATATTAGGAATCTAATAATTAAATATATCAATTTGAATTATATCGATATTAAACAATGTGATTCTTCTACTTCTTTATCTGATTTAGTTAAATACGATAATTCAGATGATTTAAGTGAACAGATGAGAACAGCATATATTTTTTTATCTGTATTCAGATTACGACAATCTTCTGAAAAAAAAAATAAGACTGATGATAGTGAAAATTTTTGTATTTTATTAAATCATTTCCTTGAAAATATAAATACTTTATTGAGTAGTAATGAAAATAAAATTTTACAAAAAATACCAATAAATAATAAATTATCTTCATTATATTCTGTTAAAAAAATTGGAGGAGATGATTTAAAAAAAAAACTATCAGGTATACATTCAGATAGAATAAAGGATTATGGAGTTTTCATACTTGAAAATATAATTAATGAATTAGTAGGTTGAACATTTATAGCATGAAAATCAATTATAATAATATGTATATATATATTAAATATGAATAAATTTAAAGAATTAAAAGAAAAAAATAATGTAGAAAAAAGTGATTTAATTGGTACATATAATTCTAAACTAGAAACATTTGTAAATCTCATTTTTAAAGAAAATAATAATAATAGTACTACTGAAATAAATTCAAATGATGTTTATGAATATATTAAAGAGTATTTTACATTTTACTTTTATCCAAAAAAAATTAAAAAATATATTATAACTGATAAAAAAATTGTAAAAAATTCATTAGGTAATTTAGATGTGATGAAAAAACTATGTATTGATTTATGTAAACAAAATATTAAAGTTTACCAAAAATGGTGTGAAACATTTTGTAAGGATGATGAAGTTAAATTTAAAGAAGAATTAGAGGGAAAACTAGATGACTTAAAAAAGGTTACTTTATTTGAATTAGAAAAATATTTATTACCTAGTGGATGTGACTCAAAGAAAAAATTAGATTCTTTAATAGGTAATAATAATATAAACGATAATTCTCATAGATCAATAAATATTTTAAGATTTATTTTTAAAAAAATTAAAAAAATTAATAAAAAAAAAGAAGGTACAGCATCTACAGAAGAAAATACAAAAATAGTTTATAATGAACATTTTTGTATTATTGCATCAGAATTTTGTAGAAATATTCGTCAAGTTCTATCTATGTTACCATCGCAAGATATAAATAAATATGATTATGATGCAAGTTTAAAAAAATTAGTTAAAGATACAAGTAATACAGTTAATACAGATAATATATCTGAGGAACCATATATGAAATTAATAATGAAAATTATAGAATAAAATATTTCTATGATAATAATAGTAATTTATGAAAAATAATATAGTTGAAAGATTAATTTATTTAAAAGGAGGAGCATCTCCAGGTGATGTAATAAGGATGTTAGGAAAACATTTTAATTATGATTATCCAAAAGAAATAAGAATGGTAAAGAATAAAATGTTAGTTTCAAAAAATAGTTCTTTCTTAAAATATAGTGTAAATCAATTTAAATTAATGTATGAAGGAATAATAAAATATATTCATACCTATATTTCTTGGTTAAATTTATTTTGTTATGATTTTTTTTCAAATATGAAATTTATAGATAATAATAAAAGTAATAATCTAATAATAGATATAAATAATATAAAAAAAGAAATATTTAAATACTGTGGAAATATTGAATGTGATGAATATCAAGTTAAATTGAGTAAAATCATTAAAAATAATAATAAAAAAAAAAATAATATTGTAAATGCTTTACATTTATTTAAATATATGATAGAAAATATAAAAAATGATTCAGATGTAAATACTGTAAATGATTTCTGTATACTAACAAAGGATTTTATTGAAAATGTAAAAATATATTTTAACAATATTGATAAATTTAAGTCTGCTTATTTTAAATCTGATTTTTCAAAATATAAAAAAAAAAAAATTAAGCTAAAAGGAATACATAATAAAAATTTAAATACATTTGCAAATTTCTTACTTAATAAAATTAATATATTATTTGAATTTAAATTAAATGAAAGTAAATATACTACTTTGAATAATATGAATAAATTTAAAAGTAAATCAAATAATGAAAATAGCAGAATATCAAATAGTATAAATAAATATTTAATACTAGATATAATTAGTACTAGTAATACTAGTAATAAAGTTATATATAGTACACGATTATACCACTCTGCAATTGATAAATTAATTGAAGAATTAGGTAATGATTCAGGTAATGATTCAGGTAATAAAACAAATAAAAAAATAACAAATATAATAGACAAATTAATAAAAAAAAAAGGAAAAAAAAAAAAATTTGAAATATATGAAGTAATAATTTCTGATGATAAAAATTTTGTCAAATTAAAAGAAAGCAATGATAAATATACTATAGATGGGGGAGAAATTGAAAAGGAAGATTATGTTAAAAAATTAAAAGAAAACCGTGGAGGTAAATATATAGTTCAAAATTATATTACAAGAATATATTATGAAATGATTGATAAAGATGATAATGGTAATGGTAATGGTAAAGTTTGGAAAAAAATTAGTGATTTATTAAACAAAAAAGAATTAAAAAAAAAAATTAACAGTGATTCTTTAAAGTATATAAAAGCTGTTAGGAATAGACTGAAGGATAGTGAGTAATAACATAAAATATCCATACATTATTTAATTCAGCCGAATATTAAAATTAAATAGTACGTTAAAATTATTTAATTATTTTAATATCAATTAATTTTAAATTTTTATATTATTATATATTATAAAAAATATGTCTCAAAATCCAGGACCTCAACCATACAATAGAAGAATTCTAAAACCTGATGTTTTAGGATATGCACCATTTGATGATGCTCAAGTAAGTGGATCAGAAGTTATGCCTGATCAGGCAGATCCAATTCATAAAAGAACAATGGAAAATTTACAACAACATCAACAAGGAAGTGGTAAAAAAAAAAAAGTTGTTAAAAAAAAAAAAGCTGTAAAAAAGAAATCAGTTGTCAAAAAAAAAGTTGCCTCCAAAAAACCAAAAAAAAAATCAGTAACAAAAAAACCAAGAAAGAAATCAGTCTCTAAAAAACCAAGAAAGAAATCTGTATCTAAAAAACCAAGAAAGAAATCTGTAGGTAAAAAGAAAACAGGCAGAAAATAAATTAAACTATATTTCATTAATATCATGAGATCCGCTCTCTTCCTTCCCAGAATTGGTTAATTTAACAAAATCTATAGAAGTATTATGTAATTCCTCTATTGAATCTACTCCACAATAACTTAATCCAGATTGAATACCACCCCTCATCTGATCTAATATATATTTAACTCTTCCTTTATATGGAATATATCCTTCAACTCCTTCAGGTGTCATATTTTCTATATCAATAGATTCATTATTTTTAATTGATTTATTTAAATTTGACATTCTTCCAGCCATTCCTCTTATCATCTTTACTTTCTTATTACCTTTTATCATAATATTCCCAGGAGTCTCTGTTGTTCCTGCAATCATTCCACCCAACATAGAACAACTTGATCCAGCAGCCAATGCTTTTACTATGTTTCCTATTTTTCCCCGATGTCCTCCATCTGCTATTATAGGTATATTATAGTTTTTTGCTATATTTGCACAATTCATAACTGCACTAAATTGCGGATAACCACATCCTGTCTGAATCCTTGTCGTACATATACTACCAGGACCAACACCTACTTTAATACCATCTACTCCACACTTACATAAAAATTCTGTACCTTCACTAGTACAAACATTTCCACCTATTATGTCAAATTTTTTATTCATTGAATCTCTCAATTTTATAATATTTTCAATTGCTTTTTTGACCATAGAATGATGGCCATGTGCTACATCTATAACAATTAAATCACAATCGTTTATAATTAATTGAGCAGCTCTATCTAAATAATCTTTATTTATTCCAACTGCAGCACCTACTCTAAGACATCCTTTATTATCAACTGTAGATATATTGTATATTTTTTTATGATATAGAATATCTTTTAATGTTAGTAATCCTACTATCTTTCGCTTAGAATCAATAATAGGAAGTTTTTCTATTCTATTTTTTAACATTAACTCTACAGCATTATCAATAGATATGTTATTATCTGCATATATCATTTTTTGAAATGGTATCATAATATCACTTACAGAATATGCATTTTGATATTTTTCATAATATGCTATATCTCTTTTTGTTACTATTCCACTAAGCTCATTATTTACATTAATAACAAGAAAACTCGATACATCTAATTCATTTACCTTTTTTAATAACGAATCTATTTTTATACCTTCCTTAACTGTATAAGGATTTTGTATTATATGATGAGTATGTCTCTTAACTTTCTTAACCATGGCAACCTGATCTTCTATAGAACAAAATCTATGAATAATACCTATCCCGCCCTGTAATGCCATTTCAATCGCCATTTTATCTTCTGTAATAGTATCCATATTTGATGATACTAGTGGTAATTTCAATGATATATTTTTTGATATATTTGTTTTTAAACTAATTTTCTTTCTACTAGTTTTATTAGAATATTTTGGTGTCATCAAAATATCATCATACGAATATCCATCAACAATTTTTATACTACGCATTATAAATATATATTATAATGTGTAATATGGCTTTAAATATTTCTTTTTAGAAAAAAGTAATATCAAAAATTTACTTTTTAGAAAATAAACTTTTCCACCTTTGAACATTTAAAACGCTGACTTTTGCTAAAATTTTATTTAGATTATTTTTAACAAAAAAAATTAAAAATTGTTAAAAAAATTTATTCAAAATTATAACATGTATTAATAATTATAAAGTATAGCAAAATATTTTTGCGAAAGATGTGGAAAAAAATTTTCACAAAAATCTCATTATGATTCTCATAAAAGTAGGAAAAACCCTATTAAAATTATTCAAACAAAATTCAAATAATGGTAGATAAAAAAGTAAAAGAGACTATTAATTATTTAAATTTAAAATATTTAAAAAAATTGATTTTAAAAAATGAAGAAACAATTAATCAAACATATAACATGGACACGTTTAAAGACCTTTTTGAGTTTCTTCAATTGTATGAAGAAAATAATATTATAACTTG
>MDTG01377955.1_pt1 | contig 10245 bp, 7 predicted proteins | sample 811421 | NCBI WGS metagenome assembly MDTG01 (sample SAMN05326645, study PRJNA326480) | marine metagenome | isolation source: seawater | place: Pacific Ocean: South East | collected 2011 | reverse complement strand
TTGTATTTGACTAATTATATTTTTTTAAATATTCGCTTATTAAGCTATATGATTTTGGAGAATTTAAAGAATTAGTAATAAATTTTTTAATGTAAATACTATAATTCTTCTTAATCACTTTTAACATTTTACTTTGAGATTCAATATCTTCGTAGGAATTAGTAATAGGAATATTTAAAATTTTTGAAATTTCTTGCAAGTATTCCAAATGAAAAATTGAGTGAACAGAAGTTCTTAAAAGAACTATCGGTTTATATAAAAGGATAGGATAATTAATTGCAGTTGAGGTATGAACAACAACGCAGAAGGAATTAAATACTTCATCAAAAGTTTTTTGATTAGAAATTGGAAATTTAAATCTTTGTTTTGCTAAAGAAAAAGAATGTTTTGGATGTTTACAAATTACTATCTTCTTTTGATATTTAATTGATAATGCTGATAAAAAACAATTGACTTCATCATAATATTTCTCTGAATCCAGATTAGTTAAACCTGAAAATTTATTATCAGGATGATCAGTATACATTTGATCAACAAAAACGATTACATTTTGTTTTTTTTGTATTTTATTTTTTTCTAAAGAATCCTTATAAATATCATAATCATAGTTTGGCAAACTAAGATAAATATTTTTTTTTCCTTTTTTTGAAATCTTTTTTGTTGGATTTACAGATAGAAAGATATTTTTTTGTGGGCTTAAAAATAATAAGATAGTATTTATCTTTGAGAAAATAATAAAGGATATATTTAATAATGAAAGTGTAATTTTAGGACTTGGGAAACCATTATTTTCTAAATAAATAACTTTAATTCTGGCAGGTAAACAGGCCCTTACAACTAAAACTAGGAAAGTAGGAAAAAATTTTCTATATCCCAAAGCAAAAACGATATGGGTGTATTTTTTTTCTATAAGATCTTTTCTAAAGCTTAGAATTTTTTTTAACTTTATAAATAAGTCTCTAAAATTTTCATATGGGTTATAAAAACCTGGAATAAATTCAGATATACAATAATATTTTATAATATTTTCTTTTGAAAGATAATCATATCCATATTTTTCTTTCTTTAGACAGTTATCTCTGTCAGAAAATATATAAATTACTCTGGCCAAATTAATAAACTTATTGATAAGTTAATTATATCAAAATACATATATTCAAATTTTAATTTTATTCAAATAATAAATTTATAGTGATTTTAATTTTTATATAATTTTAATTTCTACGTTATTTTAATTTTCTGATATTGATTTTTATTAAGAAGCTTAGATAATGAATTAAATAATAATTTATGTTGCTTATATGAAATTTTAAAATTAGGAATTGTTGGGTCTTTCTTTTTTAGAATTTTTATAATCGAATCTTTTGCATGTGAAGATAGATATGGAATTTCATAATTCATAGAAGTATTTACTAAATTTAATTGAGTTCCTGAATAAATAAATTTTTTAGAATTAATTTTATCTTTTACTAAAAATTCTATATCTCTATTATCATTAGCATTTGCCTTATCTTCTAAAGCAAAAACTTTAGAACCTGAAAAATCCTTCCAAACCAACTTTCCTCTTAATTCGGTATATCCTTTTCTTTTACTTTCTAGTAAATCATCTATATGAGAATTATCTAGATCTAAAATTAGTTCATCTAAATCTATAATTTCACTAAAAAGATCTAAATAATGGACAGTATTACATAACAAGCCAAGGTTATCACTTGATATTGAGATTTCAAATGGTAATTTAACCTTTAAAATTTCTTTTAAACTAGTTTTTCTCATCCATTGATTTACAAATATTTTTGATTTAAAATTAGAAAATAGTCTTTTAGATTTTAATAGCGTTTCAATATTTGGAAATAGAACTTTTTCTAAAATAAAATCTCCTTGATAACCTAAATCAATAAGTCTTTTACAGACTTCAAACCTTTCTCCTGAATTTGTTGAGACAATAATTAAATCAGAATTTAATAATTCCTCAGAAATATTTTTATATAAATTAATTTGTTTATTTAAATAATTATGAACCTTAATCCTATCTCTTAAAGCTTCAATATTCTGCTCTACCAAGTTAATTTTATCGACTATATCAATATCTAAAATTGCCTCATAATACCTAAACCCAATATTACCTACACCAACAATAGATAATTGCTTCAAAAATCGATTCATAAAGTACGTAGTTTGATTATAGTAAATTTTAATTTGTTTAAAGTAAACCTTAATCTATAATTTTTTTTAAAAAATTTGCAATTCTTACTAAAGATAATTTGAAATTTGCCCCTTGATTTAGATGACCTTGCCAGACTTCAGGAATAAAAGAAATATTACGAATCGAATCTTTATATATCAATTTAAATGTTTTAACAAAATCAATTTTTCCATCTCCAATATTAAGCCCCTCATTTGAAGAAGAACTACTATCTGATAAGTGCATATGTTGAGTAATATCTATAATTTCCTTTATTTCATCAATAAAGCAAAGATTATGAAACTCACAATTCATATAGGTGTGAGAAAAGTCCAAACAAATTTTTAATCCAGTATCCTTATTTAGTTTTTTTAAAGATTCCTTTGATCTAAGAAGATTATGAAAAGATCTACCACCTTGATGCCATGGAAAAGGAGGCATACTTTGAGGTAAAAATTCATAATCTGAATATCTACTTTTAATTGCAAACAAATTTTCCGTAAGTAATTTCTCTTTTTCATTTATTTCATTTTCTTTTAAAAATGAATTTCTTGAAAATCCTCCACAATTTAAAATTATAGGTATCTTATTTTGAGGACATAGTAGATCATAAATTAAGTCACAATGATTTAAAATTTTGTCGATTCTTGAAAAGCTTTCTTTGATAATATCTCCTGAACTTGAGGCTAGATCAAAAATAAATCCATCATGAAATTGTTCAATGGAATGAATTATTATTTCTTTATTTTTAATTTTATCAATATTAATTTTATTTAAATCAAATTCCAAATCTTTAGAACTTAAATGAATTTCAAAAAGCCTTGGATTGAAAATTTCATTGAATTTAACTATATCTCTATATCTAACTGGTATACCCCATAGATATTTATCAAGAATCTTTCTATCTGAAGAACTTAAACTTGAGATGGCAGATGTTTTATAATCTTCAAAACTTATCTCAAAGTCTGTTTTTTTTAATTTCTCAAGCTTTAAAACATTTTTTTCTAAAACCTTATTTTCGAACAATTTATAATGTTTTACTTGAATACCGTCAGCGGGTGATGCGCCAATAAGATCTTTTTGAGGATTAATAGAATGTCCTTTTTTGAAATTAGACTTATAACAAAGGCTTTTCCCTAATGCTACTTTATTCATTAATTCCCCTTGAGAAGGTATTCTTGGATTTTGATTACCTAAAGCTATTGATATTTTTTTGATATTTTCAACAAAAGGCTTTAATTCCTCTATCAATAATGAGGAAGAGTGATCAGTTCCAATTGAATCACGACTTGAAGTAACATGAAGCTCTATAATTTTTGCACCGATTGCCGCTGCTGAAACAGGAATAATGGGATCCCCACTATGAGAAGAAAAACCAATAATAGATTTTGTTAAATCCTTCATTCTATTAATATAATTCAAATTTATATCCTCAATTGGAGTCGGGTAGGTTGAATTACAATGCAAAAAACATCTGTTAACATTCATATCATTCAACATAGAATTTGTGGATACAATTTCGGTCTCGCTACTCATGCCTGTACTTAATATCATTGGTAAAGAATATTTCGCACAATCTTTTATTAGAAGAAAATTTGTAAAATCACAAGATGCTATTTTAATAGCATTAGGCTTCAATTCTATTAACCTTCTTAATGAATCAATGTCGAACGGAGTTCCAATAAAATCTAATTTTTTCTGCTTTATATAATTTACAATTAACCCTTCATCTTCAAAAGAAATATGAGTTCTTTCAAGTTCACTTATAATATATTCAGTAGCTAAATCTAAATCATCAAAATTACTTTTGCAATTATATGTTATTGGTGATCTAAATTGCATCTTGACTGCATTAAATCCTGCCTCAGAAATATAATCAATTAGTTTAAAAGCCTCTTTTATATCTCCATTATGATTAACTCCAATTTCAGCAATTAAATAAATCTGATTATCTTCATAACTAAGACAATAATTAGAAATTTTAAAATCAACATCACCAAAATAAACAACCGAAATTAATTTTCTAGAATTATTTACAATAGGGACTATTCTAATTTGTCTTTTAAAAAGATAATGTGAATAAACGCTCTCATTATCATCATTAAAACAATAGATTGCATTCTTATTTATAGCTTTTTCAACTAAATCATCTAGATAATTATCTTTATTACTTAAGTATCTTCGTATATCACCATTACTTAAAATCCCTAAATATTCTTTATTTTCATTAACTACAATTAAGGGCAAACCATTGTTATTCTTAAAGAAAACAATTGCTTCTCTTATTGTATTATCTAAATCAATAATAAATTTTTCTATATCATTATCTTTAATTATTTTCTTCATGATCAAATAAATTTTGATAAATTTTCTGCAAATATAAGATCATCTTCATTATCAATATCTACTGATCTTATCTCATCCATTAGGTATGACTGCATATTTCCATGAAGTCTACATCTAGTATTATCAAAATTGCTCTTACCAAATACGTAAAAAGCTCCATTCTCAACAATTAAGGGTTTTTTGTCTTGAGTCCTTGGTCTATTTAATGGAACATAATTTATGGGGTGAAGAATTCCTTCATCATCTGATTTTTCCCAAATAAATTTATTAAAAATATATCCAGAGAATAAACTATTGATATTTACTCCTTCGTTAATAATTTTAAGACTATTCAAAATATCTTTATAATAAAGAAATGGAGAAGTACATTGAATTAGATAAATAAGAGAATCATCTTTAATTGTTTTTTTATAATCATTCAACACTTCTTGAATTACATCTTCAGTTGATGAAAGATCACTAGAATTTTCGGAAGAGCGGTCATGCAAAAAAATACATTTATTAAAAATAACATTTTTGATATCTTCGGAGTTTGTCGAGACAATTATTTGATCAAATATATTACTTTTAATGCAAGTTTTAATAGATCTAATAATAAGTGGTATATTTTCTATTTTGCGAAGATTTTTTTGTTTAACTCTTTTTGAACCTCCCCTAGCAGGAATAATTGCTATTTTCTTCCCTTTATAAAAATTTAAAGGTTTAATTGCATCTGGTGAATGGGACTTATTAATTTTTAAACTCTTAGTTTAAATCTTAATATAACATCAAAATGGACAGAAATTAACATATCAACTTTATTTCATAGATAGAAAATTTAAGCTTATTTTTTACATTAAACTCGGCCATATATGTCTTCAAATCTTTCTATATCATTCTCTTCTAAACAAGGCCCACTTTGTACTTCTATTACATTTAAAGGGGAATTACTATTGTTTGTCAACTGATGTTTTGCACCTACAGGAATGAACGTACTTTGATTCTCATTAAGAATTTTCTTTTCGTTTTCTATAGTCACAAGAGCGGAACCTCTAACAATAATCCAATGCTCAGCTCTAAATTTATGCCTTTGTAATGAAAGTTTTGCTCCAGGATTAACTTCTATTAGCTTTAATAACCAATTTTTTCCTTGGGCAATTGAGAGGTATTTGCCCCACGGCCTATAACCTATACTATGTTCAGAGGCCTCTTTCATTCCTGAAGACTTCATTTCCTCAACTATATTTTTAATTTCTTGAGATTTATCCTTATTTAAAATCAAAATTGCATCATGTGTTTCAATAGCTATTAAATCACTAACTCCGATACCAACAATTAACCTACTCTCAGATCTAAAAAAACTATTTTTTACATCTTTCAAAATTATTTTTCCTTGTGCAAAGTTACCAAAATCATCCTTTTTCTCATATTCCCATAAGGACTGCCAACTACCAATGTCATTCCAATTAGCATCTAATGGAACTACTGCTCCAATTTTTGTGTTTTCCATAACAGCAACATCTATAGATAAAGAAGGACATTTTCTAAAAGCTTTCTGATCAAGTCTTAAGAAATCTAAATCCTTTTTTGATTTTTCAATTGATTTTTTACATGAGTTATATATATCAGGCGAGAATTTTTTTATTTCTTCTAATATTACTCTTGCTTTGAATATAAACATACCACTATTCCAAGAAAATCTTTTATCTTTAATAAGTTCTTGTGCCAACTTTTTACTAGGTTTTTCAAAAAATCTGATGATTTCGCTACCTTTAAAAGTACTAACATCAAGTGAATTTTTTGATTCTATATATCCATAACCTGTTTCAGGGGATTTTGGCAAAATTCCAAATGTGACAATCTTATCTTTAAGTGCTAAATCAATTGCTGATTCTAATGATTTAATGAATTTATCGTTATGTTCTATAAGGTGATCAGAAGCAAGGATTATTAAAATTGGATCCTCTTTTATCTCTAAAGATTTAATAGAAGCTACAGTAATTGCAGCAGCAGTATTTCTCCCTTCGGATTCTAGTATTATGGAGCTTGGTTTTACTCCTATTGATCTCATTTGTTCGGCAACTATAAATCTATGTTCTTCATTACAAATTAAAATTGGAGAAAGAATATTTTTTAAGTTAAACATTCTCTGTTGAGTAATTTGTAATAATGATTTATCACTATTTGAATCTAAATTCAAAAATTGCTTTGGATAACTTTTCCTAGATAATGGCCAAAGTCTTGAACCGGATCCACCACACAAAGTCACAGGAATTAAACTCATTGACGACATAGAACTGAAAGCTTGTAATCTGGGATCTGGAATTTATTTATCTTAATTAAACATTAAAGCTAGCATAATATAATTTTACTTACAAACTTAACAAAGTAATTTTCTTAAAATAAAATTTTTAAGTAAATAAGTATATCTAATAAATTAGATTATATACACTTACAATAAGTTCAAGTTGATATCATATATTAAGGTGATCATCATTTATTTTTAACGCATGGTTGGAGAAATCTATGATTTTATGATAATAAAAATTAAAACATAAAATACTTTATTAAGTATTGATAATTAATCCTATTATTTAAGAAAATTACTTAATATTACATACAAAACTGAAATATAAATATGAGTAATTTTTCTTTAATAGTAAAAAAATAAATAACAGTATTTATTCAGATTAGCTTTGTTGAATTTTTTTTAATTTTTTGTTTAATTAAAATTATTTGATAAAATTATTACAAAAATTAAAATTTTAAATTTTGAAAAAGAGATTTTCCTTAGATAGTTGGCAATTGAAAAAATTATTATTTTTTTTTATTTATAGTTTATTTACAATTTCTTCTTCTTTTATACTCACCTATATTTTTTTGGAATATAGAAAAGATCAATATCCTTTTAATTTAGAACTTTCAGAGTTCTAAACTTGTCTCAAATACGCATTTATAGAAGCCAGAAATACAAAAAATAATATTGCATTAGGAAATAAAGAATTATTTAATAAAGAAAACTTTGTAGAATCTTTTTGGCATAATCTTAATAAGAAGAGGTTTAATGCGGAGAAATTTTTGTATGATTATCACTTAGAAAAAAGACTCCCTGGAGGTTATATAGATTACCTTAATCAAAAAGAAATTATTGGAGAAAATATAAAAGATAGCAGAAGTATTTTTGAGAAATCTTTTTTTACTGCCATTATTTAAATTATTTTATAAGTAGCTTTAAATTAATGTTTGTATACTAGGAGAACTTTCTAATACAAATTCAAAAGATTTTAAAGATCAATTCCTAACTTTTTAGTTCTTAATTAATCATCTGAGCAAATTTTAATTTAAGAATCATGTCCTTCAAATTTTGAATGTGCTCAAAAGTGAAATCTATTAATAATAAACTTATCCGTACTAGAAATAAGTTAAAGAATGTTTCCCAAAACTAAATTAGAACAGATCTAGAAATCATGCTAAAAATTGTAAATCTCTAAGTGCATTTTAATGTGCATATTTCAATAATCAAATGCTATAAAGTAATATAGTAATTAAGGACGTTACTAAAGAAATCTTAAGATTGATTGATATTGAGGACGTTTCGAGTTTGGGGCCATAGCTCAGTTGGTAGAGCACCTGCATGGCATGCAGGGGGTCAGCGGTTCGAGTCCGCTTGGCTCCACATTAAAATCCTAATTAATTTTAATAAATACTTTGAAAATAATAAGATTAATTTGTATTAATTTGATTTTTTATATCCTTTTTCTTTCCTCTATAGATTTTATATTAGGAAGATTTTTTTTAAGAGCCAATCCACCTGTATCTAGTGTTCCTTATGCATCATGGGATGTAAAAATAGAAAATGATATTACCCATTTATATGATGTAAAGAATAAAAAAGTTCTTTATATCAGAGATGAAAATGGATATCGTAATTTCAGAAAAAATAAGGATCTTATTCTTACCATAGGTGGCTCAACAACTGATCAAAGATATACTTCTGAAGAATATACCTGGCAATTTTTAATTAATAATAAAATAAAAGATAAAAATATTGCGATTATTAATGGCGGAGTTCCTGGTCAATCATCATCAGGTCATTTATACTCTATCAATCATTGGCACTCTAAATCTTTAGATGTGAATAAAGTTAAAAAAGTAATTTTCTATATTGGTGCAAATGATTTTCATCTTTTTAATAAAGATGTTTTTGGCTATCAAATAAGGCTATTTTTGGCAAATTATTCATTTTTGTATTCGAAGTTAAGAGACATAAGGTATTTATATATAAATAATGTCCTTAATAAAAATGCTAACAATATATATTTTGGGGAAAAGCGTAATTTTGAGTTTTTGCAGAAAGGAAATTTATATAATGTGAATGTTGAATTAAAGAATCAATCTAGAATATATAGAAATTTATTTAAGAAACTTATGCTGAGTACTAAAAAGAAATTTCCTCATGCTGAAATTTATCTGGTACAACAGCATTTACCCGGATGTTTTTTCCATTCAAAAGATATTGTTGAAAATAGATATCCAATTATTTATGAAAATGATTTTTTGTTGAAACCAGATAAAACCTTATATAGCTGTATTATGCTAGGAAAAGTTTTTATTGAACAAGATAAGGCATTAGATGAATTGAGCGAAAAATTTAAGCCAAATGTTATAAAGATGTATCTTGATAACCCTTTAAATGACGTTGGAGTATATGATGATTTACATACTAATAATTTAGGTTCAAAACAAATTGCTGATTATCTTTTACAAAAGATAAATTTTTGAATATAAATATTCTTAATTTATTTTTTTGAACTCAAAATTATAAAACTATGAAATCTTTTCAATTACTTATTCAACTATACAAGTATACAAAAGCTAGGAGGAAATATTGGCTTTTACCATTTGCTATTGCTTTAGTTACGATTTCTATTATTTTAGTTGCATCACAAGGTAGTATTGTTGCCCCATTGATTTATACTTTATTTTAATATTATTTTGTATTAGTGGCCATAATAGGAATTTCTTGTTTTTATCATGATAGTTCTGCTGCCCTGGTTTCTGAAAAGGGTGAAATAATAGCAGCTGTACAAGAAGAAAGATTTACGAGAAAAAAATATGATTCAGACTTTCCATATTTTTCTATAAATTATTGCCTTAAAATAGCTCGAGAAACTAATGAATATATATCTGCTTACGTTTATTATGAAAAGCCAATTAGAGTTTTTATGAGACTCCTTGAGACTTATTTTGATAACGCACCTAGAGGTATCTCATCTTTTTTGCCAGCTATGAACAATTGGTTAAGTAATAAGATATTTACTAAAGAAAATCTAATTAAGAATATTTCCTTATTAGATGAAAACTTCACATCAAATAAATTATTCTTTAGCAATCATCATTTATCTCATGCCGCCTCTGCCTACTATCCAAGCCCATTTAAAGAATCAACAATACTATGCATAGATGCCGTTGGTGAGTGGAGTACTACTACTGCTTGGACGGGGGAAAGTAATATAATTACACCATTATGGGAGATAGAATTCCCACACTCTCTTGGTTTGCTATATTCTGCATTTACTTATTTTTGTGGTTTTAAGGTAAATTCAGGAGAATATAAATTAATGGGTTTAGCACCATATGGAGAACCTATCTACTTTGATCTAATAAAAAAAAATCTTATTCAAATAAATGTAGATGGTTCATATAAATTGAATATGGAATATTTCAAGTATCAA
>MDTG01283845.1_pt1 | contig 10245 bp, 9 predicted proteins | sample 811421 | NCBI WGS metagenome assembly MDTG01 (sample SAMN05326645, study PRJNA326480) | marine metagenome | isolation source: seawater | place: Pacific Ocean: South East | collected 2011 | reverse complement strand
TTCTTGGTTGCAGTCTTGGAAGGCGGTGGAGCGTCTTCGGAGCTATCGGTTTTGGGAGAATTCACAACCCGATCTACCTTGTGCGCGGTGAGTGTCGTGCCCTTGACCGAACGCCCTTGAAGGTCAAGCCAACTGAAATCGAACTCGATCATCATCTCTTTTATCCGTTTCAAAGTGGGATCGAGATGAACCAGTACGTTACTGTTGCTATCAGGTGTCTTTTGAACGGCAAAGAAGAATACTCGAGATCTGGAATGCGGTTTGAACAAATTGTACTCCTTCTCGCGAGTCACACCACCGACTTGAAATTTCTTTGCGTAAAGTCGACCACTTGCGCCATCTCGATAGACCATATTATATGTGGTTTTTTCTCCCTTCCGAAAAACGGCCAATCGCAAAGGAGATTTGCCGACAAACATCTTGTCCGCAATCTTCATCACTTTCATGACACCGTCCTTGCGGATGACGACGACATCATCCATGGTCGAGCATTTCTCAATCGCTTCGTCCTTCTTGAGACTGTAACCGGCAAATCCATCCTTTCGATTCAAGTAGAGAGTCTCGTTGGCAACCACTACCTTGGAGGCGACGATACGATCAAAAGCGACAAGTTCTCCATCTTCTCCTCGGGAAATCTCCGTGCGCCGTTCCCGCCCTTTTCCATATTTCTTCTTAAGTTCCCTAAAGTATCGAATGGCGTATTTCGTGAGTTGGGCGAGACTCTTCTCAACTTCCTCGATATCGTCCTCAAATGCCTTAATTTGTTCGTCTGCCCTAAACGCATCGTACTTGGAGATACGCTTGATGCGTATTTCGAGAAGACGAATGATGTCATCTTGCGTAATCTCCCGATGAAAGAGTTTCTTGTAAGGCTTCAACCCCTTGTCTACGGCAGAAAGCACGCCTTCCCAAGTTTCTTCCTTCTCAATGTCCCGGTAAATGCGCTTTTCGATGAATATTTTTTCGAGAGACGCGAAGTGCCACTTTTCCTGAAGTTCGCCAAGTCGAATCTCGAGTTCCTGACGCAAAAGGTCGCGGGCTCGTTCAGCAGCCGTTACCAAGAGGTCGTTTACTGAGAGAAATTGTGGATGATTATCGTGAATGACGCAGGCATTGGGAGCAATACTGACTTCGCAATCCGTAAAGGCATAAAGCGCAGGTAAAGCCTCATCTGCACTGACGGTAGACGGAAGATAAACCAGAATCTCCACGACATCCGCGGTGTTGTCTTCAACCTTGGACACTTTAATCTTTCCCTTATCATTGGCAGAAAGGATGGAGTCAATTAAGCTGGTAGTAGTGGTGCCAAATGGAATCTCAGTAATTTTCAACAAATGTTTCTTGACCGTTTCCATGCGAGCTCGCACGCGAAGCCTGCCCCCCCTAGCACCACCATTATAATCCGTACAATCCGCGATTCCGGCCTGAGCGAAGTCGGGCAGAAGCGATACGGGATTCTTGCGAAGAGCATCTATTAGGGCATCTAGAATCTCATTGAAGTTGTGAGGAAGAATCTTCGTGGAAAGTCCAACGGCGATTCCTTCGGCTCCTTGAGCGAGAAGTAGTGGAAACTTTACGGGAAAAGTTACAGGTTCTTTGTTCCGCCCATCATAGGAAGATGCCCATTCCGTGACCTTGGGACTGAATATGACCTCTAGAGCAAAGGGAGTCAGCCTAGCCTCTATGTAACGAGGAGCAGCTGAAGAATCCCCTGTAAGAACATTACCCCAGTTGCCCTGCGTATCGATAAGGAGTTCTTTTTGGCCTATTTGAACCATAGCGTCACCAATGGAAGCGTCACCGTGCGGGTGATACTTCATAGTGTTGCCAATAACGTTCGCCACCTTATTATAACGACCATCCTCCATTTCTCGCATGGAGTGAAGAATTCGTCGTTGCACGGGTTTCAAGCCATCATCAGCATGAGGAACGGCACGTTCGAGAATGACGTAGGAAGCGTAGTCGAGAAACCAATCGCCATACATATCGTCGACGTAAATACCATCGTCCGCTCGACCGTTTCCGTTCGAACCATTTCCATTGATCAGGGCTTCCGGATCGAACTTCCCACCATCCTGAACTGTCAATTCGACCGATTCTTCTTCGGACGCCCTTTCACCGTCTTCTCCGGAGGCAGTTGGAGCTTCTTCAGAATCACTCTCGGCTGCCTTCTCGACAGAAGAATCCTCCGCATTTGGGTTTTTCCCCTGACTGCCTTCTTCGTCTTGATTGGACATGAACTTAAATACCCCTGAACCGCTGAATGCTAGGCCGCCTGACTGGCTGAAGCATCGGCATCGTCCGGTGATTTTGCTATGGACTCCGCGACAGCAGTGTCCTCATCTCCTGCGACAATATCGTGCTCAAAACGAAGATTACGAATAATGTATTGTTGGCGATCGGGAGTATTTTTGCCCATGAAAAACTTCAGCATTTCCTTGATTGACTCGTTAGCGTCAAGACGTACGGGGTCTAGTCTCATGTCTTCGCCGATGAAATACTTAAATTCGTCTGGAGAAATTTCGCCTAGTCCCTTGAAGCGAGTAATTTCAGGGTTTCGACCCAATTGCTTTAAAGCGGCTTCCCGCTCGACCTCGTCATAGCAGTACAGAGTAGTTTTCTTGTTTCGCACTCGAAAGAGCGGCGTTTGCAGAACAAACAAGTGCCCCTCTCGGATTAATTCGGGAAAGAATTGAAGAAAGAAAGTAATAAGAAGCAACCTGATATGCATGCCGTCCACATCCGCATCAGTGGCTATAACAACCTTATTGTAACGAAGGTTCTCGAGATCCTCTTCGATACCTAGAGCCGCTTGAACAAGATTGAACTCCTCGTTCTCGTAAACAACCTTCCTTGTGAGTCCAAATGAATTCAAGGGTTTTCCCTTCAAACTAAACACTGCCTGCGTAGTTACGTCGCGAGCTTTAGTTATGGAACCGCTTGCGGAATCGCCCTCTGTGATGAAGAGAGTCGAATCAAAGCGTTTCTTGTCCTTGGTATTCAAATGGCTTCGACAATCTCGTAATTTGCGGTTGTGAACCTTGCTCTTCTTGGAGCGTTCGCGAGCAAGTTTCTGAATCCCTTTAAGCTCTTTTCTCTCATGTTCGCTTCGATTAATCTTTTCGAGAAGAGCATCCGCAGTTTCGGGATTCTTATGCAGGTAGTTGTCGAGTTTTTGCTTGAGAAAGTTTCCGATAAAAAGCCGAACGCTCTCCCCTTCCGGAGAAATGGTTAGCGACCCCAGTTTCGTTTTCGTCTGTGACTCAAAGACCGGTTCCTCGACCTTTATACTCACAGCAGCAACGATTCCACCTCGAATATCTCCAGGTTCGTAATTTTTCTTTATAAACTCTCGAATAGTTTTAACGACAGATTCACGAAAGGCAGCCTGATGAGTTCCCCCTTGGGTTGTATGCTGACCGTTGACAAAGGAAAAATAGTCTTCTCCGTATTGATCCAAGTGCGTGAAGGCGACCTCGATATCCTCCCCCTCTAAATGGATGATCGGATACAAAGGCTCTTCGGACAAATTTTCCAGAAGCAAGTCCTTGAGACCATCCTTCGAACGAAAGCGAGTTCCGTTATACTTAATTGTCAATCCTTTGTTCAAGTACGAATAGTATCGCATCATTCGCTCCGCATATTGGTTGCGGAAACGATACTTCTTGAACATTTCGCCATCGGGAGTGAAACAAATGCTTGTTCCATTTTCCTCCGTAGTCTTTTTGTTCTTTCTGTCCTGAGACGTCGAATCACCTCGAACAAACACTATTCTGCGAGTTTCTCCATCTCGGAAAGCTTGGATATCAAATTGCGAAGAAAGCGCATTAACAGCCTTAATCCCCACTCCGTTTAGTCCCACAGACTTCTTGAAGGCCTTGGAATCGTATTTGGCACCCGTGTTAATCTTGGACGCGCAATCAAAAAGCTTTTCAAGAGGAATGCCTCGACCGTAATCTCGAACCGATACGAGTTGACCATCACATTCGACCTCAATGGTCTTGCCAAAACCCATTACGAATTCGTCGATACAGTTGTCGAGTACCTCCTTGAGCAATACGTAGATGCCGTCGTCATCTGACGAACCATCTCCAAGCTTCCCGATGTACATACCGGGGCGCAATCGGATGTGATCCTTCCAATCAAGCGATTTAACGCTATCCGCCGTGTAATTATGATCAACCATTTCCACCACTGGTCCGAAGACCTCCCACGGGATAAAACTCTTGAACCAGATCATTCCACTTGTCCACGAGAAAAAGAGTTTTTGCTGAATAATTCCAGAAAAACCCGCTTGCCAGTAGCAATAGCAAGGCTTCTCCTAGAGGGATGATCACCAGTTTCACCATGGCCTTCGGACAGTTGAACGACAAGTGCTTCCTTAAACCACTGCTCTACTCCTTGGGGTTGTCACTACTTGCCACACTGATTGCTCTCCCTTTGATCTACCTAGGCTTCGAATGGTTAAACCAAGCTTTCCTAACATGGTTGGCAGGTGGCGACAGTTGGTGGATGAACACTATCGAATGGAGCCTTAGGGTTCTCGGAGTTCTCATAATTTTCGCCATAATCTTCTTTGCCTTTGGTTCGGTTCAGACTGCTTTTCTAGGGCTATTTCTTGACGATGTCGTTACGGCGACCCGAGATAAAAACCACCCTACAATTCAACTAGACGCGCCCCCACCCTTATCCAAATCAAGTTGGGCGTCTGCCCAATTCCTGACTCTTTCCCTTTCAGTAAACGCTCTCATCCTGCCCATCGTTCTGATCGGATGGTTTCTACCCCCAATCGGACTAATCGTCCAATTGATCGCCAACGGTTATCTATTCGGAAAGGAGTACGAGGAGATCATCGCCGTTCGCTTCCAAACCGAGAATCGCCTAGATCCCCTAAAGCGAACGATATTCGGTACCGCTACTGCCGCTCTTTTTCTTGTGCCAGTTCTCAACTTTGTTGCTCCCGTCATATCGGCGGCGGCATTCACGAACTACATCGCTTCTCGAAATAAGTAAAAAGGTAACTACGCGCATTTTCCACTGCTTGCTCAAGCTCATCTCCAAGAGCAAGTCTTGCCGCGATGCCGGATGCCAACCTGCAACCCGTCCCACGAATGGAAGGTATGGACCATCGCACTTGGCGAAACTCTTGCCCTTCCAGTTCCCCTTTCTTTAGTAAATAATCTACGCATTCGCTACCCTCAAGGTGTCCGCCTTTAACCAGTACGGCGCCAGGACCAAGATCAACAATCGCACTGGCGAGGGCGTGCAGATCATGCGTCGAGAGGCAGCAAAGCCCCGTTAGGCTGCAAGCCTCGGGTATGTTGGGCGTGAGAAGGGTGGCCAAATGGAAAAGGCTACGACTTCCTTTCGAAACTCCGAACCCCTCAGCTAAACAGCCTCCTGAGGTCGATTTCAAGAGTGGGTCTAGAACGATGTTGGGACAATTCTTCTGTTGGAGGAATTGGGCTAATACCTCGATGAGGGATTCATTGGGCAACATCCCGATTTTAACAGCAGATAGATGGCCATCCGAATGATCCCAAGCGGCTTCCAATTGATCCAGGAAAACGGAAGAGGCAACTGACTGGGAAGAAAGAAAATTCAGGTCGGTCTGGGCAGTAACTGCAGTAACAGCAAGCAAGGGATGGCATCCCATAGCACGAACTACTTCCAAGTCGGCCGAAAGCCCGGCGCCACAGGAACTGTCGGAACCAGCTACAATCAAGACGGTGGGCATCAAAAGATCTCAATAACGAGGCATCTCCGGATCCACCTCCTCGGACCATAGATCAATACCACCGACCAAATTTTCGACCTTTGCCATGCCGTAGCTTTGACGAAGGATATCACAAGCCATCATACTTCGCACTCCTGCCTTGCAGTAAATCACTACGGTTCCATCGGATGACAACTCGGGAGGGAGGTTCACGGGTGGGGGTTGGCGCAAATGACTAAGAGGAAGAGAAATTGAACCTTCGATCCGACAGATCTCCATCTCCCAAGGCTCTCGCACATCGAGAAGGAGAGGAGACGATTCACCTGCTAGACGGGAACGCAATTGATCAGGAGAAACTTGCCGAATTTCCTCATCGGGAGATTCTTGAGGTGCTTCGCATGAAAAATCGATTTCCCTTAGCTCATCAACGCTAAGATTGGCGGGATTGAGATTAAAGTTCACAAGATTATTACGCATAGTAAGGGCGTCAAACAACAAGAGCTTGCCAGATAAGACGTCTCCGACTCCGGAAAGAATCTTAATCGCTTCCAATGCTTGTAGACTGCCAATAATCCCCGGAAGCACTCCAACCACACCGATTTCCGCGCAATTTGGAACATCCTTGGGATTGGGACTTTTGGGGAACAGGCAACGATAGGTCGGTCCACCTTTGTAGTTGAAGACGCTGACTTGGCCCTCGAATTTAAAAATGGATCCAAAGCAGAGGGGTTTTCCAAACTTTACGCAGGCATCATTCACCAAATAACGAGTGGGAAAGTTATCAGTACCATCAAGCACCAAGTCATAGTCGGAAAGGAGACGTGCGGCATTATCAGGGGAAAAGCGCTCCACATGAGGCTTAATAACGACATGGGGATTGAGATCGGACAAACGCTCGATAGCTGCCTCGGCCTTTGGTTGATCAATTTGGGAATAACCGAATAGCACTTGTCGCTGCAGGTTGGAAATCTCGACATGATCAAAATCACAAATGCCGATACGACCTACGCCGGCGGCGGTGAGATACTGTAGAGCCGGACAGCCGAGACCTCCCGCTCCTACAACAAGAACGGAACCCGCCTTCAAGCGCTCCTGTCCCACCTTCCCCATTTCGGGAAGAGATATGTGCCGTTGATAATGGCAGAGTTCTTCGGGACTTAGCATCGCGCAAGCTCAGACGACTAGTTCGAGAGGTTGATCGTCGAGTGTCGCACCGGTTTCAAGATCGTTAGCCGAGTGGCAATCATAGGAAGCGTCCCAGTCCTTCCACACAGGCTCGTAACCGGCGGAGACAAGCATCCGGGCAATCTCTGCAGGAGAGCGATCATCGGAGATTGAAAATTGTTCGAGAGTCTCATGTGCGTCCTTGCTCGCATATCCTCCCGGCTCGGTACGAGATCCGGCGCTCATAGTAGTGACTCCCAACTTGAAGGCATGGTCACGAAACATAGGACTCTCTCGAGTCGAGAGCGTAAGTTCCAACTCATGATTAAAAATACGGTAAGCACAAAGAAGCTGGACGACGTCGCGGTCGGAAATGTTCACATCAGGAGGAAGATCTCCTTCGTGAGGACGCATCCGGGGGAAGGACATGGAATAACTGGAGCGCCAATACGTGCGTTCGAGATAGTCAAGATGAAGAGCGGCAAAAAAGGCATCGGTCCGCCAATCCTCAGTGAGACCGTAAAGACAACCAATACCAATCTTCTTTATACCCGCAATACCCAAACGGTCAGGAGTTTCCAAACGCCAAATCATATTGCTTTTCTTGCCCTTGGGATGGTGGCTGTGATAGCTTTCTGGATGGTAAGTTTCCTGATAAACCAAAACAGAATGCAACCCCTCGGAAGCAAGTGACTCGTATTCGTGTTGCTCGAGAGGTTGAACCTCCATCGACAAGTTTGCAAAATGGGGGCGAAGAGCACCCAGAGCATCACGAAAGTATTTAAGATTTACTTTTCTTGGAGCTTCACCCGTAACAAGCAGCACATGCTCGAAGCCTTGTTTGCTAAGAACGGAAGCCTCGGCGATAATCTCACTCGTAGACAAAGTCTTTCGAGGAACGGCGTTAGTGAGACTGAAACCACAGTAATCGCAAATATTTTGGCATTCATTGGAGAGGTACATGGGAGCGAAAAGCCGGACTCCATCCCCAAACCGTTGCCTAGTCAGTTCATGGCTAAGGCGAGCCATCGGCTCCAAGTAATCGACCGCTGCCGAAGAAACGAGAGCCTTGAAATCCTCCAATCCACCTGTGCCCTTTCGGTCTAAAGCTCGTTCAACCATGGAAGGTGTTACCGAGCTTATCGCAATAGATGTATCCTCCCAAGAGGTTTGCTCGAACAGATCCTTAAACGAGGATTTCATTTAGCGGGCTAAAAACACTCTACCTTTCCGCGGAAAGGAAGCTGGTTAAAGGCGAAGTCCCTTCTGCTTCCCGCAAAACCGCTCCTAATCCGGCCAGTCGAGCAGAACGACCGGCTTCGACGGCTTGGGCAAACGCAGCTCCCATAACTATGGGATCTTCGGCTACGGCCATGGCAGTATTCACCAATACGGCATCTGCACCCATTTCCATTGCCTCAGCGGCATGCGAAGGTGCACCGATACCGGCATCAACCACGACGGGCACCAAACTCTGCTCGATTATAATATGGAGAAACTCTCGTGATTCCAGCCCTAGATTGCTGCCTATGGGAGAACCGAGTGGCATGACTGCGGCTGCGCCTGCTTCCTCGAGACGCTTGCAAAGTACGGGATCGGCGTGGCAGTACGGCAATACAACAAAGCCCTCCCGAACCAATTGCTCGGTCGCGTGCAAAGTCTCGATGGGATCCGGCATAAGGTATTTGGGATCGGGGTGAATTTCTAATTTCAGCCAATTAGTATCTAGAGCCTCCCTAGCCATTTTTGCGGCAAAGACAGCCTCCTTAGCATCCCGCACTCCAGAAGTATTAGGAAGAAGACGAAAGCGAGAGGAATCAATGTAGTCCAGAATAGAGTCCTCATTTGCGGAAGGATTGGTTCTTTTGAGTGCAACGGTAACCATTTCCGAACGCGAAGATTCCAATGAAGCTCGCATGACTTCGCTTGAGGAATATTTACCAGTCCCCACAAAAAGACGTGAATTAAATCTTTCGCCAGAGATTAAAAGAGCGTCATCCATAATTCATTTCTTAGGCGGCCAAGATGGAAGATGAGCTGACGGCATCAACAAACCGGCTAATATCGCAAGTGGAAGGTTTCCCATCCTCAAATAAAGCGTTGCAGACTGCCATGCCATAGGAACCAAAAGATAAAACATTGTCGACATCGTCTGGCTCTAAACCGCCAATCACGAAAGAACGAATAGTTCCTAGTGCAAGGATTATGGATCGTAATTCTTCCGAATCCAAGACAGGGGCGAGATTTTGCTTCGTCCCCGTGTAACGGAAAGGTCCGACTCCAGCATAATCGCAAACGCCATCGGCAACTAAGACCTCGGCATCCGCCATTGAGTTAACGGTTCCGCCGATCAACACCTTTGACTCGAGTATCTCACGAGCCAATTTGGGAGACAGGTCATTACTTCCGAGGTGAACTCCATCGGCTTGAGCACGCAAAGCTATCTCGGGCGAATCGTTCACGATGAAAAGTGCCCCAAACTCTTGGCAAACACGAGCGGAGGTCTGGGCAGCAATAAGATATTCCGAAAACGAGAGGGATTTCGAACGAATCTGTACCCAGCGAGCACCGGCCTCGCAAAAGACTCGAGTCTGTTCGGCATGGGAAACATCTGAGAAGTCAGTCGTCAAGCATTGTAAACGAGGCAAAATCATAATCTCGAAAAATTTTCTTTTCCGTTCGTAGCAATCTCCTCTAGCCAAGAACTGTTTTCCGAACCGCTGCGCGATGGAATAGCTGTTCGGTATCGCATAAATGCCTTTTGCGGATAGCGACTTCCCCAAACTCCTCCGAGAGCGGCAACTCCATCGAACCCCAATGACAACGAAACCCTTACTTTTTCGGGCACGATTCCTCCCAAAGCTACAATTCTAGGAAGTTCAACTCGCAATTTTCTACGGTCGACAAAAAACGAACGAAGTTCTGAAGCGGGAAATGCCGAATTATAACCCTGCTTTGAAACCGAATCGAAAATGGGACCAAGAAAGGCATAATCAAGTTTTTCCCTGGAAGTAATCAACTCATCAAGGTGATGGAATGACCGACTAATTGTACCATCAACCTCTTTTCCCAAACATTGCTCTTTCGAAGACAAATGATACCCCGCAAATGGATATTCGGACAACAGTTCGGGTCTTCTGTGAATCACAGTTCTTTCAATGCACTCGTCAGGAAATTCATTAAGAAACTTCCGAAGTTCGTCCAAGGACCAATCAGGTTTCCGTACATGGAATCGAAACAGGCCCATTTCGAAGATTCTTCGGATCGTAGAAACCTCGTTTTTTTTCTTACTCGGCGAAGAAATAAGAATCACTTCCATCGAAAAGTCACCCTCCTTGAGTAGCTTGGACGATCAATATACGATC
>MDTG01263339.1_pt1 | contig 10245 bp, 7 predicted proteins | sample 811421 | NCBI WGS metagenome assembly MDTG01 (sample SAMN05326645, study PRJNA326480) | marine metagenome | isolation source: seawater | place: Pacific Ocean: South East | collected 2011 | reverse complement strand
TTGCCTATAAATATAGGCAAAACGCCTGTTGCCATCGGGTCTAAAGTCCCAAGGTGACCAACCTTATTATCTTTGAATTTACGCTTAATTAAGCGCACTACATCAAATGATGTACAACCCTTGGGCTTGTTAATATTTATGATCCTCAAGCAAATCTGTTGGTTTAACGAAAAATATCAATAACATAACAAGAGTATCTTATTATTTGTTTCTATTTGTTATTTTTTGCTTGCCAATAGAGTTTTCTGGAAGAACCCCTTTAAGTATCGTTTCAATTTCATCGCTGTGATCAAAGCCGGAATCATATTTAAATATCAAATGAGGTGTATTACGTGTTTTCAAAACTTGACCCAAATGTCTACTGAAAAATCCTGAGGCATTGTTTAATGATTTGATCAAATCATCGTGTCTTTCCGTAGGAAATATAGACACAAAAACTTTTGCAGATGTCAAATTACCAGAAGCCTCTACCCGACTTATAGTCACATTATTAAACCGTGGGTCATTGCTTTCAAATAACAGTACTTCCGAAAGACGTCTATGTACTAATGAGCTGAGGTTTGTTTTTCCAGATTTTCTCATATTATTTGTTATAATCTAGCGCTTTCCTCAATCTTTTCATAAGCCTCTACAATATCGCCATTTTCAATTTCATTAAATTCCAGTACCATTCCGCATTCATAATTCTGTAGAACTTCCTGAACATCGTCTTTAAACCTTTTTAAAGAAACTATAGCACCCTCAAAGATATTTTTGTCATTACGAATTACACGAATCATACAATTACGGTACATTTTGCCATCTGTAACAAGACCGCCAACTACGATACCATTTTTCCCTGAAGAAAATACCTCTCGTATTTCCAAATGCCCCACAACTTCTTCACGAATTTCCGGTTCAAGGAGACCTTCCATAGCAGCCTTAATTTCATCCAATGCGTTATAAATTACATCGTAAAGTCTTACATCAACTCCTTCATTTGAGCGAATTTCTCTAGCTTTTGCATCCATTTGAACGTTGAAACCTACGATAATTGCGTCTGAAGCTGATGCTAATGTAATATCTGTTTCGGTAATGTTACCAACTGCACAAAGCAGGAAACGTGGCGAAATTCGCTCATCACCAATTTGTTCTATTGAAGTCTTCAATGCTTCAATAGAACCTTGTACATCACCTTTTAAAATTATGCGAAGCTCTATTGATTTTCCTTCTTCTATTTGATTGAAAAGGTTGTCCAGGCTAGTTTTCTGCTGTTCGAGAATTGATTCTGCTCTCAATTTGTTTTCTTTTTCCTCTGCTATAAGTCGAGCGTTTTTTTCATCATCAAGAACAACAAACATCTCTCCTACTTCAGGCACACTACTTAATCCGGATATTTCAACTGGCAGTGATGGTCCAGCTTCTAACATTTTTAAACCGCTTTCATTAAACATTGACCTAATTCTTCCGTGAATACTTCCCATAACAAAATAATCACCGATATTTATTGTTCCACGTTGAACAAGAACTGTACCTACAGGTCCCTGTCCTTTTCGAACCCTTGACTCAATTACTGTTCCCCGAGCAGATCCTTTTGGAGTAGACTTAAGTTCCAGAATTTCAGCCTGTAAATGTATCATTTCTAGTAGCTCTTCTATTCCTTCTCCTGTTTTAGCAGAAACCTTGACGAAGATGTTACTGCCACCCAAATCTTCTGGTATCAATTCATGGGCTAATAATTCCTGTTGGATTCGCATTGAGTCTGATTCTGGTCGATCAATTTTATTAACAGCAACTATAATTGGTACTTCTGCTGCTCTAGAATGCTGAATTGCCTCAATTGTTTGGGGCTGCACTTTATCATCTGCAGCAACAACCAGCACAACTACATCAGTTATGTTGGCACCTCTGGCACGCATTGATGTAAATGCTTCATGTCCTGGTGTATCTAAAAAAGTAATACTTTTACCGCCTACTTCTAAGTGGTATGCACCAATATGCTGGGTTATTCCACCCGCTTCTCCTGATGCAATTCGAGTTTCACGAATTTTATCTAGCAGTGATGTCTTACCATGGTCTACGTGTCCCATGATTGTTACAATTGGAGCACGTGCTTCAAGCTCAGAATCATCCAGCTTTTCTTCTTTTAACAGATCAGATAATTCAAAAGTTTCCACTTCAACTGAGATGTCAAAATCAGCCGCAATAAGTTCTGCATTTTCTCCAGAAATTGTTTGGTTGATTGTTGCCATTATGCCTAAAGACATCAGTTTTTTTAATATTTCCGGAACTTTAATTCCTATCAATCCCGCAAGTTCTGCCACTCCAACTTGGTTCCCTATGCGTATACTTTTTTTTCTGGGGTTGAAAACATGTTTTTGAGAGTCAGATTCAGTAACTTTTTCTTTGTCTTTTACAGTTAGTTTATCTTTCGCACTTGCTTTTTTTTGTCGGCGAGGTCTTCTTTCACGAATATTATAATAGTCTCTTTGTCCTCCTCCTCCCCTGCGACGAGACTCTGTGTCTAGGCGACGAGGATTTTTCTTTTTTTCAGGTAAATCATCCTCTTCTGTATGCGTGTAAACATACTTGGTTTTTTTTGTTTTATTTTCAGAGTTTGAATCGACTGAGTCATCAGTACTTAAATTCTCATCTGAAGGTACTTCTTTTAAGGAATCAGTGGTATTATCTAGTTTAGCAGTTCTATCTTGAGGTAATTCAACAACATTTTTGTCAAGAGGTTCTACAGATTTTGAGGGTGATAATTTTTCTTCATTAGTTTCTGAGTCAGTATTTTTCTTAAAAAAATCTTTTTTTATTTCTAAAGAATTTTCTGAAGTTGTTTCACCTTGCGAATTTGTATCTATTTTATCCGTTTCAAAGCTGCTAATTATGTCACTATCATTATCTGACTCATTTAGATTTAAAGGGCTATCTGTCCTCTTCCTTCTTACTCTCCTTTTTGGTAAGTCTTCAACCTCTTCTTCATCTGACTTAGATTTTGTTGAAATTGTTACAATTTTAGAAGCTTTAACTTTTTTCTTTTTTTCTTGAAAATCAGTCTCAGCTGCGGTTTTATTTGATTTGTTTTTTTGAAGTTTAGTTGTTCTTTTTACTGCTTCAGGAACAATAATATCTTTGGCACTTTTGGCCATTTTTCTTACTATTTCAGCCTGTTCAAGTGACATCTCAGAGAAATTACCCGTAACAGGTATACCTGCTTTACGCATTTTATTAAGTAGCTGCTTTGCAGGCATTTTTAATTCTTTTGCTAACTCAAAAACTCTTACTTCTGACATCTATTAGGTTTTGTATTTTTAATCAAAAATTCTGAAATAATTGTTTAATAACTTGTTTCATGATGCATCTGATTCTAATTCAGCTTGAAATTCATGCTTTTCTTTTTTTTTATTTGTTTTTGTTTCTTTAACATTCCCGTTTTCTGGGTTAACATTATCATTAGAATTTGCTTGAATTTGTTCCTCAGCTTCTCCTGTTTTGGGGGCTTCTTTGCTTTCTTCTTCAATTATTTCATCTGAGACATTTGAAACTTCTTTCTTACTCAGTTCCTCTTCTGATTCAGTAAGTTCAGACTTAACTTCTTCTTTTAGTTCAATTTCTGAATCTTTTTCATTCAATATATCATTTTTGGAATCTTCTACTTGTACTGTATTATCTTTAAGTTCTTTAGAATTTTCGGTTGATTTAGCTAATTCTTTTTCCAATTGTTCATCAATAGATAGGTCTTCTTCTTCAGACGCAACAACATTTATTTTGTAACCAGTTAATTTTGAGGCTAAACGAACATTCTGTCCCTTGTGACCGATTGCAAGTGAAAGTTGATTTGGAGCAACTACAACATCAATTTGTTTTTCATCTTCATCAATTTCAAGGCTGTCTATTTCTGCAGGTGCGAGGGCATTACATGTATATACGTCTATGTCTTCGCTCCATCGCACAATATCAATTTTTTCTCCATGCAAATCATTAACAATAGTTTGTACCCTGCTGCCGCGCATTCCTACACATGACCCTACTGGATCTACTTCATCATCGGTAGAATAAACAGAAATTTTTGCTCTTCTGCCAGGTTCCCTTGATGCGCTTACAATTTTGACTATGCCATCGTAAATTTCAGGAACTTCCATTTCGAACAACTTAATTAATAATCCAGGATGTGTTCTTGAAATTGTAAGTTGTGAATCTTTGTGCGGGTTATCATTAACATCCAAAAGTAAGACTCTGACGTGATCCCCAAAAGTAAAGTTCTCGCCGTATATCTGTTCTCTGCGAAAGAGATATGCTTCAACTTTATTTTGAAAACTTAAGGCAACACGCCCGTTTGGTTCTACTCTCAAAACTGTTCCTGTTAGTACTTCTCCAATTTTATCGGTGAAAGTTGAAACAACCATTTGACGTTCAGCTTCTTTTAAGCTGCCAAAAATTATTGGTCTTGTTGAATGGGCAATCCTTTGAAATTCACGATCACTAATTTCGTACTCCACTTCATCGCCAATTCCCGCTTCTGGGTCAATTTCGAAAACTTCCTCTACAGAAATTTCATTATTGGGGTCCTCAACTAATTCAACAACTTCCTTAAAATGATACAAATTTATTTCACCTGTTTTTTCATCTATTTGGCCCTCAATTTCTCGATATGGAAGTTTTCTTTGGGATGCCTGAATAATTGACTGTTCCACCAGTTTTTTTACTATTTCATGATCGAGCCCCTTCTCTTTTGAGAAGTCTTTAATGATCTCGTATAAATTCTCTTTCAAGTTGTACCTTTTTCTTTAAGTTCTAATTATTAAAATTAAATTTTAATTTCAAAATGTTAATATTGGCTCAAGGTTAGCTGTTGAAATAAGTGAATAGGGTATAATTATATCTGAATTTTTTATTGTATCAGGTAGTATGCAAATTGTTTTCTCATCACATTTTTGTAAATCACCTGTCACAGTAATAAGCCCCTCTATTTTTTTATGTAAATGAACTTTGATACGTTTCCCTGTGGAAGATTTAAAGTGATTGAGTGTTTTTAATTTCCTGAATATTCCAGGGGAAGAGACTTCCAGCATATAATTCTTATATTTGTTATTCGTTTTTTCAAAAATATTTTTTACAATTTGATTAGCATTTGCACAATCATCTATTTGAATCCCGCTTGTACAGTCAATGAAAATTTGGATTATTTTCTGAGTGTTTGATTCAAAAACCTTAATCTCAACCAGTTCAAACCCTTCAAATTTTAGAGGTTCAGATAAAAGATCAAAAATCTTTTGGTCTTCCTGAAACATATATTTTTAATTGATGAAATTAATTAATATTATTACAAAACTAACATTAAATTTTAACATCATATTTTCAAGTTGTCGATTCATTTTTTTATAACATCTTAAGCTTTACGATCTAAAGTTAAATATTTTACAATCTCTGACAAAAGTTTACTTGAGCTATTATTGGGCAATTTTTCTAAAGCGGAGTAAGCAGATTTGACATGCTCATAACAGTACTTTGAAACAGCTGCAATTGCACCAGTACTTTCAGCTACAGAAATAAACCATTCAATATCAGAATTTGAAACTTTTGCGCGAGATTGAAGCAGTATATCACGAGCCCTATCAGAATCTTGTTCTGAAAGTCTTTCCAACAATTCAATTGTAATTAATGTTCGCTTTCCTTCTGCGATGTCACCACCACGTTCTTTTCCATATCCACCAGAAACTGCTCTAGGAGCTTCATTCTCGCTTTCTTCAATCAAATTGAGCAAATCATCACGTATCTGAAAACCTATTCCAATAGCTTCACCGAAACTGCCAATTATATCTAATTCAGTTTTAGAAGCTCCTGCTATCAAAGCTCCACACTGGCAAGGTCCTTTGCCTGAATACCAGCCAGTTTTTTTGATTATCATTTCGCGATAATCATTTCGGTTTGGAAATTTATTGTCTACAACCCAGCCAATGTCTAGCGCTTGTCCCGCAAAAGTATACTGCATAAATTTGTTCATATGTTTGTGAATTCGTAAAGCCATCTTACTGCCAAGTCTTGGATAGTTTTCAAGCAGGATCTCATGCGAGAGAGAGTGTAGTGCGTCTCCTGAATTTATAGCCAAAGCTGTCCCATACTTGCGATGTAATGTAAGTTCTCCGCGTCTAAGCAAGGATTTATCTTCTATGTCGTCATGGATTAATGCAAAATTATGAAATAACTCAAGTGCGATTGCGGAAATCACGGCGTCATTAGGATCACCACCAAATAATTCACAACACAATAATACTAGTGCAGGACGAAATTTTTTACCACCTCGTTTAGGATAATCCATCATTAAATCATATAGATATTCTTTTGAATCACCTATCGGTATATTTCCTAGTGTTTCTTTTTCAATCAAGTCGCCAATTGCATTTAGATATGATTTAAGATCTCTATGATTTTTTGAAAATATTTTTTCGTAAATTGTCTGAATTTTGTGAGTTTCTTTAGACAAAATGTTATTTTTTTTGAATGAATTAAAGAGAATACAGTTTTGGAATACGAAAATTGTTTTTAATACGTTGATTTGACTCTTCTAGCTTATCATCTGGTAAAATCGCACTCATACGTTCTGAACCAGGGAGAAAATCTATTCTATGAAACTTGTTTTTTGGCTTTAAGAAAGCTTGCGAAACATCAATCAAACTGTTGATAGGCTTATCATTGATTTTAAGTACAACAGCATTAGAAAGATTTTGGTATCCAATATTAATTTCGTCAGGAATGACTTGTGTGACCAGAACGACACGAGACTGATGTTTGGATTTATTTTTTTTTGAATCAGAAATGTTTTCTGAATTATATATGACTGGAACCACCACAGTTTTATTTTGCTCTAAAAATAATCTCAATCTAAGAGGAGCCCTTTTTCTCCAGTTTTTTCCCCAAATTGAAAGGTAGTCAATAGTCAATTCCTGAAATAAAAATCCTCCCTGAATAATATATCTTGGTGAAAACCCTACCCTTTTCAATGGCACCAGATGTGAATCATTACCATATGTTTTTACTTTTGTGTTTAAGATCAAAGATTTTTTGTCTCTTATCACATTTAATTTCACAGAATCGCCTGCTTTAAATACGTCCAGGAAAAGTAAATCATACAGAGCAATTCCCCAATTTGGATGGTTTATTTTCCCATTATGATTTAGCTTCCACTTCCCAATTTTGGTTAAATAATCTCCAGCTTTCAAAACATCTGATCCTGTTCCATGCGGTAAAACTTGGCTAATCAAAATTCCTGATTTATGTTCAGGAATGCCAAAGTAATTTGTAATGCTTCCTTGAGGGATGCTACGCCACCTGAAACCACGATGTGTTAAGCTTTGAGATGTGTCACTTTCTGAACGTTTTAAAAATTCAATAAGCATTCCTGCGGGCATTGCTTTAGTTACGCTTCTGTTTGAATCGATAACCATAGCAACAGTTTTATTGTCTTGGAGCACAGGATATCCTTGATTGCTCTTTGTGAGACCACTAATTTCCAATGTTGGTATCCATGCGTTACTTTTTTCTCGATGTCCTACGGCCATTCGCTTAATTTTACCGGACTCAAATTCCCATTCATCAGACGATTTAATATTTAGTGAGTAAATTGAATTTGAATCATAATTTAAAGAAGATTTTACAGAAGAAATCTCTACTGGTTTGAGTTCGTTCCAAAACTTTGTATTATTAATTTCAATTAATGCCAGATTTGCAGCAAAATCCATCCTCATCAGTTTCGCCTGAAAAGGAATTCGTATATTTTTTTTGGTTGCTTCTATTAGGGTTGCATTCGCAACCAATTCTGCTGTTGTCATCAAGTAAAGATTTTTATTTTTGAACTTTTCGGATGATAAGCTGTCATTTAATTCTGAAATACTGACAACCAGTCCCATACCAGTTTTTGTTCTTATTCCTCCTTTTTCCCAAGGAATACGCCAATCGTATGATTGCTGGTAAGTTTTCAATAAAACAGCTTGGTTGAACCAGTTTTTTATATCTGGCGTCTCTGCTATTGAATTAACAGGTGTAAAAAGTACATTAAAAAATAGAGACAAAGCTGCAAAGCATAACAATTTAAAATTTATCAACATAAAAATTTTAATGATTTTTGTTAACTATGTAGGAACTATCTTTAATACCATAACGTCTGAGAATAGAATTATGCTGTTCCAGACTCTCTTTAAAATTAAGTACTAAGGGGATGCTCTGCCATTTGCTTTCAAAAACAACATGCAAAGTTTCACTAGGCATTTGCTTCAGTATCTGATCTAAATGAGCTAGAGAATTTACTGGTTTTTGGTTTAAATTGCTTACAATGAAGTTTTCCAAATTTGTGTATCCACTGTTTACTGAAGCAGGCAATACATGACTGAGAATTACAACTTGCTGACGACGGGTATTAGGGCGCTCCACTTCCCTGTACCAGTGCTCGTAAGCTAAAGGTGGTTGCAGGTTACCCGGAGAATGAATGTAATTGCGATTTAAAGCAATAAATACTAATCCTCCAAATATTAGGTATTCCGGACGCTTGTCATAACTGTTGCGCATTTCTTCACCAAATGGAGGTGCTTTTAACTTAATTTTCAGGTTTTTATAATTACCATTCCTCCAAACCTGCAATTTAAGGGAATCTCCAATTTGACGATTTTCTGCTTCAATGTAAAATGCTACCTGCTGTTGTCCATAATTAACCATTCCTGCAGCATCAATCTTTAAATCCTCAATTTTAGTCAGCACATCTCCAGTTTTAAGTACCCCATCCGCCGATGAAAAAGGTACAATTCTCTCTATTAAAATTCCTCCAGAATTTTCTGATATATTTAAATAACGACGGTGGTTTTGATTTATGAGGGAACTAGTTTCAATTCCGATTTCGGGAACTCCATCATAAATTCCGTCTTTTATGTCAAAAAGAAACCTTTTTATTAAGGGAACGGGAATAAAATATCCTACATCGTTCAGACTTAAATTTGACTGGAATGCAACTCCTATTGCCTGTCCTGATTGTGTGACGGGACCACCGCTATTCCCAGGATTTATTGCTGAATCTGTCTGAATCAGCAGGTGTGAATCTATTCCTGGATGGATGTAAGTCCCAAATTCAATTCTTGATACCACTCCTTCTGTTCGAGACAATTCATGGCCTCCCATAGGATATCCATATGCTCTAACTCTGGTCTGAAGATCTGGAACTCCTCCCAGCTCTAAGGGTGTCAAATTATAATAAAATTCAGGGTCACGCACCTTGAGTAGAGCCAAATCGGAATCATGTGCAATAGCAACAACATCAGCTAAAAAAGGATTAGGACTTGATAATTTATTAACCAAAAGCATTCTTGAGTCACTGACTACATGAGCATTAGTTAAAATAAGATTATCATGAATTAGAAAACCACTTCCCTGGTCTTTAGTCGTAGGTTTCATTTTCCATGGAGACTTCCAGTCTGGTCTTTGTTGAAAATTGGTAATTCGGAAAACTGAATCTTCAATGTAATCTGAATTTGCGAAACTACTACTTGCAGAAATGAAGCAAAGACCCAAAATTACAAAAATACTAATACTTTTTAACCCATATAATAAACAATTCACAGTTGCGCCTTATATCTTAAAAAAAAACTTTGGAATTATGCCATGACTCATTATAAATAAAATTCTATAGCATAAAAACTAAAATGCTTGTTCCTAAAACTATGCGGTAAATCACAAACATTAAAGTACCATGCATTCTCAGGAAACGAAGTAAAAATTCGATTGAGAAGTATCCAACAACAAATGAGGCAAAAGCTCCTACAATTAAGTTCATGTAATCACTTCTATTAATCCCTTGTTCCATTAGTTCTGCTAACTCATAAATACCACTGCCTAAGATTGCAGGTATGCCAAGTAAAAAAGAAAAACGTGCAGCTTCCTCATGATTAAGACCAACTATTAAACCTCCCATGATGGTTGAGCCAGAACGCGAGCAACCTGGAATAAGTGCAAGGGCCTGTGTAAGTCCAATAAACTGAATTTGGAGAAATTTCAATTGACCAATTTGGAGATTGAGATTTGAAAGCTTTTCCGCAGCGTATAAACCAATTGCCAGAATTATCAGTGCAGCGCCAATCAGCCAAAGTTGACGTGCATCTGTTTTGATTACATCTTTAAATCCTAATCCTGCAACGACAATAGGAATTGTTCCTACAGCAATGCTCCAAGCCAATTTAGAATCTGGAGTTTCAAATAATTTTCTGTTCCATAAGCTCA
>MDTG01186749.1_pt1 | contig 10245 bp, 9 predicted proteins | sample 811421 | NCBI WGS metagenome assembly MDTG01 (sample SAMN05326645, study PRJNA326480) | marine metagenome | isolation source: seawater | place: Pacific Ocean: South East | collected 2011 | reverse complement strand
TGAGGCTGGCAAGAAGGCCGCTGCGGCGATTCTGAAACTCCAGCGTCAGGTGGAGGAGGTGCTCAGCGATGGAGTATCGCGTTCCGTTGTGGAGATCCAGCAGGCCATCGGGGAGGGATCCGTTGAGGCCGTGTTCTGGATTGTGCGTCATCTCACGGGCAACAATCGTGGCTATCAGGCCCAGGGGGACTGGAACAAACCGGCAACACTGCGTTTCAGCAAGTCGTGAACGACGATCAGGAGGGTACGAGGTTCACCAGTTTCCCGGGCACAACAATCACCCGCCTGGGTGGCTTGCCCTCCAACCACTTCAGTGCCACATCACTGGCCAGCGCCAGTTCCTCCAGCCTGTCCTTGTCACAGTCAGCAGGCACCTGAATGGTTCCACGCACTTTTCCCTTGACCTGAATCACCAGCTCAACAGTGTCCTGCACAAGTGCTTCAGGATCATGGAGAGGCCACGGCTGCAGATGAACACTGCCCTCTCCGCCGAGCCGTAACCAGAATTCCTCCGCCAGGTGTGGAGCAAACGGTGCAAGAAGCCTGATCAGAGCCCCCATCGCCTCCACCTGTATCGGTCTTGAAGCCTCCAACACCCTGCCGGAGAGACTGTTGGAGAGTTTCATCAACTCCGAAATGGCGGTGTTGAACTGAAAGTCACCTGTGAGATCCTCGCCGACCGCCTCAATCGCGAGATGAACGGCGCGGCGGATCTCTGTTTCCGTTTCGGACAGCTCCGCGGGGATTGCCGCAGTGCCGTCGCTGAGCAGTTGATCCGCTGAGCCCGTACTTCTCACACCGTCGACAAGCCGCCAGAGGCGTTGCAGGAAGCGGAACTGCCCCTCGACATCGGCGTCATCCCACTCAAGATCCTTCTCCGGTGGAGCTTTGAAAAGGATGAACATCCGCGCCGTATCCGCTCCATACCGGTCGATCACCAGCGCGGGATCGACACCGTTGTGCTTCGACTTGGACATCTTTTCGAACAGCACCTCCAGCTCACCTCCGTCCTCCGGATCAATGGGATTTCCCTGATCGACAACCTGAGTCGGTACGACGTAGCGCCCGGTGCGTGGATTTCGATAAGTCACGCCCTGAACCATTCCCTGGGTCAACAATCGTTCGAACGGTTCATCGATGGGAATGAGGCCGCGATCCTTCAGTGCCTTGGTGAAGAAGCGCGAATACAGAAGATGAAGAATCGCATGTTCGATGCCTCCGACATATTGCTGAACGGGAAGCCATCGTCTGACGGCGTCCGTATCAAAAGGCAAATCTCGATTGCCGGGATCCGCGAAGCGAAGGAAATACCAGGATGAGCACATGAATGTGTCCATGGTGTCCGTCTCCCGTCGGGCGGGTTTGCCGCAGGATGGACAACTGACATTCACCCAGTCATCAAGTCCGGCGAGCGGGGAACCTCCCTTGCCCTGGAGATTGATGTTCTCGGGCAGGGCCACCGGCAGCTGATCTCTTGGCACCGGCTGCGCTCCACAGTCAGGGCAGTGAATGATCGGAATCGGACAACCCCAGTAGCGCTGACGGGAGATCAGCCAGTCTCTGAGGCGGTACTGCCGCTTGGCTCGTGCCCAACCTTCTTCGCTGCCGTGTTCGGTGATGGTCTGTCTGGCCTGATCATTGCGCTGCCCATCAAACCGGCCGCTGTTGATGAGGCATCCAGGACCAGTCCATGCCTCACCATCGTTGAGGTGTTCATCGGCACCGTCCATCCTGATGACGCGATGCACCGGCAGTTCATAGCTTCTTGCAAATCTGAAGTCGCGCTCGTCGTGTGCCGGTACTCCCATCACGGCTCCAGTGCCGTAGTCCGCAAGGACATAGTCAGCGATCCAGATCGGCACCTTCTCGCCGTTGGCAGGATTGACAGCCAGGGAACCGGTGGCGACCCCACGTTTCGGTCGATCTTCCGCTGTGCGCTCCTCGTTGGAGAGCTCATCGACAAGGTCGCGGAATGCCACCACGGAATTGCGTTGATCGGCAGTGGTGAGCGCATCAACCAGGGGATGCTCAGGAGCCAGGACGACGTAACTCACCCCAAACAAGGTGTCCGCTCTGGTTGTGAACACGGTGATCGTCTCTTGCTCATCACCGTCAACCTGGAAGTCGATCTCGGCACCGATCGAGCGTCCGATCCAGTTGGCCTGCATGGTTCTGACCCGCTCAGGCCATCCGTTCAGCAGCTCCAGGTCGTCGAGCAGTGCATCGGCGTACTGCGTGATTTTCAGGAACCACTGCTTCAGATTCCTCTGCTCAACCAGGGCTCCTGAACGCCAGGACCGTCCCTCGGAATCAACCTGTTCATTGGCGAGCACGGTCTGGTCGATGGGGTCCCAGTTGACAGTCGCTTCCTTCTGGTAAGCCAGACCTGCTGAGTGAAGCTCCAGAAACAGCCACTGGGTCCAGCGGTAGTAGCTCTCATGGCAGGTGGCCTGTTCACGAGACCAGTCGATCGAGAGACCCAGTCGGCCGAGCTGATCGCGCATCTGATCGATGTTGCGATCCGTCCAGACACCTGGATCCACCCCTCGTTCAATGGCTGCATTCTCCGCCGGCAGTCCAAAGGCGTCCCAGCCCATCGGATGGAGAACTGCATCACCGCGCATGCGCTGTGCCCTTGCGATCACATCCGTGATCACGTAATTACGCACATGGCCCATGTGCAGGCTGCCGGAGGGGTAGGGAAACATCGAAAGGGCATAAAACGCCCTTTGTTCAGGCTCCGGTGCCTGCGTTGCATACAAAGCCTGTTGTTCCCACGTCCGCTGCCATCGTTCCTCGAGAACGGAGGGGTCGTAGCGATCCGACAGCCCCGGAGAGTTTTCGGGCATGGAAGAGGACTGCGGGCCTGTCACATCAGGAGATCACCTTCCGGAGATCGTGACACAGCTTGAGACGTTTCCATGGCGGCGTTCCACCGGATCCGCCCAATGCCCGATCAGATCAGGGGGCGGATGGTGAGCACGGCCACACGATTAATCAACACGGGATCGACACTGTCTTCCCGTTGCAATGCGAGGTAGTGGGGGTCCTGCCAGGCGAGACGGCCATCCAGTCTGCGGCCGTCATTCAGCTCGATCCCGATCACTCGCTGCTCACGAATCCACGACTGGATCAACCGGATGCCGGGCAAGCTGGGGTCAAAGCCCGATGAATCCATGGTGTTGAAGTCAGAAACAGCTTCTCAACGAGCACTCCAGCAAAGACACAAGGCAACGTCAATCAGCTCATAATCGACTCACTGAAGAGATTCTGAAATCATTGAATCTGGAATCGATGAAACTCAACCCTGAGACAAGAGAGCAATTGCTCATCGCGTTGACGAATGAGTGGGCATCCATGCTGGATCAATTTGATGAAGGTGATTTCACTCCTGAGGATTTCTACGAAATCCGCAAGATTGATTCCGACGATGAGCTCATCAGAGAGAGCGGCTGCCAAACTGGTGAGCAGCTTAATCAGTTCATCAATGACTGGTTTTACAGTGGGTTCTGGTCTGCACCTTGACCAGAATATAAACACTCCACTCCCTCGGAATGGTGCAACAATCAATTCGATGCTGATTCAGCCGTTGCAAAATGCATCATTAAAATTATCACATTGAACCGCCTTCATGGTGGATGTTGAATTCAACGAGTTGACCCAACCAGCATTCTTCCAGCAGTTGATTCACGAATGATGGTTGATCTGCTCGTGTTCAATTAATTGCTGGCGCTGCCCAGATGCGAAGCAGGTTATGGAAACTTCCTGGCGTCTCAGACCATGTCGAAGCCCCGGGGCTTTGCGGTACTGCCACCAGCGAAAGCAGAGCACTCGTTTCAAGTCAGCCGGAAATTGAATCAAGACAAGTCAATATCTTTGCGATATGAAGGTGATCGTCTGACAGATAACCATCAGAGCGTCAGGTAAATCGCGGAGTGTTGTCAAGTTTTCAGGAGATTGGCTCTGAGTCGATGATGTCGCGTTGAGACCATTTCCGTTTGACACTTTGGTCTTTTTCGTAAATGACCTCAGCGAATTCATTCAGGTAAGCAAAGTATCGTTTGATTCTCCTTGCGACCCAATCATCAGCAATCACTCCCGCTGATTTGTGTTGCGTCGTTAGTTTATTGACTGATGCAGTGATGACTCAGTGTTGAATTTTCTCCTCCTTCTGATTCTGCCTCTTGTGGCCATGCTGGGAGGCTGGGCTGTTCTTTCGGCTGCTTCCTGAAACAGGTTCCAAGCACTGCATGCGGTGGGATTTGCTGGAATTGGCAGAGGCGGCTGGAGTTGCATCAGCTGCTCTGTTGGTCTGGTGTTTTCTGAATTGGAGCTGACTGCAGACTGCAGGTCGGTTCACCGACGTCGAAATGGAATTTTCAGCGCAAATGCTGTTCCCTGAGTGACAGTCATTGGCAACAGTCCCGAGCTTGGTCATGGTTGCCGGATCAGTCCTCAAAACCCAGTAACGTGTTGGTATCACAGGGTTGTACGCAATGCTGACGTTCAGCAAATATCAGGGATTGGGTAACGACTTCATCCTCATGGAGGGTCGTTCCGGGCAATTGTCAGCTGAGATTCATTCTCCTGATCCCAGCTGGGTACAACGCCTCTGCGATCGTCGCTTCGGGATCGGTGCTGATGGTCTGATCCTGGCTTTGCCGCCCGAGGGAGATGCTGAACTGCGCATGCGCATCTTCAACGCCGACGGATCTGAAGCAGAGATGTGCGGCAATGGAATCCGCTGTCTTGCCCGTTTCCTGGCGGACAGTGACGGTGATGGTCCGGGCCGGCGTTGGTCCATCGAAACTCCCGCAGGCTTGATTGTTCCTGAGCTTCAGCGTGATGGTCAGATCCGCGTCGACATGGGAGCTCCCTTCCTGGATCCCTCTTCAGTTCCGACCACACTTGCCGCCGATGCGAGCGGACTGCCTGTCGGGGAAGTCAGCCTTGACGGAGAGGTGATCGCGCTGGCGGCGGTGGGGATGGGCAATCCCCATGGGGTCGTGCCCGTTGATGATCTCGACACCATTCCCTTTGAACGCTGGGGCGCGGACCTTGAGTGTCATCCGATTTTTCCAGCCAAGGCCAACGTTCATTTTCTGAAGGTGCACGGGCGTTCCCATCTTGAAATCAGGGTCTGGGAACGGGGTGCCGGCCCCACTCTTGCCTGTGGTACCGGCGCCTGCGCCACCCTGGTGGCAGCCGTTCTTCTCGGTCTCAGTGACCGCCAGGCCACAGTGCAGCTGCCGGGAGGTCCTCTTCAGATCAGCTGGGAGAAACCTGGCGCCTCCGTGTTCATGACAGGGCCCGCTGTCGCTGTCTTCGATGGTGTTCTGAACCCCGAGCTTGTGCCTTCGCAGCAGGCGGCCTCCGTTGATGAGATCCAGGACCATCCTGTCGACGCAGCACCGGCTGATCCCTGCAGTGAAGAGGAAGCGCAGTCGAGGGTCCAGGCTTTTCTGGCCTCAACATCACTCGATTCGATGATCAACATCGCCACGGAATCGCTCGAGGAGCGCACCCTTTCGCGTCTTCAGCGCGATGGTCAACCCTGAAACGAGCGTGATCTATCTCGATGCCTGCGCCACCGCACCCCTCAGGCCAGGAGTGCTGCAACGCATGATCGAGACCCAGGATCAGTCCTGGGCCAATCCTTCAAGTCTTCATGGTTTCGGCCTGAAAGCATCCGAAGCCCTGGAAAGGTCGCGCGCGGAGATCGCCGGAAAGCTCAGTGCGGATCACAACGACGTGGTGTTCACCTCTGGCGCAACTGAATCCGTGCATCTCGCTCTTCACGGGCTTGCTGCGCTGGGTTCTCCTGGTCGACTGGTGATCTCTTCCGTGGAGCACCCCGCCGTGAGCGGAGCTGCCCGTCAGCTCTCAAGCAGTGGATGGAAGGTCATCGAGTGGCCCGTTGATCCCCTGGGAAGGATCTGTCTGGAGCATCTCGATGAGTTGTTGGCACCACCCACCAGGATCGTTTCTCTTGTCTGGGGTCAGGGCGAGGTCGGCACCATTCAGCCTCTGCTGAATGTTGCGGAAGCCTGCAGGAAGAGAGGAATTCTCATTCACACCGATGCCACCCAGGTCTTCAGTCAGGGGCTTCCCAGCTGGAATCAACTGCCTGTTGATCTTCTGAGTGCATCAGCCCACAAGTGCGGGGGGCCACGAGGGATCGGCCTGCTCATGATCAGGGAATCACTCCGCTGCGAACTGAAACCGCTGCTGTCAGGCGGTGGGCAGGAAGGAGGATTGCGCAGCGGGACCGAATCCGTTGTTCTGGCTGCCGGCATGTCCGCTGCACTGGATCAGATCGAACGCAGCAATCCTGACCATCTCGCCAGAGCAGGCAACGGGATCGCAGATCTCCGCGATGTCCTGCGTGACCGATTGCTGAGCGATCAACGGCTGGGGGTCTGCGGGGATCCCGAGCATCGACTTCCGCATCATCTTTCGCTGCTTGTCAGAGATCAGCGAGGTCAGCCTGTTTCCGGGCGTCAGCTCGTTCGCAGCCTTGATCGGAGGGGGCTTGCCGTCAGCAGCGGCAGTGCCTGTTCCTCAGGGAAAGACAGCGACAGCCCCGTTCTGACCGCCATGGGTCTTCCTGCGGAGCTGCGTCGATCCAGCGTCAGAATCAGCCTCGGACCCTGGATCAGCGCAGATGATCTCGATGGGATCGTTGACCGTTTTCATGCCGGCCTGGAGGACGTGAGCAGCAGTTGACAGGGCAGCGGCAGTACGCTCCGCCACATTGATCTGGCTTAACCCGTTGAGCGCCGTTCTTCCCGCTGATTTATCCGAAGCAGAACAGCGGACCTTCGCCGCACTGGCCGAGGTGCTCACGACCAAACGACGCGGACGCTGGCAAATCACCTGGAAGTTCGAGGGACTGCGTCTGCTTGGGCCTTCACTGCGACTGACCCAGGCTCTGAGTGAGAGTGGGATCAGTCTTCTGCTGGCCTGGCCGGATGCAGGTGCTGCAGCCCTGGCCAAGCGTGACGGTCCCGAGCTTGCCGACTGTTGCGTTGATCTGAATCAGTTGCAGCGCGATCCAGCCTGGGCAGGACGTGGTGATCTGCTCCTGATCGTTGGGGCCCAGCCCAGTGATTACGAAACGGTTGAAGCCATCTGCAGCCAGTGGTTCGAACCGGTGGTTCTGTTGAACAGCCGTCTCGAGGATGCTGCCGTGGGGATCGGCAGCGTTGCCCGCTCAAGACGCAAAGGCTTCATGTCCACCTGGCAATCGGCCTTTCATCTGGAGCCCTTCCTGCAGGGTGCCTTGATGCAGGAGCACCAGAAACAGTGGGAGCTGTTTCGACTTGATCCAGATGGCTATCGCTGGGTTCAGCAGTTCGAGGCCAGGCCTGATCAGGAACAGATCGATGAGGCTCTGACGGGATCAGGCGATGGCCTGAGGCAGAAACTTGGTGCCATGGACCGCTTCATCGATGATCTGCGTGGTTGATACCCAGAGCCATCACTTTTAGTGTTGCTTTCTCAATCCCACTGCCATGGCCTTCTCTGATCGTCTCCGATCGCTTTCCGTCATCGATACGGCAGCGGTGGCGATTGCGCTCGTCGCACTCGGAGGCGTGTTGTGGAGTCCGAAGCTCAGCAACACGGTCGCCAGAGCCACAGGGGCGGTCAAACCCGTTGAGGTCACTGTGGATGTTCGCAACACCCCGGCAGCAGATCCTGAACAACTGATCACCGAAGCTCTCGAATCTGGTCGCACCTCGCTGGTCGTTCGCAATCAACCCGCTGGCAGTGCGGAGCTGATCAGAGTCGACGACATCAGACGCAAGCTTGCTTCTGTTCTCCCTGACGGCAGCGTCGTCACCGCCGATGACCCGAACAGGGACATCCAGGGCATGCTGGATGCCCGTTTCGTGTTGAGAGGAGATGCCAATGTCACCTCCAGCGGTGTGGTGATGGCCGGCACCAAGCTGAAAGTCGGAACTCCGGTGGAGCTCGAGGGTCGCTTTTATCGGGTCAACGGAATTGTGAGCGGAGTCTCCCTGCAATGAAGAACACCTCTCTGGCCCTGGGCCTGCTGCTGTCACCCCTGGCGATGCCTGTTGCTGCCAGGCAGGTGATGCCGTTGATCAGCCCCCCACCTCCGCAGACCGAGCAACCGTTGCCGCAGCTGCAGCCTGCTCGAACCTGCCCGGCTCTTGAGCAGGCGCTCAGAGCCAATGTGGGGGGTGAAGCGAGAGTCTGGTCCGTCACTGTTCTGAACAGTGATGGTGATCTGCTCGGAGATGTGAACGGATCCGTTCCGAGAATTCCTGCCTCAAACCAGAAGCTGATCAGCACGGCCTACGCCCTCGATCGTCTCGGCCCCGATTTCCGCCTGAGAACCCGTCTGATTCAGAATCCCGACGGTTCACTGGAACTGAACGGACAGGGCGATCCCGATCTAGGCATTGCCGGGCTTCAGCGATTCGTGCTTGCAGCGCTGCGGCAGGGCGGTGCTCGAGGTGATTCCGTCGGCACCGTGCAACTGATGGTTCGAGAGGAGCCCCGCAGCAATTGGTGGCCCAGTGACTGGCACCCTGCTGATCGTGGTTACGCCTATGGAGCTCCAATCACCCGTCTGGCACTCACCAGCAATGCCGTTGGTGGTGCCGTCAGCGATCCCTATGCGCGTCTGCAGCGCCTGTTCGAGAAAGAAGCGCTGCGTCGCGGTGGAACGGTTCGGATCCAGAGGGGACAGCCGCTGATCACACAGATGGAAGCTCAACAGCAGCAGGCACTTGTGCTGCACGAGGAGACTTCTGCGCCCATGCATGCGCTGCTCAGTCTGGCCAACACAGAGAGCCACAACTTCACGGCGGAGGTGCTGATGCGCCAGGCCTCAGGTCTGTGGGACGTCAGAGCGGCCTCACGGGCTACCGAGCGCTGGATGTACGAGCAGGGGCTGCCGATCACAGGGCTGCGTGTGGCTGACGGCAGTGGACTCTCCAGAAACAATCGGGTCACCAGCAGAACGATCGCCGCTCTGCTGATGCGCATGGATCAACATCCCTTTGCCTCCTACTACCAGGCGTCGATGGCCATCGCCGGTCGGAGGGGAACACTGCGCAATCTCTATCGCGGAACCGTGCTCGACGGACGGTTCCGCGGCAAGACAGGAACCATCAGTGGTGTCCGAAGCATCAGCGGATATCTTCAGACCGTTGATGGACCCAGGTACGTCAGCATGATCTCCAATGGATCAGCCAGACCCAACACCGTGATGGGTCAGATCCTGAGATCCGTGCAGCGATTCAGCCCATGCCCCTCATCTGCCGCACCCTTGACGCGGCCCGGCGCGCTCGGCTGATCGGCACAGTCTTGCCGTCCTTGGACTCGGTCTCTGCCGGCTCCTGTCGTCCCGTCTGAATCTTCACCAGTTCCTGGCGACCCGCCAGAACAACCTGAGCCATCTCCTTCAATCTCTGCTCGAGTTCTCCGAGAGTCTGTTCGGCATAGCGGTTTGCGCCGTCCTGCACGTTGCCGGCCTCCTGGCGGCTGCGCTGAATCAACGCTTCACACTGCTGCTGCGTCTGTTGGCGGAACTGCAGTGCATCCTGATGCAGTCGTTCCGCTTCAGCCTGGGCTTCCTTCTGCAAGCGAAGACCTTCAAGACGGATCTGTTCGAGCTCCTGGAGTGATTGCTGACGATTGCGCTCGTGCTGTTCGCTCAGCTGACGCTTGAGTTCATTGGCCTCGTGATCGAGCTGCTGCCGACGTTGCATTGACTCCTGCTCAAGCTGCTGACGTCGGCTTGCGAACTGCTGTTCAAGCTGGGCGTGTTTTGACTGCATGTCCTGCTCCATCTGAGCGGACTGTTGACGAACTCCCTGCAGCATCTGTTCGCACTGCTGACGCACCTGCTCTCTCATCTCGTTGACCTGGCGTTCCGCTTCCTGACGGATGGAGGCCTGGGCAAGAAGTTGATCGCGCTGTTGCTGGGCTTTGTTGACGATCTCGTCGGCCTGTGTGCGGGCAGTGGAAATGAACTCGTCCCGCTTCTGAAGCAGTTGATCAGCCTGCTCCACCTGAGCGGGCATTGCCTCTCGAACGGCATCCAGCAATTCAACGGCGTCCTGCTCATTGACGAGCCTGCCGCCGCTGAAGGGAATGCGACTTCCCTCCAGAACGATCTCCTCGAGCTGGTCGAGCTGGTCGAGTACGGAGAACCGGATCTCGCTCATCGCTGCGGTTGGTTGAAAGCCGAATTAAAGAACCTCATGAGGT
>MDTG01018553.1_pt1 | contig 10245 bp, 13 predicted proteins | sample 811421 | NCBI WGS metagenome assembly MDTG01 (sample SAMN05326645, study PRJNA326480) | marine metagenome | isolation source: seawater | place: Pacific Ocean: South East | collected 2011 | reverse complement strand
TTCAAAGAGATCTTTTGCCTTTAATTGAAGGAACAACAGTAAGTACAAAATATGGACCAGTAAAAACTGATCATATTTTATTTATAGCCTCAGGAGCCTTTCAGCTTGCAAAACCATCTGATCTATTACCAGAGCTGCAAGGAAGGCTACCAATAAGAGTTGAGCTTGAAGCTTTAACTAGTGATGATTTTAAAAGAATTTTAAAAGAGCCTGATAATAGTTTAATAAAACAATATAAGGCCTTACTTAAAACTGAGAATGTTGATTTAGAATTTTCTGATGATGGAATAGATACAATTGCAAATATTGCGACAGAAGTAAATTCTACCGTTGAAAATATAGGGGCAAGAAGACTGCATACTATTATAGAAAGAATTTTGGATGATATAAGTTTCACTGCAACTGATAGATCTGGTGAAAAAATCAATATAAATTCTGAATATGTTAAAAAGAACCTGGATGAATTAGTTAAAGATACAGATCTTTCTAAATTTATACTTTAAATTATATTTTATACTCAAAATTTTGAGTTTCTTCATTAATCTTAAGTTCAACAGCTCCATTTCGTAAATGGAATTTTCTAGCCATATCTGTAAGTGGCGATAAAGTAACTAATCTATTTAAATGATTAGATTTTTTTATCATTTTAAAAACTTCCTTAACTATTAATTTACCTCCACCTTTTTTCTTTGACCAGACTGTATATGCTATTGCTATTTGACCAATTTTTTGATCTCTTTGTGCACTTTTTAAATAAGCATCCCTAGTCATTAAATCTAATTCTCTAACATTTGTAGGAATTTCATTTGTAAAACCAAAACACATTATTGCGTGAATTTTTTTTTTATATTGGACTCCAAAAATTTTTCTTCCATAACTTCTTCTAAACTCTATATCTAGTTCTGGACGAACAGGATCTTCTTCAATATTACAAGTTTTAAGTTCAATTAATTCCGCTCCTTTTATCCAATCAAAAAAATTATCAATTTTTTTTTTTATTTTTCTATCTTTTAAAATTTTTATTTTTCTTTTAATATTTTTCATTTTTTTTAGATTATTTTTTATTTAAATTTTTTTTTTAAATATATGTAAAAGGCACCACTTCCACCTTCTTCTAATTTAGCCTGTTTAATTTCCTTAATCATTCTCATTAGGCTTTTATTAGATTTTATAAATTCAGGAACTGAATTTTTAAGAATGCTTAAGTCTTTAGATAAATAAGGATTTGAAATATTATCTGATCTTAAACCTTTACCTGTAATTACTGTAATACGATTAACGCCAGACATAAAACCTTCATGTATAAATTGATCGATTACTTTATTTGCATTATTAAGTGAAAAACCATGCAGGTCAATTGTTTTGTTTATATTTTTATTTATTTTTTTCTCTAAATATAAATCTTTATTTATTAACTTATCTGAACTTGAAATAAATTCTTTCCAATCTTTTTTATCTTTATTTGAAATTTTATTGCTCAATTAAATTTGTGTATCTATTAACAACCAATTTGGATTATTTGATCTTGAGTCTTTTGAAAATTTCCAAGTATCATTAACTCTTTTTACTTTCTCAGGGTCTCCAGATAAAATTTTATTATTTTCATCTCTAGTACAAGAAATAATTTCACTAACAAAATTAACTGTTACTTCTAGAATATTATTATTTAGCTTATGTTCTTTAATCTCTGCAGAGTTAATACCAATAAAAGTTGTTTCCGAAGTATACCCTTTGTCATTTCTTTCTTTAAGAGCTTGATTAAATTGATCAAATACTTTTTTATCTAATAAATATTTAATATTTTTTAAATTTCCATTTGCAAAATCAGTTATAATTGCTTCATATGCAATCTTTGCCCCTTTTAAAAAATCCTTTTTAGCACTTTCGTCAAAATTATTTAAATTTGACTTTTTTTCATTTTTTTCAAAATTTTTATAAGTTTTAATAAATGAAGAATCTTCAGAATTATTGTTTTCAAATCCGGTTTTTTTACCTAAAATCCCTCTTAATCTTAAGAAAATAAAGCCTGCAATCATGGCTAAAAGTATAATATCAATATATTCAAAACTATAATTCATATGAGTACATTTAATTAGTATATTGCTTAATTTCAACTAGCAAATTACATTATAAAACAATGATCATAATAATATTGCTCTCAATACCCTTAATTGAAATATATCTATTTATAAAAATTGGAGGCTATATTGGTGCCTTTAATACTATTTCTTTAATTTTAATTACTGCAATTATTGGTCTAATATATGCAAGATATGAAGGTTTTAACACTTTAAGATCTGGAATGTCGCAGTTAGTACAAAATAAATTACCAATATATGAAATAATATCAGGTGCGGCATTAGCTTTTGCAGCCTTATTATTAATTTTACCTGGTTTTGCTACAGATATTATTGGTTTATTATTAATTTTTCCATTAACTAGAAAGATAATGTTTCATAAAATTTCCAAAAAATATTCAAATAAAAATAAAAAAGAAGAAGATTTTATAAATGGTGAGTATGAAGATATAGATGAAAAAAATGAGTAAATTTAAAATTTTAACACAATTTATAAAAGACATATCTGGGGAAACAAAAGATGTTCAAACATATTTATTTGTAAAAGATTATATATCTAAATACCAATTAACGATTGATATAAATTCGAAGCCAACAAAAAATAAATTAATTGAAATAAATACAATTCTAAAATTTGAAGATAAAGAAGAAAATGAAAAAAAATCATATTTTGAAATGATTTACACATCTATCGTTAAAATTGATGAAAACATAAAAGATAAAAAAGAATTAGAAAAAATTATTTTGTGTGATGTACAAAATGAAATTTTTCCAAAAATAGAAAAGTCTTTTTCTGATTTATTAAATAATTCGGGTTTTTCAGGAATAAGTTTTAAAAAAGTGGATTTTAATAAACTTTACAGTCAAAGATCTAATTAGAAAAAATTTTTTTTAAAACTTGAATGTAAATATTTTTTATGAGTAGAAATTTCATCTTTAGTAAGATTTATAATTTTTTTACTATATAAAATATTATTTAAATTAAAATTTAATTTATTCTTTACTTCAGAGCTAAAATTTAAAGTTGGTTCTTTTTGATCTATAAGATTTATATAAACCTTAGATAATAAATCACAATCAACTAAAGCTGAATGTTGAGTTCTTTTCGAATTATCTATTCTAAATCTTTTACAAAGTGCATCCAAACTAATTGATGAACCAGGAAACTTATTTCTAGCTAATTCCAAAGTATCTATAACATTTTCATCATTTATTTTTTTTTTCCCTAATAAGGCAAGTTCATTATTTAAATGGGATAAATCAAACTCAGCGTTATGGATTATTAATTTTTTATTACTAATAAAATCTAAAAATTCATCACAAATTTCAGAAAATTTTTTTTTTGAAGCTAGAAATTCATCGCTATATCCATGTACTTCAAAAGCTTTTTCTGAAACCTTTCTTTCAGGGTTTAAATAACAATGAAATTTTTTTGATGTTGGTATTTGGTCTTTCAATTCTATACATCCAATTTCAACAATTCTATGACCTTCTTTAACTGATAACCCAGTCGTTTCTGTATCTAATACTATTTCATTCATTTAATAAAATTTCTTTTAATATCATTTTAACATCTTTTTTTACTTTTATGTGTTTAAAATTATTTTTTATTATAAAATTAGATTTTTTCTTTTTTAATTCTAAAGATAGTTGTAATTTTTTTAATTTATCATAAATTTTATTATTAAAATTTTTTCTTTTTCTTATCCTTTTTTTTATTTCTTTTTTCTTTGCATCAACGTAAATTAAAAAGTCATTTTTTCTATTGATTTTGTTTTCCAATAAAAGAGGCACGTCTAATATTATAATTCTTTTTTTTTTATTTTTATTTATAAAATCTCTTAATTTAGTTCTTACTTCTGAATGAACAATTTTATTAATTTTATTTATATTATTTTTTTTAGCTAAAATTACTTTAAAAAGTTCTTTTTTATTTATTGGGAAAGATTTTATATCTTCTGGAAAAAATTTATTTAATTTTTTAAAACATTTCTTATTCTTCTTATAAATTTTAGAAACTTCTAAATCAGCATTAAATACTGGGTATCCAAATTTTTTAGCTACATAGCTTTTACCAGAACCTATATCTCCAATAATTCCAACTCTAATCATTGTTCTAATAATTCTATTGTTTCTTGGTCTATTGTGGGCATTACTTTATGCCAAACAGTAAATGCTTGATGAGCTTGATAGATAAACATCATTTTTCCATTTTCTGTATAATTTCCTGAATTCTTTGCTTTTTTTAAAAAATTAGTTTCCTTTGGATTATAAATAACATCATAAAATAATTTATTAGATCCAATTTTGTCATAATCTAATTTTATTTCATCATTCTTGTTTAGTCCAAGACTTGTTGCATTAATTATTAAATCAAATTTTGTTGTTTGACCCCATTCAATAATTTTTATTTCTGGGTTTATTTTTTTTAAATCTTCGGCCTTTTTTCTTGTTCTGTTACTTAAAATAATCTCAGAAATTTTCATTTTTTTTAATGCTAAAATAATTGAAGGAACAACTCCTCCTGCACCTAAAATAAAAACTTTTTTATTTTTTGCATCATAATTAATATTTCGTAGAGCAAGTTCAAAGCCTCCTATATCTGTATTATGTCCAAAAACTCTATTTCCCTCTTTATAAATTGTGTTAACAGATTTACTCTCTTCCGCTTCTAAAGTTAATTTATCTAAAAAAGGAATAACTGCCTGTTTAAAAGGGACCGTTACATTTAAGCCTTCAATTGTGCCTTCTCTAATTTGATTAATTACATTCTTTATATCTACATTATTAATTTCTTTTTTTTCATAAATAGCATCTATTTTGTTTTTTTTAATCCAGTAATTGTGTAATTCTGGAGACAGAGAATGACCAATTGGATTTCCTATAACAAAATATTTTTTCATGCAAACATACTTAAATATTTTTTAATTTGCTTAATGGGAAGGCCCATAATTGTATTTTCATCTCCTTCTATTTTTGCAAATAAATTTCTACCCTCACCTTCAATTTGATAAACGTTATAAGCATATAAATCTTCATCTTTTATTTTTAATAAATAATTTTCTAATTCTAAATCATTCATTTTTTTCATTGTTAAATTAGCTTTATCCGTATAGTTCCAAACCATACACCCATTTTTAGACAAACAAACAGAGCTTATTAATTGATGTTTTTGACCATTTAATTTTTTTAATATTATCATAGCTTCTTCTCTACTGGAGGGTTTTGAAATAATTTCACCATTTAAATCAATAACACTATCTGCTCCTAATACTAACATTTCATTTATTTTTTGACTAATTTTGTTTGATTTTAATTCTGCCAAATTTTTTGAAATTATTTCTGGTGTAGCTCCATTTTTTAACAAATTTTCTTTTACTGTATCCTCATCTACATTTGATGGTTCTACAGAACAATTAATTCCATTTTCTTGAAGAATTTTTTTTCTAACTTTGCTTTTTGAAGCAAGAATTATTTTTTCAACCATTATTTTTCTCTATTTCATAAATTTTGATTACCGAGGCAGCTGTTTCCTCAACTGATTTTCTTGTAACATCAACTACCGGCCAATTATATTTTTTAAATAATTTTTTTGCTTCTTCTACTTCTTTAGAAATTTTTTCTAAATTTATATAAGATGTTGAGTCGGTTTCTTTTAATGTATTCATCCTATTTCTTCTAATATCAACTAATCTTGATGGTTCTGTTGTAAGACCAACAATGCATGTTAATTTAGGGTTTTTTTTTAAAATTTCAGGAACGGAATTTTGATTTATAAGAGGTATATTTGAAGTTTTATAACCTCTATTTGCTAAATATATAGATGTAGGAGTTTTGCTTGTTCGACTTACTCCTAATAAAATAATATCCGATTTTTTAATATCATTAATTAAATTACCATCATCATGATTCATGGTAAATTGTATTGCTTCAATTCTATCATAATATTCTTCATTTAAAGCATGTTGGCCACTAGGTTTATTAGATGCTTTTTGATTTAACAATTTTGAAAAAGATAAAATTAAATTTCCAAGAACACCAAAACAAGGAATTTTTTTTTTATCGCTTGTTTCAGATAGAAATTTAGCAAGCTTAGTATTGACTATAGTATATAAGATAATTGCATTTTTTTTTTTATTACAGTTATCTATAATTTTTAAAACTTGATTTTCTGTTCTTGTAAAAGAATGTTGATGAACTTTATACTCAATGTTTTTAAACTGAGCCTTAAGAGCTAAAAAAATTCTATCCAAAGTTTCACCGGTAGAGTCCGAAACTAAATATATTTCATATGTATTATTCATGTATAAATTGTTAATAATTCAATAGTTATCAATATTTTATATATAAATTTAACTAATATTAATTTTTATATGTAAAAACCTTAGTTTATTAACAATATTACACATGTTAATTATTAATATACAGTTTATTAATTAAGTAAAAATTAGACTAAAAAAAGGCTTAATTTATAAGGTATTTATTTATTTTTAAGATGTGAATAAAAAATAAGGAAAATGTTAATAAAAATTAATTATCATTATACATATAACCTAATACTACAAATACCTTTATATATTTAATTATTATGAATACTCCAATTTATAATTGTTTAAGAAATAATGATACAAGTAATAATCCTATATGGTTTATGAGACAAGCTGGTAGATATTTACCAGAATTTCAAAAAATTAGAAAATTAAATAATAATTTTATTAATTTATGCTTAAATAAAAAATTATCTTCAGAAATAACTTTACAACCTTTAAAAAGATTTAATTTAGATGCTGCCATTATATTTTCTGATATTTTAATGATACCATATGGATTAAATCAAAATGTCGAATTCAAAAAAAATTTTGGTCCCAAACTTAAGGATTTTAATTTAGAAGAAATTTCTAATATTAATGAAAAAAATTTTAAAAAAAAATTGTCTCCTATATATGAATCAATAAATATAGTTAAAAATGATCCTTTAATAAAAAAAAAAGATTTAATTGGATTTGTTGGAGCTCCTTGGACGATTCTTGTTTACATGATAAATTGTTCTTCACCAAAAAATGGTCTTAAAAAAAATTTTTTTAAAGATGATTTTTTAATTAAAGAAACCATGATAGTGATTGAAAAATTTATAAAATTACATATAAAAAATCAGATTGATGCTGGGGCAAATATTATACAAATTTTTGATAGTTGGGCTGGATTGTTAGAAAATAAAATTCCAGAATATATTTTAAATCCAACTTTAAATATTGTTGAATATATAAAGAAATTAGGGGTGCCTGTTATTTGTTTTCCGAGAGGCATAAAAAATTATAAAAATTTTTGTGATATTGTAAAACCAGATGCTGTGAATATTGACTATGAAGTAGATCCTAAAAAAATTGCACAAGAACTAAAAATTCCAATTCAAGGAGGTCTTGATCCAAAAATATTGCTTTCGGATAAAGAAAATCTAAAAAGAAAGGCAAAAAGATACCTAGATATATTTAAAGATCATCCTTATATTTTTAATTTAGGTCACGGTGTTTTGCCCCAAACAAAACCTGAGATTGTTGACTATTTAGTTAAATTAGTAAAAGATTTCAAATGATAGAAAATCATCCTAATGTAAAATTTGGTAAGACTGGAATATTGTTGGTTAATTTAGGAACACCCGATTCTACTAAATGGTGGGACATAAGAAAGTATCTTAAAGAGTTTTTATCAGACAAACGAGTTATTGAAGTAAATCCAATTTTGTGGAAAATTATTTTAAATTTATTTATTCTTAATTTTCGACCCTCTAAAACAGCTCATGCCTATAATAAAATATGGATGAAAGAAGAAAATATGTCTCCACTGAGATATTACACTATTAAACAAGCAGAAAAGCTTTCAGCAGAGATAGGATCAAATAATTTAAAAGTTGATTATGCAATGAGGTATGGGAATCCCAGTATTCGCTCCAAAATTTTAGAACTTCATGAAGATGGTTGCGAAAATCTTGTTATTCTTCCTTTGTATCCACAATATGCAGCAGCAACAACAGCAACCGTATGTGATGAAGTATATAGGACATTGATGAAAATGAGGTGGCAGCCAAACTTACAAATAATACCCCATTATGAATCAGAGCCTTTATATATTGATGCTTTAGCAAATAGCTTAAGAAATAAAATTAATGAATTAAATTGGAAGCCAGATTTGATAATTGCTTCTTACCATGGAATTCCAAAAAAGTATTTTGATAAAGGTGATCCATACCATTGCTATTGCCAAAAAACTACTCGATTATTGTCTGAAAAGTTTAAACAGATTCCTATAAAAACAACATTTCAATCAAGATTTGGTCCACAAGAGTGGCTTACACCATATACAGATAAAACTTTGGAGTCGTTGCCCAAAGATGGTAAAAAAAAAATATTAGTAATCTGCCCAGGGTTTGCTTCTGATTGCGTTGAAACTTTAGAAGAAATTTCAATTCAAGGTAAAGAAAGTTTTATAAATTCTGGTGGCTTAAATTTTGATGTAGTTCCATGTCTTAACGACAGTATAGATCAAATTAACTTACTAAAAAACCTAGTAAAAAAACACTATTAAATTATGAATTATTATTTAATTTTTAAATCTTTACATTTAATTGCGGTAATATCCTGGATGGCTGGACTTTTATACTTACCAAGAATTTTTGTTTATCATGTTGAAAATTTTGAAAAAAAAGAAACCACTGAAATATTTAAGGTTATGGAGAGAAAATTATACTTTTATATAATGAGGCCCGCAATGATTGCTACTTGGCTTTTCGGAATAATTCTTATTTATATTAATGGTTTTGAAGTTTTTTCAGAACTTTGGCTGCATATAAAATTAGGATTAGTCATATTGCTTACAATTTATCATGAATATTTGGGTATATGCCTGAAGGCTTTAAAAGAAGAAACTAATAAAAAAACCTCTAAATTCTTTAGAATAATTAACGAAGTGCCAACAATTTTATTAATAATTATAATATTTGTGGTACTTTTTAAGCCAATCTAGGGTTGTAATTTTTAAAATAATCTATATATTATATTTATCTAACATCTAAAGCCCCCCTTAAATTATGAATATACAAGAGTTAAAAAAAAATAGTTCCGAGCAGCTTGTTACGCAAGCAGAAGAATTAGGCGTCGAAAATGCCAGCACACTTAGAAAACAAGAAATTTTATTTGCTATATTAAAAAAATTAGCTGAAAAAGGAGAAGAAATTACTGGAAGTGGAACACTTCAATTACTTCAAGATGGATTTGGCTTTTTAAGAGCGATGGAGTCAAATTATTTACCAGGTGCGGACGATATTTATATTAGTCCAAGTCAAATTAGAAGATTTGGATTAAGAACTGGAGATACAGTTGAAGGACCTGTGAGATCGCCAAAAGAAGGTGAAAGATATTTCGCATTACTTCAGGTAAATAAAATAAATTTTGAAAATCCTGAAAAAATGAGACACAAAATTGCTTTTGATAATTTAACCCCACTTTATCCAAATAAACAATTATTTATGGAAGTGGAGTCAAACAAGACAGAAAAGAAACCTGACTTAACTGCAAGACTTATAGATTTAGTAAGTCCAATAGGCAAAGGTCAAAGGTCACTTATCATCTCCCCGCCCAAAGCTGGAAAAACAATGATTTTACAAAGCATTGCAAATTCAATATCTGCAAACCATCCCGAGTGTTATTTGATGGTTTTGCTAATTGATGAGAGACCTGAAGAAGTAACTGACATGCAAAGAACCGTTAAAGGAGAAGTTATAAGTTCAACTTTTGATGAACCAGCGCAAAGACACGTAGCTGTAGCTGAAATGGTAATTGAAAAAGCAAAAAGATTAGCAGAACATAAAAAAGATGTGGTTATTTTGCTAGATTCTATAACAAGATTAGGAAGGGCATATAATGCTGTTATTCCAAGTTCTGGAAAAGTATTAACAGGAGGAGTAGATGCAAATGCACTTCAAAGACCCAAAAGGTTTTTTGGAGCAGCCAGAAATATCGAAGAAGGTGGTTCTTTAACAATAATCTCAACAGCTTTGATTGATACTGGAAGTAGAATGGATGAAGTAATTTTTGAAGAATTTAAAGGAACTGGAAATAGTGAAACAATATTAGATAGAAAAATTTCAGAAAAAAGAATTTTTCCAGCAATA
>MDTG01375831.1_pt1 | contig 10246 bp, 9 predicted proteins | sample 811421 | NCBI WGS metagenome assembly MDTG01 (sample SAMN05326645, study PRJNA326480) | marine metagenome | isolation source: seawater | place: Pacific Ocean: South East | collected 2011 | reverse complement strand
TGCTGGTGCTCAACGAGAACTTCTGTGTTCGGTTCAGCGAGATCGTCGGGCGGATGCCCGGAGTTGCAACCAGCTGATCCTTCACGCGTGACGGCCGGAGGATCCGGCCCCCGAATTCATCGATCCGAAGCCACGGAAGGCGACCATGGATCATCCTTCGAGAATCATCTGCGCCCTGGTCCTCGTGCTTCTGGCAGACGCCGGCGCTCTCGCGGACGATCCCTCCCCGTTGCGGGAGCCGAGCAGCGGAGTGGGGGCGGTCTCCCTGGGAGGATCCTCCCTGGAGGTCGAGGCTCGAAGGCTCGCCGAACGGATCGAATCGGCGGCGGATGATGAAAAGCGACCCGACACCGCGATGTCGAATCCTCGCGCAGTCGATGCGGAGAAGCCTCTCCCGGCTCCCCGGCCGGGCAGCGGAGCGAGCCGGGTGCCGGAAGCGGGTGCTTCCGTCGCACCCATCCCGATCAGCGATCGGTTCGGTCGCGGTCTCGGCGGGATGATCGGCGATCCGAATGAATCGACCGGGCCCTGGTGGAAGTCCCCCGAGGTCCGGGTGCTTGGCTTCCTCGGCGTCCTCGGGATCGCAGCCCTCGTGATCCGAAGGATGTCCATCAAGGGGTCCATTCCCGGTGCCTCGCGTCCGAGCGGGGTGATCTCGGTCATGGCTCGATATCCATTCGGCCGCGGGGCTTCGCTGGTTCTCCTCGAATGCGGCCCTCGCATCGTTCTCCTGCATCAGCATGGAGGGCGCGGCGGCGACGTCACCTCGGTTGCGGAGTTCACGGATCCCACCGAGATCGCCCGGCTTCGAACCAGCCTCGGCGCAGCGGAGCGGCGGGAAGGGCCCGGGTTTCGAGACGATCTGCTGAAGAATCTCGGTCGCTACGACCGTCAGGGGCGTCCCCAGGGGTTCGGGGGCGGCGAGGGAATCCCCTTGAATGACATGATGGAGACCGTCGACCTGACCCGCCGCCGTCCTCGTCGGGGGGCGCGCGGAGGGTGATGTCCGGGACCTCCATTTCTCCTACCGGTCAGTCCCCCGAGATCACGTCATCGGGTGCGGACGTGATGTCCAACCCGATCGCGTTCGTGGAATCCGCGGCCGAGGTGCTGCCCGGCGGCGTCGCGAGCACTTCAACGCCGATCACCATCGTCCTGCTGCTGACCCTGCTCACGGTCGCGCCGGCGATCCTGATCCTCTGCACGTCATTCACCAGGTTCGTGGTCGTGATCGGCCTTCTCCGGCAGGCGATCGGGACGCAGGGCCTTCCCCCCAGCCAGATCGTGGTGGGGCTGAGCCTGCTCCTGACCTTCGTGGCGATGACGCCCACGATCGATGCGATGTGGAAGGAGGGTCTCCAGCCGTACCTCGACTCTCCGGTGGAGCAGCGGGATTCGATGGCGGCCTGGAACGGGATGAAGGAGCCCCTCCGACGGTTCATGGTTGCGCAGATCACCTACGACGGGAACCAGAACTCCCTCCAGATGATGATGGAGTTCTCGGGCTGGGACTACGAGACCCAGGGTGAATTCGATCCCGAAAGCGACGACGTGGGCCTCGCCCAGCTGGTACCGGCCTTCGTGCTCAGCGAACTCAAGACTGCATTCCTGATCGCCTTCCGGATCTATCTGCCGTTCCTGGTCATCGACATGGTCGTGTCGAGCCTGCTCATCTCGATGGGGATGATGATGCTTCCGCCGGTGTTCGTCTCGCTGCCGTTCAAGCTGCTGCTCTTCGTCATCGCGGACGGATGGATGCTGGTGGCGGGGAGTCTCATGCACGGGGTCCAGGCGGCTTCCGCGGGAAGTGCCGTGTTCTGATGTCGCGCAGCCGCTGCAGGCTGCGGGGTCCACGACGGGAAAGGAGTTCCCAATGGAGTCCTACGGACTCGAACTGGTTCGACAGACCTTGCTGATCACTCTTCTGATCTCCACGCCGATCCTGACCGCCGGGATCCTCGTCGGGCTCGTGGTGTCGATCGCGCAGGCCGTGACCCAGATCCAGGAGCAGACGCTTTCCTTCGTGCCCAAGATCGCGGCGATGATCCTCGTGGCGGTGGCTCTACTCGGTTGGATCGCGAACCAGCTCGTCGACTTCGCGACCATCTTGTTCCAGGGATGAGGACCATCGTTCGCATGGATGCGATCACGATCATCGAACGCAGCATGGGCCCGGCCGCCCTCGTCGTGATGCGACTCGGAGGGCTGTTCATCTATGCTCCGTTGATCTCGATGAAGACGATCCCGGGACGTATCAAGGGCTTGTTCGTGGTGGTCACCGGGGTGGGGGCATGGGCGGTGCTCGCGGATCGCGGAGTCGCCTTCCCGGCGGTGTCGATCATGGATCCGTGGGCGATGGTCCCACTGGGAGCCGCGGAGATCGCGATCGGGGCGGTGATCGGATTCATCGCCTCCCTCCCGATCTTCGCCATGCAGACCGGGGGGCTGGTGATGGGCCAGCAGATGGGACTCGGCTTCGCTCGTTTCTACAACCCCGCGGCGGATTCGGAGAGCGACGTCCTCGAGCAGGTGATGATCTATCTCGCGATCACCATGTTTCTCCTGCTCGGCGGGCTGGACCAGATCTTTCTTTCCGTGCTGCGCAGCTTCGATTACGTCAATGCGGGGGTGTTCGCCGCGGAGGGTGGTGCGATCGACCTCGTGGTGGGGGTGATGCTCGCGGCCACCGAGTTCGGACTGAGAATCGCCGTCCCCCTGCTCGGGGTGGTCTTCCTCGAGACGGTCGCGATGGGATTCGTCTCCAAGACCGTCCCCCAGCTGAACGTGCTGAGCCTTGGGTTCCCCTTGCGGATCATGCTCGGCATGGTGGTGGTCGTGGCGTCGATCGAGGTGATCGGCTTTGTGAACGAAGAGTTCACGATGGAGATCCTCGATCTTCTCCACGCCTGGGCGGTCCAGTCGCGCGAACCTCTGCAGGGAGGTGCCTGACGTGGCGGAGGATCTGGGCGAGAAGACCGAGGAGCCGACCCCGCGAAAGCTGGAGAAGGCCCGGGGCGAGGGGCAGATCGCCAAGAGCACCGACCTCGCGTCGGCACTGGGTCTCGCGGGAGCCACGGTGATCCTCTGGGTGTTCGCCGGACCCTCCCTCGACCGGCTCGGCCGGTTGGTGGAGCATGGACTTCGGACATCGGGTGACGATCTCGTGGACGGGGCCGCGGGCATGCTGTCCTCCGCGGCTTCGGTCGGGCTCGCAGTCCTCGCTCCGCTGGTGATGGCGGCCTGGATCGCCGCTTACCTCTCCCACGTCTGGCAGGTGGGCATCGGATTCCGAACCAAGCCGGTCGAGCCGTCGCTGGAGAAGATCGATCCGATCAGGGGGTTCAAGCGGATCGTGGGTGTCCAGGCCCTGGTCAAGGGCGGCATGGATCTCGGGAAGACCACGATTGCGATGGGGGTCGCAGGCGTGGTCTCCTGGCGCATGCACGACACTCTGGTGGTCCTCCCCGAATACCCCGCCTCCCAGGGTTTCATGGTGATCGGTCAGTTGATGTTCGAATTGGCGGTGGTGATCGCCATCGCACTCCTGATCCTCGCCGTCTTCGACTTCATGTTCCAGAAGTGGAAGCATCGCAAGGATCACCGGATGACCAAGCAGGAGATCCGCGAGGAGCACAAGGACATGGAGGGTGATCCGCACGTCAGGCAGCGTCGGATGCAGATGGCGAGACAGATGTCGATGCAGCGGGTCGCCCAGTCGGTGCCGACCGCGGACGTGGTGGTCACCAATCCTGAGCACATCTCGGTCGCGATCAGGTACGACGACGGCCAGATGAACGCTCCGGTAGTGGTCGCGATGGGCGTCGATCACCTGGCCCTTCGCATTCGTCGGATCGCCGCCCAGCATGGGGTGCCGATCGTGGAACGCAAGCCACTCGCCCGACTTCTCCACGGAAGCGTCGACGTCGGCGACCCGATCCCTCCCGACGCGTACGCCGCGGTCGCCGAGGTCCTCGCCTACGTCTATCGAATGAACGGCCGCGCGGCCTGAACCCGGCACGGATCGAATCATGAGCCAATCGGCCGAACTTCCCGCCATCTTCCATCGGATCGCCGCCCACCGGCATCTGATCGTCCCGATCGGTTTCCTGATGCTCATTGGGGTGCTGGTGGTGCCCCTGCCTCCGTTCGCCCTCGACGTTCTCATCAGCGGGAACATCGCGCTGGCCTCGATCGTGCTGCTCACCACGATCTACATGAACCGCCCGCTCGACTTCAGCGTCTTCCCCGCCCTGCTGCTCACGACCACGCTGTTCCGCCTGGTGCTCAACGTCGCCTCCACACGTCTGATCCTCGGTGCCGAGGAGCCCGGGGAGGCTTCGGCGGCCGCTGGCAGGGTGATCGAGGCCTTCGCCAACTTCGTTGCGGGAAGCAACCCCGTGATCGGGGCGATCATCTTCCTGATCCTCGTCATCGTCCAGTTCCTCGTGATCACCAAGGGAGCCACGAGGATGTCGGAGGTCGCCGCCCGGTTCACGCTCGATGCGATGCCCGGCAAGCAGATGGCGATCGACGCCGATCTCTCCGCCGGCCTGCTCAGCGAGGAGGAGGCACGTGCCCGTCGGGAGGAGGTCACCCGAGAGGCGGACTTCTACGGAGCGATGGACGGTGCCTCGAAGTTTGTCCGTGGGGATGCGATCGCAGGCATCATCATCACCGCGGTCAACATCCTCGGTGGTTTCGCGATCGCGATGCTGATGTACGGATACTCGGCGGGGGAAGCCTTGAAGGTCTTCGGCATGCTCTCCATCGGAGACGGCCTGGTCTCCCAGATCCCGGCCTTCATCGTCGCGATCGCGGCCGGGCTCATCGTCTCGCGGGCCGGAGGCGGATCGAACATCGGGATGGAGATTCCCGCCCAGCTGGCCTCCCAGCCGGTGGCCCTCTTCCTGATCAGCGCTTTCCTGGTCGTCCTCTCCCTGACCCCGCTTCCAACCATGCCTCTGCTGATGGCGGCGATGCTCACCGCGGGGATCGGCTGGAGCATGCGACGCATCGCCCAGGCGGAGAAGGGGAGGAAGGAGACCCAGGCTCGGGAGGCGGCGGAAGAGGATCGCGGACAACCCCAGGCCCCGGAGGACTACCTGGGCGTGGACGTCCTCGAACTCGAGCTCGGTTATTCCCTGGTCAGGCTGGTCGACGCGGGCAACGGCGGGGATCTGCTGGATCGGATCGCGAAGATCCGCAAGGAACTCGCGATCGAGTTGGGCATGGTCATGCCTCCGGTCCGAATCCGCGACAACATGAACATCTCACCGGAGCACTATCGGGTCAAGATCCGAGGTGCGGTGGTGGACGAGGGGGAGGTCCAGCCGGACCTGCTGATGGCGATGGACTCGGGGCTTTCGACCGGAGAACTCGAAGGGATCCGTCGCAAGGAGCCGGCTTTCGGCCTCGACGCGATCTGGATCGACCCGGCCCTGCGGCACCGTGCCGAGGCGTTGAACTACACGGTGGTGGCTCCCACCTCGGTCCTTGCCACGCATCTCGCGGAGCTGGTGCGCCGACATGCGGACGAATTGCTGACCCGCGAAGAGGTCGGAAACCTCGTCGAGCAGCTGAAGGCGAGCGCTCCTCGTTTGGTCGAGGAGGTCGTCCCGGCCCAGGTGAAGACGGGCGAACTCCAGAAGGTGATGCAGTCATTGCTTCGAGAAGGAGTCCCGATCCGGGATCTGGAGACGATCCTCGAGACGCTGGGCGACTGGATCGGCCACACTCGAGACACCGATGTCCTGGTCGAATACGTCCGCAACGCCCTTCGAAGGACGATCTGCTCCATGAATTCGGAGCCCGACGACGCCGGGAGGCCACGGCTTCATGTCGTGACCATGGATCCCCAGCTCGAAGATCAGATCAACGGGCACATCGACCGGGGAGCGGGGGGGACCACCGTCTCCGTGCCACCGCGACTCGCCGGGCAGATCGCTCGAGCCGTCGCGGAGGCGGCCCGCCCGCTCGGGGACGCCGGACGGCCGACGATCGTGGTGTCCTCCCCGACGGTGAGGGCTCCGCTCCAGCAGATCCTCCAGCCGCATCTTGCAGGGGTCGTGGTTCTCGGCTACAACGAGTTGGTCGACGGTTTTGATGTCCAGTCCGTCGGTCTCGTGCAGGAGTCCACGCCTTCCCCCGACACCCCGGTGTCGACCTCCAGGGGAACCCCGGTGCCGGTCGGCTGACCTCGGCCGCATCCCCGGCCCATTCCCGGGCGTGGACACCACAAGACCGGTTGACCGGGGGGCGTGATCGTCGTTGAGTCAGTCGACACTTTGGAGTGTTGACAGGACGTCGTGCACGTCGGCGGGCGGAGCCTGCCGGATACCTTTCATCGTGGCCGACTCGGTCGGTCCGATTCGATTCCGGATGATGCGCCAGGAGGGCGATCCCGTGAGACTCAAGACCTTCAGAGCATTCAGCCTCGACGAGGCGCTCGAAGCGGTGCATGCCGATCTCGGCACCGATGCCGCGATCCTCCACACCCGGACCTTCCGCAGGGGAGGGCTCTTCGGGATTGGTGGTCGTGAACTGGTGGAGATCATCGCATCGGAAGTCGAACCCGACACGAGCATCCTCTCCGCCGCGAATGGCGCGGATGCACCTGAAGCGTCGGGGATCGATTCCTCCTCGACGCCGGCCTCCCACCGGGTCGACCGCGCCCGCAGGGCCTATGAAGACGTGGGATCCGATCCGAATGCGGAGGACCTCGACGCCGACGAGCCTTCCGGTTCGGTCGATCCGCCGCTGTCCAGCGGTTCTCTGGTGGTCGATCGCGATCGGACTCGGGCTCTGGCCCGAGCGATGGAGATCAGACTCGAGCGTCAAAGGGCCGCCCGGGAGGCTGCCGGAGTGGAAGGGCCCGATGACCTGGTGGGAGAGGGCGTCAGCCCCGCTTCGAAGCCGGATGCCGCGTCGACGGTGCCCGATCCTCCAGCCCCCGAAGTCACCAACTTCCTCATTGGACAGGATGGGGTCCTGGTCCCCGATGATTCGGAAGAGCCCTCGCCACGGGTGATCTCCCTCGAATCGGCGGAGACGAAGCCCGAGGCGGTTCAGGGGATCCCCGTCGCCATCACCGCGCCCCAGGTTCCAGAGGCGATTTCGGCGGAATCCAACCCCGAAAACAGCCAGGAAACTCAGAAGCCCGAATCCTCGGACATCCCCTCGCCAGCGGTTGAAACATCCCGCGCATCCGATCCTGAACTTCGTTACCTGGGAGAGACCGTTCGCAAGGTTCTGGACCGGGACGTCCAGGTCGCAGCCGAGCCTTCCGTCACGGCAGGGGCTCATTTCGCCGATCCGCTCGCATCGGCCTATGCCGAACTGATCGGGCAGGAGTTTTCAAGGGACCTCGCCGATCGCGTCGTCGAGACCCTGGAGGGAACGCTCGATGCGCAGGCCCGCCGGGATCCGATCCGGGTGCGAGAGGCCCTGATCCGGGAGATCGCCGATCTCGTGCCCACCGACGAATCGTTGGAAGTCACCGCCCCCCGGGACGGTCGACCGAGGACGATCGCCTTCGTGGGTCCGACCGGAGTGGGCAAGACGACAACCCTCGCGAAGATCGCGGCCACGCTTTCGCTCCGCGAGGGTCTGAAGGTTGGACTGGTGACCGCAGACACCTACCGGATCTCCGCGGTGGATCAGCTTCGGACGTACGCGGACATTCTGGGATGCACCCTCGAAGTCGCCGGCGACCCCGCAACGATGAAGACGGTGCTCGCCGGGTGCGAGGGTCTGGATGCGGTTCTCATCGACACCCCGGGACGAAGCCAGAACGATGCCGATTCCCTCGCCGAGCTTCGGGCCCTCATGGATGCCGCCCGACCTCATGAAACGCACCTCGTACTCGCGGGCACGGCCGCGGAAAGAGTGCTGCTGAGGGAGGCGGAGGCGTTTGCGGGGCTCGGCCTGGATCGCGTGGTCCTCACCAAGCTCGACGAAGCGGTCGCGTTCGGGATGCTGGTCTCCGTGGTCCGCCGCATCGGTCGTCGGATCAGCTGGGTGACCACGGGGCAGGAAGTCCCCAGGGATGTCGAATGGGCAACGGGTTCACGGATCGCGGACCTGGTCCTGGGTGGAGCAGTCAAGTCGTGAGCGACCAGGCCTCCGCACTGCGAAACCTGGTGGGGGATCCCGCCGCCGCTTCGCATCCTGCCCGTGCCAGCGTGGGGCCCACTCCCGCCCAGACGGTGTCTTCCGCCCGCAAGGGCCGGGTGAGCTTCGGACCGACGGCATCCCGGCCTGCACCCAGGATCGGTGGGGTCCGCCTCGCCCAGGCGGTGGCGATCGCCAGCGGCAAGGGAGGGGTCGGGAAGTCGAACCTCGCCCTCAACCTCTCGTTGGCGCTGGCCGAATCCGGAAAACGGGTCGCGCTCTTCGATGCCGACCTCGGATGTGCGAATGCCGACGTGCTCTGTGGAATCTCGGTTCGGGCCACGCTGGAAGACGTGATCAAGGGCCGTCGCCGCCTGGCGGAGATCATGGTCCCCATCCCGGGCACGCGTGGCAGGCGAGGGGCTCGGGTTCCGGGTGGTGTCCGGTTGGTTCCGGGGGCCAGTGGGGTCGCGGAACTCGCTTCGTTGAACGCCACCCAGCGTGCGGGACTCGTCGAGCAGCTCGCGGCCCTGGAGAAGGTCGTGGACATGATCATCATCGACGTGGGGGCGGGAATCGCGGCGGATGCGATCTCCTTCGCGACCGCCGCCGATTCCGTGATGCTGGCCTGCACTCCCGAGCCCACCGCGATGACCGATGCCTATGCGGCCGCCAAGTCCATGGTGTCGGCGCGAGAAGATCTGGACCTCTCCCTGGTGGTGAACATGGCGGGGTCGGAGGAGGAGGGACAGGCGGTTCACAAGCGAATGGATGGCGTGGCACGTCGACATCTGGGACGTTCGATTCCGCTCTCCGGAATCGTTCCCTTCGACTTTTCGGTGGTGGATGCCGTCAAGCGACGAAAACCGCTCCTGATCCAGTCTCCGGACTCGCGTGCCACCCGCGCGATCCGCATGATCGGAAAGGGTTTGGTCTCCGATCCGTTGGAGGGTGAGAGGAATCGGCCTCGAAGTGGTTTTCTCTCCGGACTCCTACGGACTTTCGGACGCCGCTGAGGCCTTGTCGGCCCCCGCTCGCGTTCCGAGGCGGACCCGGTCGATATGAACCAGAAGCATGCATCCAGCCAGACAGCGAATCTCAATCGCGGTTCCCTCCGCCTGCTGCGTCGCGATGATCGCATTCGCGTTGTCCCTGACCGTGGGGGCTTCCGTCGACAATCCCGCAGGCGCGGTTATTGCGCGTTCCCTGCTGGCCATGGCCCTGGCCTGGCCGGTCGGCTACGGGCTCGGCATGGTTCTCGAGCATCTGTTCCGAGACCAGGGGGGATCAGAGCTGGTGGCGGGGTCACAGACCGCACAGATGGAATCTGGAGCGGGAGAATCGGCCGATGATGTGGAAATCATCGACGAGCCTGATGTGGAATCCAACGGTTCCGGTGTCGCCGAGGCATCCGCCTCGACCGCTGCCTGACCCCACGGAATCACACCCTTGCCTCGAATCTCGACCCCCGAACGCGCTTCGATTTCCTCTTGGGAACTTGAATCATTTTCCCCCGGACTTGGCGCGTCCGAAAACCTCATGGTATGTTCTCCCCACGACTGTCATGGATCGATGGTCGTCCGGAGTCGGATAACCGGCTCCTCCTGGAGTGGCGACTTCTCTACGGAAGCCGTCCCACGACAACGAGCGTTGCCGCTGTGGCGGCGTTCTTCGATTCCGATCTTCAGGTCGGATGCAGCGTCACGAGGTCAAGGAGCGGACCGATGACGAACAGGAAAAGCGCGAATGCGCCGGCGACTTCCGTCGCCCTATTGGACGAGGCACCAGGCGTCGACATCGACTCGACGGTGGATACCTCTCTCGAGGCCGGCACGAAGCCCAAGGCTTCAGCCAAGCCCAACACCATCAAGAAGAAGGCCCCCCGACGGGAGCGTTCCGCGAGCAGAAGCGGCACCAAGGGTTCACGGACCCGAGAAGTGGATCGCCCTCTCTCCGAGATTCCGATCGAGGAGATCTGGGCGTTGTATCGCGAGGAGCCCACGCTCGACATCAGGAACTTCCTGGTCGAGAAATTCTTCGATCTGGTCCGGTTCACCGCGGAACGGATGGCCATGAGGCTTCCCGCCGAGGTCGATACCAATGACCTCATGTCGGCGGGTTCCTTCGGCCTCATGGA
>MDTG01344749.1_pt1 | contig 10246 bp, 9 predicted proteins | sample 811421 | NCBI WGS metagenome assembly MDTG01 (sample SAMN05326645, study PRJNA326480) | marine metagenome | isolation source: seawater | place: Pacific Ocean: South East | collected 2011 | reverse complement strand
TCAACTGTTCTTGTATCTCCAAAGTACTCATATCCCCAAATTTTATCCAATATCATATCTCTAGATAAAACCTTTCCTTTATTTCGCGCAAGCATCTTTAACAGTTCAAATTCCTTTAGAGTCAATTCTAAAATATTATCATCTTTTCTAACCTCGTGTTTTTCAATATCTATAGTGACATTTTTTACTTTTATAATATTTTCGTTGTCATCACTGCTATCTTCTATTCTTCTAAGAACAGCCTTTATCCTTGCCAAGAGCTCTCTAATACTAAAGGGCTTTGTCATGTAGTCATCTGCACCAATATCAAGACCTACTATTTTATCATTCTCTTCCCCTTTTGCAGTAAGCATGATTATTGGAACTTTTTTATTTGATGACTTTCTTATCCTTTTACATACTTCAATACCATCTATTCCTGGAAGCATCAGGTCAAGTATTATTAGATCAACATCCTTTTCCTCAGCAATTTTTACTGCATCCTCACCATTATCGCATGTAATTACGTCAAAATCGTTACTCTCCAGATTAAATTGTATTAATTCTAGAATATGATGTTCATCATCAACAACCAATATTTTTCTATCACCCATGACTACTCTCCTTTGTGTTTACAGTCTTTTATGTCTCTAAAACAAAACAATAATTTGATAAATTGCTGAATTTTTAGAATTATGATAAAGACGCCCAGAATCATTTATCAAAGATCCGTGGGGCGTCTCTACCTCGGCTTTTAAACAGTTGGAATAAGAGATTAGAACTTCTTGATTCCAACTTAATTTTATTAATTCTTTGTTAATTTTAAGTTTCATTTTCGTTAAATCTAGGTTAAATCTTCTATAGTTAGATATATAACCCCAATTTATTAAGTTATATTAGAAATGCTCTATAGCTCTTTTGCATATATAGGTATGTATTTTAATTCTCCATCTACTCTTTTGCTTTCCATCAAGGAGATTTTCTTAACTGAGATATTATAATCTAATATCTTAATTTCTTTGCATATTTCATCGAAATACGTATTTAAAGTCACTTCTCTAGCCAAGGTAATATGAGGATTCAATCCCCTAGTATCCCTTTCAAAGCCCTTCTCTTCAAGGGTATTTTCCAATACTTTAAATAATTGAAGTAATTTATTCTGCCCTTGACTAATACCTAACCACATAATTTTTTTATTCTTCTTAGGAAAATATCCAAGCTTACCGAGTTTCAGGTTGAAGGCTGAAGATTTTTCTGCTGTTTTATCAATGGCTTCTTTTAAAAGCTCTATCCCATTACTATTAGTTTGACCTATAAATTTTAGGGTAAGATGAAAGTTTTCTTTAGAAGTAAATTTACCCTTTTCACAATAACCTTTAAGGGTTTGTTGTTTATCAAAAATATATCCTTTTAAATTCTCATCTAATTCTACTGCAATAAATATTCTCATTTTATCACCTCATAATTATAGGTACAGCTATACCAAGTTTATCGTTGCTTTTTCTTCTTTTCGCTATACATCAATCGGTCTGCTTTATAAAGAATATCTTCTATATTTGTTATACTCGATGATTTATAAAATACGGCACCAATGCTTACAGATAATTTATAAGATGTATTTTTTTCATTATTATAGCTCTCAATATTCTTATTTAATCTATTAACCATTACATCTTTATCTTCGGGGCTAACATCTATGGCAAGTACAACAAATTCGTCGCCACCAAATCTAGCTATTAGGTCGGATTCTCTAAAGGTTTCCTTCAATATTGATGAGGTACCCTTCAAAACAAGATCCCCTTCAAGATGTCCATAATTGTCATTAATATATTTAAAATTGTCTAGATCACAGAATAGAAATATTATATCTCTTTTCTTTCTTTTAGCAAGTTCGATATTATGATTGGCAAGATTTAAAAAGCCTCTTCTATTATATAGCGATGTTAACTGATCTATGAGGGCCATACTTCTAAGGGCAACAAGCATTTTATGTCTTTCTATTGAATAATGTATTGAGCGTAGCAGTAAATTAGCATCGAATTGACCTTTAACTAAATAGTCCTGAGCACCTTCCTTTACAGCACTAATTGCAAGAAGCTGATCATTTAAACTAGTTAAAACAATAATAGGAGTTTCTGGGGTTTCATTATAGATTTTTTTCAAGGTATCTAAGCCGATACTGTCGGGAAGTGTTAAATCTAGCAAAACGATATTAAAAAAATCATTATCAAGCTTTCCCTTTGCGTCTTTAAAACTATTAGCCCTTATGATTTCAAAGGTAGTCTTTTTAAAATTGCTATCAATTTTCTTAGTAAGCATGTCTTTAATTATAGCCACATCAAAATTACTATCTTCAATTAAAAGAACCTTAATGATTCTTAATTCCATAAATCCACCTCATAAAAAATCGAATATGCAGCTTGCATAATCATCTTTTTCAATTTAAAAAACTATTCAATATCAATTTTCTTAAATGAGCAAATTGCATAATCACCATCCTAAAAAAACTGCTACCATATATAGTCTCAAAATCTCTAAAGCTATACCATATATATTATGCAATTCTGCCAAGTTAGAATTATGAAATTTCCTCAAATATATAGTACATTCATAAATCATATTTTGATTTCTTACTGATAAATCCTTTAGGATTTTGTGTAAAGAAAATATAAAATACTAATGGATAACTTTTACTATCTATGTTAATTATACAATTTCCTCATCTAATTGGATTATAGCATATTATCATATCGCTATAAATAGTTTTATAGCCTTGGATCTTTGAGTTAACTTAAAAAACACCCTCAAAACAGGGTATTTCTATTCTAAATCAAGTTAATTTTACTAATATGAGCAAATTATAAATAAAATAGTATGCTCAAGTTTTCAAATCAATACTATCATTTATTTTAGCTAGAAATTCTTATTTATATATTAGTTTTTCCTTCCTCATCATTGAATATTCCTTTGATATCAGACTCTCTTCTATAGTTCCAATCTTACATTGGCTAAAATAATTCCATATATTATTGCTACCTTTTCATATTATTACAAGTTATATTATTGGCTCGGAATTCAAATAATATGATTGTAAGTTAGAGTTAAATGAATTAAAGCATTCAATCTATAACTGAATCGTTTAACGGAAAAGATGAAGGTTGCTTCATAGTTTTCCCTAAGCATTAAGATAAGTATCGTATTGGATGTTTAAGGATTCTTGTTTATCAACTTACAAAAATTTTATGGAGGTTTTCTAATGACTAATAACCAAATGAGACAATACGAAATAGAGCAAGCAAAACAAAGAATGGGGACATATTCAGGTAATGCTAGCACAGCTGGTGCTGGAATGACTAACACAGTAAGTACAAGTGGTATGGGAATGACTAATACTGCTGGTGCTTATACTAATACAACTGCTCAAGGGAAATTAAAAACCTCTGAAAAAGCACAAGCTAGAGAAGAGATGACTAATACTAATACGATGTATTAGTAAAAAGAGATAAAAAATTAGGGATGTCTCAGAATGACTAATTTCTGCGTTATTTGAAATTAAAGCGGCTTGGCACGTACATTTGTACTAGCCAAACCGCTGAAATTTCAAAACCTTGAACTTCATTCATTCTGAAACACCCAGGGGGCTGTACTTATAAGATACTTTTATGAGGCAGCCCCTTTTATATATTTTAGTTATCTTCTTGGATACCTAATGCATCTAAAGATTCCTTTAAATAATCATCAATAACATTTTGTACATGTGAGTCCTTAAGAATAATTGAAATCTCAATTCTTCTGTTTTTAGCAAGATCCGACTCTGATGTTCCTGTTGATAAAGGTCTAAACTCAGAGTAAGCACTTGCTACAAAGTATCGTCCAAATTTGTTTTCTAAATCGCTATTTGAACTCATTAGGTAATCAACAACTGCTCTAGATCTATCTGCTGATAACTCTCTATTTGATTCTGCAGACCCTACATTATCTGTATGCCCTTGTATATTTATTGCATCAATATTTGCCCTGATGGTTTCATCATCCAGAACTCTTTCAAAGGCCTGTGCAAGCTGTACCAACAGTTCTTTACCTTCAGCCTTAAGCTGAGATGATCCGAAGTCAAAAACTAGGCCTTCATTGATAATGATGTTACCGTTATCACTTATTAGAACGAGTTCTTCACCCTCGTCGTTTGTCTCACCAAGTTCCTTTTCAACTGAGCTTTTAACTTTCTTTAGAACATCTAGCCTCAGTACAGCAACCCCTTGAAGCTTTGATCTTAGCTCTCCGAGTTCTCTATTACTTTCAGCTATAATCTCTCTTTGCTCATCAATCTGTTCCTCCGACAGCTTTAAGGCTATTTCTCCATCCTCTATTTCAGCCTTTGTGTCCTCAAGCTCGTCCTTTAATAGTCTAAGCTTCTTTTCTGCTCTACTTATTTCGGCCATTGATTCCTCGAGCCTTTTTTCAGTATCAATAAGCTGCTTCTTAGCAAACTCGAAGTTCTTTCCTGTAACTATATTCTGTATATATGCCAATAGCATTAGGAAGAATAAAATCAATGCTATTGTAGAAATCATATCGGTAAATGCCGGCCAAAAATTTTCTGTTTCTTCGTCCTTCTTAAAATTTCTTCTACGAAGCTTCATACCCTTCCTCCTTTCGCATTGTCTGCTCTAACTTTTTTTAGTATTGTGCTCCTAACCTGTTACCGCAAAAAGGAAAAGAGGTTATTTATCAATTTTAGTAGCTAACTTATCAACGGTTTTTGTTAAATTCTCTATTTGCATGCCAACGGCTATTTCTTGTGTATTCTGCTTTAAGTCCTCTGTAAAATCATTGAAACTCACATTCATCCTTTGAATATTCGTTCTTAAATGATGGTTAAACTCTGAGAAATCACGTGTATTTTCAGCAAATGTCTGTAATGAGTTATCAAATCTTTCAACACTTTTAAGTAAGGACTCAGAAAATTGCTCGATACCACTGGTTGCAGAAGCAAATCTGAAGCTTAAAACTTCTGTTATTTCCTTCATACTTTGCTCTAGATTGGTATTAAAGTCCTGAAGACTTGATATTAATTCATTCTTTATTGTTTCTTCAGGTGTTTCTACTTTATTTACTAGATCTTTAGCTAATGTATTATCAAGATATTCTTCCATTTCTACCATAACTGACTCTCTAACGTCTTCAACGCCAAGGAAAATATTTACGATAGTTAAAAGAATTGAACTGGCTATACCAAATAACGATGTTACAAAGGCAACGGACATACCCTTAACAGAGTTTATTAGTCCAGCGATTACCGAATCCATGCTATCCAATACATCAATACCTCCACTGGCAGCCAATGTTTTAACCAACTCGCCAATAGATAATGTTAGTCCATAGAATGTTCCTAAAAGTCCCAATACAATCATCAGGGATACTGCCCTTTTTATAAACTTTTCACCTAAGTATAAAGATTTTAATTCACTGTTAAAGTTTTTCTCAATAATAGCTTGAGTGTTTATCTGTTCAACATTAGCCTTAGCAGCCATTTTATAATCATCTATGATGTAATTTAATATTTTACTTTCAAAAATTGTGGCTCCTCTATTGTCGTCATCCTGTATATCCCAAAGTAATGTAAAATACTTTTTTCTAATAACCAAAGAGGCTACAAATGCCGTAATAAATATTGCAAGTATTGCAGCTATTATTACAATAGCCAATGGATTTAACTTGCCAACTATATTGCTTAGACTTAACAAAATATATTCCCCCTTTTATTTATCACTAATATCTCTATTGTGATTCTCGTTTATTTGGCTTTTTCGCTTGGTATTTATTAGTTATTCGAGCAAATTGCATAATTACCGTCTTGAGAAATTGACTACTATATATAGTTTAAATCCATAGATATAGCATATATATTATGCAACTTAGCCAAGTTGTAATTACACATTTTCCTCATCTATATAATTAATATCAAGCATCATCATAATTTGTCTGCTAAAATTTGAGCTGAAACAGTGATTTTCCTATGATCCTAACAATCTAATTGTATCATTTTACAAACAGTGTAGCAATTTGTATAATTATCCTATTTATTGTCGCATCCTTTTGTTTTCATGGTTTTTATTCTTTTTCATATATAAATATTAAATTTCTATTAACAATTTCTTACAGATTAATGTCAGAAATTGTTGCCTTGCGCCTGTCAACTGGGTTCTAAGGGACACAACTCTATGTCCAAACCTTTAGACTTTTACTTTCATTTAACCCTTTCTCTGCAACTCATCATGGGCTAGTTAAACAAGACTACTACTATCTACATATATTTAAGACGGCTCAAGTATTTTTTTGTTCCATATTTCGATATTTTTTTAAACCCGAATTATTCATAGAAAATTCAAAACTTTGCTGCGCCCTTTCAACTTTTCCATAAATAATCCGAGGGAACTTATCCGTTAAAAAAAATCCTAAACCACTATATAATTAGCAGTCTAAGATCTTCGATTAAACCAGTATATAATTTTATATTTATCCTCCTGCAAAAACGTGGATTGCCTTAACATCATCACCATCGTCAATTAAGGTATTCGGCCACTCTTCTTTTTTTATAATCAATCCATTTATCTTCACTATGATCCTAGGAAATACATATCTCTTTTTTTCCAAAAGTTTTTCTACAGTTAATCCTTCTTCCCATTCAAAATCCCTTCCATTGACTTGTATCATCCTTATTAACCTCCTGATGTACTTAATTCCATATTAATCTATGTCTTCTTAGTATATTACTATTTATTTAGTCGTTATGACGTTACATCCTTTTAGTTCATAACTCTAAGGTCCGCTACAACATTTCTTTTTGTAACGGACCACATAGTTTAGCCTTTTAAACTGTAACGCTGTAACGGACATCCAGTCTTTCCAGAAAGATTGTAACGTTCTTAAATACTTATCTATTAACAGCATGCTCCTTCTACTTCAAGGTGAGGCTTAACTACTTCAATCACCTCTGGTAAATCCATGCCTATTTCCTTAAGGTGTTCAATAGTCGGTACTCCTCCCATTGTCCATCCCCTTCTCTTGTATACTGCATCGATTAACTTTTCGTATTGGTCTTCTCTGTAACCTCTAAGAACATTCATTTTTTCCTCCGTTGTTTTACCCTCAGGATCAAAGTCTGTTAATTCTTTAAGCTGACTATCATATCTTTCCTGTCTTGATTCATATTCTTCTACCGTTACTGGTCCCATTGCTCTGTAAGGGATTGCATCATTTGCTCTAAGCCCTTTGCCCATTCTTATATTGAATATTCTTTGGAAATTGTAAACTCTTTCTGATTCTTTAATTAGGATTTCTTTATCTATACTCTTGCCTGTTACACCATTGCATATATCTACGTAGTTTTGAACATGCTCAGGTATTTTGGCTGGCTCGTCGGTCTCTGCATTGTCTTCAGGAGATATATCATTCCATGGAAGCTTACATAAGCCATATAGACCAAACCAGGTTCTAAACATTGGATACCAGTGAAGCGCTTCTGCCTTTTCTTCGAAGGTTGGTATCTGGTTGTTTACCATATCGATGAAGATTAGCCATGCTTCGTCATGCTGTGGACCTTTATTTGTAAGCCCATATCCACCCTGCTGTGCAAGGGATTCCTTTGGCATATATTCTGAAAACTCAAGTCCCTTTTGCTCCATACCAATATCATTAATGAAATTAGGGTCAGCACCATATTCGTCTATGAATATTTTCTTCATTCTATGAACGCCTTGGCCTGCAATTAATCCGAAACCTTCTCCCCTGGACATCTGATGTATAAGCTCTAAGGCAGCATCTATATTTCCAAAGTTCAGTTCAAGACCGCCAGTTATTTCTTTATTTAGTATCCCATTTTCATAGCACTCCATAACAAATGCTGTAAGTGTGCCAAATGAAATAGTATCTATTGCATAGGTATCACAGTAGAAATTAAGCTCAAGGATGGCCTCTGGATCGAATATTCCACAGTTTGGTCCAAGTCCCGCAGCATTTTCATATTCTGGTCCATCTACTGTAACTTTATGTCCTTTATATGGTCCTGTTTTAAGTTCAAAGTTATCGGCTGCCTTTGCACAGGATAATGAACATCCATACCAACAACCGTCAGGCATTTTTTGTGTTACATATTTTTCTATAAATACAGTTGATGCTATTTTGTGAGTATCAGGATGAGCACCAAACTTAAAGTTATGGGTGGGAAGCAGGTCATATTCATCCATTACTTCTATGATATTTGCTGTTCCTATCTTTCTCATGCCATTTTGCACATCGTCAAGTCTACATATTTCTTTATGTAGCTTAATACCGGCTTTGTTTATTATACTTTGGTTGGCAGGGTTATTCAGATTTCCCTTTGTTCCTTTGAATTTTACTACTAAAGCCTTTATTTTTTTATCCCTAAATACTGTTCCTATTCCGCCTCTTCCTGCTTGCTTTAGTCTAGCTACCTGTCTTCTTTTATCATAGAATGTAAAGTTTAGTAGTCCAAGTCTAGTATGCTCAGCTGCTGTACCGGAAGTTACTACTGATATGTTACGCTTGTCTTCTTCGTTATCTGCATACATTTCTGTAAGTAGTTCTCCTAGTATATGTCCATCTACAGGCTCTAGTGGAGCTTCCTCTATTTTTACTACTCCTTCGTTACCATCTATATATACTATTATATCCTTCTCTGCCTTTCCCTGAAGCTCAAGTGCGTCCCATCCCGAGAACTTAAGGTATGGTCCAAAGTATCCTCCAACATTACTATCCATTGGAGTATCCGTTAGTGGAGACAATGAACAAACAAGGGATTTTCCTGCTCCTGGATATTGCGTAATCCCACATATTGGTCCACCTGCTATTACGATTTCATTTTCTGGATCATTCCATTTAGTCTCTGATGTTACTCCGTTCCATAGATACCACATCCCAAAGCCCTTACCTCCAATAAACTTATCCTTCATCATCTGAGTTACTGGCTTTGACTCAATTTTGTTATCAGATATGTTTATATATAGGGATCTATTAGTATACCCTTTTTCTATTGTTCCCAGATCATATTTATATTCTGCCAAAAGCTTATGGGCATCCTTAAGCGCTTTTACATCCATCTTTCTTTATCCCCCTTTTCCTAATTAGCTCGTGCTGCCAACATTTCTTTAGTCTCTATTTCTATATCTTCTACTACTATTGCTCCTGTAGGGCACTTCTTTGCACATAACCCACAGGCTATACACTTAAATGGCTCGATGTAATCATCATGCATCATCATCGCGTCCTCTGGACAGAAACCCACACACATAAAGCATCCAACACAATCCTTCTTGCCTATCCTTACTACTCCTCTTTTATCTCGAGTTATAACTTCTACAGGGCATATGTCGATACATACTCCACACTGAGTACATACATCAATCTTCTGTTTTTTTCCACCATCTACCTTTATACATGACTTTTCTCTATTATTCTCTTTAAAATATGCCTTTGAACATACTTCTTCACATACTCCACAGCCTACACATAGTTCTTCATTTTTTGTTAATACCTTCAATTTATTTCACCTCCTGATTTTTCTAAAACAGTTGTTAGCAAACGAGTTTTCAATAAGAAGAATTTCATAAATCCACAGATACTTATAATGCAAATAACATGCCAATTGATAATCTATTCCACGTTATTTAATATCCGTAACCTCTAACAGAATAATATAAATAATTACAGTAATTGATTTCATACGAATACTTTAAGCGCCCCTTTTTTGAGACGCCTAATATTATTACTTTGTCCCATTAACCGGACAAAGTAATAAACCTTTTATACAACCGATGGTTCAAATATTAATTCTCCTTTTTCAAATCTATTCATATGAAGCATATCGATTGGTAATGTAGTTTCTTCACCTAATATGCTTTCAGTCAACAGTACACCCGTGGCAGGTCCAAACATAAATCCATGACCACTAAATCCTACTGCTAAGTATAATCCTTCTACTCCTGGCGCAGGTCCCAAGATAGGCTGTCTATCTGGAGTTATATTGTAAAGTCCCGCCCATTGTCTTATCATTCGAACATTCTTTAGTGGTGGCAGTACCTTTGTAATAGTTTTAGTCATTTCTTCTAAAAAGTGCCAGCCCGATGTAATTCTTAGATCCCTAGGTTCTCCTTCATCGCCTCTCCCCATGATTAATCCACCATGAGGAACCTGCTGACAGTATAGATTTAGTGAAAATGACATTACCATAGGATTTAATACAGGCTCT
>MDTG01033171.1_pt1 | contig 10246 bp, 6 predicted proteins | sample 811421 | NCBI WGS metagenome assembly MDTG01 (sample SAMN05326645, study PRJNA326480) | marine metagenome | isolation source: seawater | place: Pacific Ocean: South East | collected 2011 | reverse complement strand
TTATAACTTTACTTATATTCATTTATCCTCTCCGTTATGTCTTGCATTGAACCATAATCTAGTCCAGCTTTTACTTTGACCGGGTACTTATTGTCCTCAAGAATTTTCTTTATCTGGAGTACTGTTTTAAAGCCCTCTGTCCTATCTAAATCGAACAGGAAACTATCGTACGTATATAACATCATGCGTGTATTACGACCTTCGAGATGTTTATTAATCTTTTTAATTGTCTCAATATTATGCTCTGTTTCATACGATTGTATAAAGTAATTTAACACTTTATTCTTGTTCGGATCAGAAATCTGATCAGAGACAAATTGTCGTTTATAAATATGAGATTTAAACGATTTATTGCTGTTGAAAATCCTCCATAGTGCATCTGACATTTTTTCAATTGTGTAAAAGAATGGGTTTTCTTCTTCACTCACTGATACATTGCCATACAATATCTGCCATGAAACTTTTTTAGATTCCTCGTAAGTTGTTTTATAAACAGTATCTGCAAGGTGTTGATGTAAAGACTTGTCGAACGGCACATCAAACTTTAACATTTCTGCTAGAAGTCTGAGGTGGTAAGCATCATAATCAAATTCTACTAACATTCCCTTATCAAACCTACTGACTATATTATTTCTTGTATTATCATTCTTATTTAATGCACCAAAATTAACTCCTCTAAAAGTATTTGAAGGACGTCCTGTAGCTGTAAACATGTTATAATTAGGATAGCCGTAACCGTTTCTGAATACTGTTCCAAATGAGTTTGGTATTATTTTCATTCCAGAGTTTTCAAATTTTGCAAATTCGTATAGTGCTTTATTATATTTTGTAAATGTCTTGTCTATCTTTTCTGGCACACTATCTATTATTATGTTTAATCTTTCATGTGCATATTCTAAGACTTTTACTATTGGGACAATTTTATTAGACTTCCTAAGGGCGAAACTGTTTTCATATATTTTATTAAAGACTTGAGGTTCTTGTATTTTCTCGTGTGTTATATTATCTAAATAATCTGACATTATAACATCATATCCATTTGTCATTTTCGTCAGGTGGTAAAATTCTTTTACATTGTCAACCCAAAATCTCTTTACACAAGAAAGCTCTTTGACATCTAAGTCTTTAGAAAAAGATTCGCTGTGATCATATATTACATCGACTATTTCTCCGTCTACAAATAACGATACTGCAATTACACTCGATTCCGCAGGATGATTTCTATTATCATCTCGTACAAAAACAGCAGGTAGAGATTTCCCGGCAATCTTTTGTAATAAGTCTTTATAACTTGAACTTGTTTCTATAACCATTTATACTTATATATATAGAGTTATATTAGGAAAATGTTAGGATTGTGTTATTTTTTTATAGAATGCTGCTTTTAACTTTTTATAGTCTATATTTAGATTCTCTAAAAACACCGAAAATAGGAGAAGGACAATGAGGATACCGGCATTTTTAATGCTAATGGGCTTGGTGACAGCCCAAGACTTTTCATTCGAAGATGAAGGGAGTCATCCACCCATACCAAAGAAACAGTTTAACTTAAATTCACATGAGCTACCATTTGTTAACCACATGAATGCTACTGGTATAATTCATGTTGAATTTGAAGTTGACGAAAATGGTCATGTAAATGATGCGGTTATTTCTGATACGTTTAACACTGCTTATAATGATATAGTTTTAAATAAAATAAAAGAAACAGAATATCATCCTGCACGACAAAACGGTCGCCCTGTAAGAGTTCGTTACAAACTTCCAATTAAGATCAAAGATTAAGATTGAGCTAATCAAGCCCCTGTCAAAAGGGGCTTTTTAGTAACCACCGCCTGCGCCACCTGTGACAACGCCGGGAGGCGGTCCAGTAGGTGACTGTGGCTGTGCAGGTGTTGGCTGAGTATTTTGTTGTGCTTCTTGTTGTTGTTCTTGCTGTTGTTCTTGCTGTTGTTGACCAGGTAGAACTGTCTGGTATTCTGGTCTCTTAGATGCAAGAGCTAAAAATTTAGATATGTGAAGTTGGTCCAACGGTAGTATTGCTGTAATTCCTTGTATTGATTTTTCAGCTTTTATTAATTGTTGGCTGTTAAATATTTTTGCCTGTTCTAATGATCCTTTTACTTGCCACTGAAATTCAGCAAATTTAAATGACGTCGCGTTTGTCTTTGCAACAACTTCAAATATCTCTTTTGCATCACTAATCTTATTTTGTGCGAATACTCTTGTAATAAATTTTTTACCTGCTAAGTCTCCTGATGTTGGAAATGTTTTTACAGGATATTCATCACGTTTTCTTGCATTACCTGCTCTTTTATAAACAGCGACTAAGTCATTTTCTTCAAGCTTTATTATTCTTTCTTTTGTCCTTAACAATCTGTATATTACTGTTTTTGTGTCTCTATACTCTTTAATATATTTTTGCTCTTTTCTTACGTATACGACATTATCATCTGCGTCTTTTACAGCATAAACAAATTGGCCTGAACTTGTAATTCCTACTTTTGAACGTTCAATCATGATCCACCCTCATCACCTGAGCCTCTGACTCTATCTGGAAATCTTCTTCCTTTAGTATCAAATACTGATGTGTCTACTTCTAGATTATCTGAACTCATAAACTGGTCTAAATTATCATATTTAAATAACTCATAAATATTATCTTGTGGTCCTGATATAAAATCAACTACTCTTGTATTCCTGTCACCTATTCTATGGTATGAATCTTCATCAGCTGGATCATAAATTATAGGATTTAATATTTGTTCTTCTGGCTCGATAATCACTCTTGGCGGAGGTTTATCTGGCGCTGGTGCTGGTTGAGGTTCATCAGCAGGATCAGCTGTAGATTCTTCTGTTGCACCACCCCATAATTCTTCAAAAGCTTCTTCCATTGCTGTCTTTAGCTTTTCTTCTGTGTCAGCATCTAAAGGATTTAAGAAGCGGCTGTTATCAACTTGTATTTGACCTGTAATTTCAGTCGTCCAACCTGAATCGTTTATTGTGTGACTTAAGCCTATTATCAAGAAATAAGTACCGGGTTGATCTCCTTCTTGCTTATAAAGTTTTGGAAGATAAGAAAGTCTAAACATATCTAAAAGATTCATACCTCCAATACCATCAATAGTAATTGTAGCTTTTATAGGGAGAAAAACAACATCATTGTTACCTGACTCTTGCAATAAAGATGTAACTGGATTTTCGCTTAAATAAAAGTCAAGTGTTCTAAGCCAGTTATAATGCATATTAAATCCGTCCTGATATGGAAACTTTGCCATCTTGTCTCTTCTCACAGCATCACTATCTTCTGAATCTATTTTAGCTGCTGCTACTCCTGTTGGCGGGAATCCATACATTCCTAGCTCTTTAACTTCTTCTTTTATTCCTTCTTTATTGTCTGCAACAAACTTCTTTGGGTCTATATCTGCATTTCCTTGTTCGGTTAGTTGTTTTAGTAGACTATTTGACTGTTCTAATCTTGCACCAAGCGCAGTTGGATATACTCTTCTTAACTCAACTGCTATGTCATGGTTCCAATTAGCATCTTTGAGTCCGTCATCAGATATTTCATTAACAATATTACCAAAACCTGGTAATGGTGGTATTGCTCCATAATAAAATCTTCTATCTTTGTTATAATTCTCACCATCTGATTGAAGATCATTTAAAAGCAGATTTAGAGGATCTGCTTTTTGCCTTACACTACCTAGCAGAGGATCATTATAAAATCTAGCAAGATTCATTACTTCTTCTTGATCAGCAAACGGCCTCTCATTCTGCTTTAAAACTTTATCTACTAAGCTTGTTGTTTTAGACTGCCTTCCCATATAAGCTGCAGCCCCTAATCTCGAGCTAATATCAGTTGATATATCACAGCTCTGTATTAGAGAGTTTAGACCGTTATTTTCGAAAATATAAGATTTTCCAGGGTCGAGCACATCAGATCCAAAGTATTCTTTCTTTTGTCTCGTCTCTACTATTGAGTAAGTCATAGGTATAGCTCGATCACCAATAGATGTGGCTTCAGTCATTTTTAAATCAAAATCCCATAATTTAATATGCCTGTTTAAAGAGTCTGCTAGTGCTAGCATTCCACCACTAATTGAAATTCCTGGTGATGAGAATGCGCCTTTTATGAGATTAATATTAACATAAATATTTCTCAAATAGCCCATGTCAGGATTTCCTTCTAAAGCAAAATTATCAACTCTTTCATTCATAGCTTGCGCCAAAGCTTTATAAGGATTCACCTGAGAATTCTTCTTATCTCCTACTTCAGAAGGTATCCAATTTGTGGGTGTCTGTCCTGGTAAAATAAAATCATTTGTAAAAGTATATAAGTTAGGATTGTTTGCGATAGCAATTGCCCTAAGACCTTTATCAACTATCTGTATTGATCTAAAAACAGCTGACCCCTTTGCATTGCTGCCAAACTTTTGTGAGTAATAAGAAATAACATTATCTTCAAACCATCCCCAGTTGATCCACATTTCATATTGAAATTGTGTATTTTTATAAAACTCTTTTGTATCTTGATCTTGCGATAAGACACCTACTGCGTATTCTCCTGTTGGCTTTCCTTTTTCATCTATTCTTTGATACGGCTTATAAATCATTGCTGCTTCATTCTGATTAGATATTACTGCTTTTGGTTCAGAATCTGATTTTTGTTCGTTCTTAATCTTGTCAAATAGCTTTGTAATTATTTCAACATCAAGTGAAGCTAGTCTTTCTATTAAGCTAACCTCTGGACCAGTTCTTGCTCTCGATAATGCCTCTTCTAAAGAACCTGCATCGAGTGCCTTTTGTTCTTGAGGTGTAAGTTCTTGGACATTTTCTGCAGCTTTTTTCATCCAAGCATATCTAAACGTATCGAAGTCTTGTATACCAGTGTCTGAAGCATATAATGGCGGAATGCTATTGTGTCGTTCTTTAATAGCTATTGGATCTGAGAATGCGTGTGAACCTTTTCCTTGAATTACTGCTTCACATTCAAATGCACCTTCTTCATTTATCTTCCAATCTACTTTTGCAACAACACCTATTAATCCGTCCCAATCACCATATTTTAATCTAGACTGTTTTGTCCAAGCACTCGCTAAAGTCTCACCTTGTGGTGATTTTTGTTCAAGAAATAAATTAAAGTCTAAAGATACTTTATCTCCTTCTTTTACTACTATTGAAGGCGGTTCTAATATTGACTGAACAGATTTATCTCCTCTTATCCAACCCCAATCAAGTATCACTGTTGCGCCTAGTGACAAAAAAGAATGCCTTTGAAAATCATCTAGCTGATTCATTCTCCATACTGTAAATTGAACTACAGCTTGTTTTACAGCACCACCTTTTGCGCCATCTGTAAGGTTTGTCACAGACAACGTGTTAATACCCGGTTCTTTATAACCAAACCTTTTTTCTCTTATATCTTCACCTTTGCCCAACTCATAATAAGACTCAGCTCCTGTTAGATTAGATGTTGAAGGTCTTGTGTTTATATAATTGATGTCTGACTGTATTGCCTCAAAAGCTTCGGGATTTGAGTCTGTATTAAACATACCTGACATAACATAAAATGAATCTCCTACACCTGATCCTATCATTCTTATAAACGGTGAACAGTTTTCGACTGCCTCTCTTGAAAGCCTAAATTCTTCTGTTTCTTCAGAAACTGTACCTAGTGCTGGTGATTTTAAAGTCTTTTCACCAAAAGTACTCATAGCTTCTAATCTAGCATCTAAGCCTCTTCTTATTTCTTCAGGTATATTTTTACCGTTCATTTTACAACCTTACTCTGTAGAGTTTAATGATTCAAATCTTGTTAAGATGTGTCCTGTGTTCTGAGGAATTTTTAGTTCTAATCCAACTTCAGGTGATATTATGCTAGGATCTAATCCGTTTGCTCTGCTTATTATCCACCATAATCCAGAATCGTTATAATATCTAAAAGCCAGTAGATCTAGTCTTTCACCTACAACAACAATATGCAGAATATCATCATCTCTTTCTTCTATCTTCGGATATAATACAGGTATTCTATAATTGAAACCTGTTTTCGGATCTTTCTTTCTTTTTATATTTCTGTATCTGTTAAACATTATAGGTCCTGTTGTCCTAGCTCTTGGAATAATGGTCTATAATTTGTGACTGCAGAAGGTGGTGCTTCACTTCCGCCGCCTTCTTCTCTATTAGGATAGTTGTTATATCCACCATGATTTCCGTCATATGCTCCACCTTTTAACCACGGTAATCCGTAATGTTTTCCAGTTGCAACAGGAACATATCCACCGATGTGTGTATATTCAATTTGTACTTGGATGAGCTTTGTAAATCTTAATCCTGGATCTAGTTCCCATGTGCTTGTGTTAGGAAATGTTACTGTACAGCTTGTAATGTAACCTAGCTGCTTGTACAAAATATCTCCTATTGTTAGTCTTATCATAGGACCAGTTTGTCTTAAATTTTTATCTAGATTTGGGTAACACTGTCCTACAAGATAATTTACCTTTTCTAATAAGACTGGAAATTCTTGTTTTGTTTTCGGATACACAGAAAAATTAAAGCCGATTGTGCGACCAACACCTTTATAAACTGCAGCCTTTTGTGGCCTACCAATATATTCTTTTTGTTGCCAATCAGGTGTAATTGTATCTGTAATGTCTCCTAATATAGATCTAAATACCATTGATTTTTTATTGTAAACATCTTCAAAAACTAACGGTACAAAATCCATCTCTTCTGCACTGTTGTGTAATTCATCTGAAGTAGGTCCTTTTGATTTCTTTTTTGTGACATTTCCACCGTACGGTAATATGTTTACTTTATCAACTGCATCTGAAACAAATTTTCTTTCTCCTCCAGTAACACCTTTTTTTATTACACCTCTAAACGGTTCAGCATCATTTGTTTTTTTAGAACTGTCTGTTAATACAGCCCTAACACCTTGTTTACCTATTGCATAAACTTTCTTTTGATAATAATCTCTAGCGCCTAAGTTGTCTGTTATATATTGATCACCTCTTGGCCCACTTAAAGAATTAACACTCTCTTCAATTTCCTGTGTCCCTATTCTTGGGTTTCCATCTCCACCTGCAGTTGCTAATGCTGTTAGGTTTATTTCAGACGGGCTTCTTAATGTCTTATCGTACATTAGAGATTTTGCGCCGCCTGGATCAATTTGATCTGCATTATCAGATGCGCCTAGTGCATTATAAGATAATGTGCTAAACTTATTCATTGCACCTTCGATTCCTCTATTAAGCCTAGAATCTATTGGCATTTGAAAACCGTTATCAACACCTCCAGCAGATTTCGGAACGTTTGTTGTGCTAATACTATCTCTTAATGGAGTGTAATTTCTACTTATTGTATCTTTTTCTCTTTCAGTCTCTTCGTGCAAAAGCCTATTTTTCTGATCATTTAATTTTGGTATTGTATTGAAATCTGTATTTTTTGCTTTTGAAAAGAATTTAAACTTATCATTATTAGAAACTTGTACTATTGATTCAGGATCACCTGTTGCTTTAATATACGGCTCACCACTTGCTACGCCATACATATTTTGAGAATCATACATTGTGTTTATGCCGTCTTTTCTAGAAGGTGAATTGACAACATTTACTGAAGGTACAATTGGGTAAGGATCTTGAAATAGTATTGGTGCTGACGTCTGGAGTGTGTCTAATAGACCTCCGAAAAAACCGCCTCTTTCAGATTTCTCTGGTGTGTCTCCTAACATCATGCTATTAAACAAGCCTAATATTTTTGGCGTTCCTTTTCCTATGTCTTCATAAGGAATGCTTCCTGCTAAATTATCTGATATTGCATTTTCTATTCCTGTAAGATCGATATTAAATAAACCGAGAAGACCGTCAGGGCTTATATTAGGACCTGGCTGAGGTGCGTATCTTGGAACTGGTAAGCCTATCAAACCGTGTCTATAAGCTCTTATTCCTGGGCTTAAATTTGCATCAAACTGTATTGAATTAAATAACTGATTTAATCCTAACCCATCTTGCTGTATAGCATCTGCTTGTAATAACAATTGGCTTGCTTTAAATGCGCCTAATATTCCTGATTCACTCAAGATAAATTGATCGTGCTCAACAATCGGATCTGTAAATAATCCTCCTCTAGTCATTGAATTGTGTTGATTAACTTGAGGTGATGTAAATCTTTCTGGCTGTGCTGTTAGACCTTTAATTCCTATATCTTTAAATCCAAACGGTATTTGCCTAAAACCTAGTGTTTGGTTCTCTGTCATAAAATTAAACATTGTGCCTTCTGAAAGAGCTTCATCATAAGATTTAATAATAAGACTACTTGATTTTAGCTTATTTATATCTGAAGATTTTGTTCCTTTAATACCTGTAATAATATATTGTCCTGCTCTATTATTGACTGTATATTCTTGTGTTCTATTGTCATCACCTACAAAATTATCAAACACACTAGCACCAGACTTTGATGTAAATCTGTCAGGCAATTCTACAAAGTTTTGCTCAATCAGATTTTTCTTACCAGTTACAGTCTGACCGTTGGCTACAAATGTTTGTGGCTCACTAGAAACTGAATATGTAAAGCTTCTTATTTTATTAATATCTAAATCTGCGAGTGCCATTATGCTCCTGTCGCTATGCCTATGTTACCAACACCTTTTGATGTGTTAGCTGTGTTTGTGTTAATTGATTCTAAGTGTGATGCTATTGTCATTAGCGCACGGTGTGTGTCTGGATCTGAGATCTGCATATTTGTAGCACCTGCTTGGTAACCACCTAAATAGTGATTCGGAACTACGTGTGATCCACGACCTAATGCTACTAACTCTGGTCCTCTCTCACCTACCATTGCAAGACCTGATTCTGTTACTGGTCCACCGTTTGCAAATCCACCTCTAAACAAGTCAACTAAACCTTCTACCGCTGCTTCACCAAATATTCCACCTAGTATACCACCACCGATTACTGTATATGGATTCATTCCGAGAGCACCTAATCCAGCACCTGCTGCAATCCCACCACCAATTCTTCCAAATATTCCTGCTCCATCTCTAACTTTATCTTGTGATGCAATAAGCTCAGGAATTGCAGTTAGTGCTGCTAATGCTGCAGGACCTTTGAGTCTACTTGCGTTTCCTAATAGTGTTCTGCCAAAACCAGGACCGCCTCCTCTATTAAATGTTTGCATTCCTTTACCAAATGAGTTTAGTATACCACCACCACCAAAATTTTTAAAGCTTTCTGCTATCTTACTTAATCCTCCAACAGCTTGAACAGCTGCAATTGCAAATACAGCCTTATAAATTTGTCCTAAAAGATCATTAGTTAAAGATCCTTGTGCGTTTAGTTCCATTAAACCTTTTAATTGCTGGTCTTGAACATCAACAATCTCTTGGCTCCCAGAACGACTTATTATTCTTCCGAGATCTGCTACATTAACTCCGAGTGCTGCAGCTAATGATTGTCTCTGCAACCTGTTTAGATCGCTAAAGCTTGTACCCTGTAAATTCTTTTGTATTTCTCTTATTAAGCCCTCATTGTCATTGTTCAGTGCAAATCTTCTAGCTGCATCTAAATTTAATTGTCTTCCTAATAATACTTCTGCTTCAAACTCTGCAGCTATTGACGATTCTATATTTAATAAGCTATCAGCTATAGCTTCTAATGAACTTAATTCTACACCAGCCTTTGCTGCTTGTACTGCTAGTTTACCCATAGATTCAGCAGATCCGTCTGTCATTGATGCTAACACTGTTGCATTTTGTGCCATAGATGCAAATACTTTTGAAGGTGCAACTTTATTAGCTTGTGCTAGAGCTTGTACAGTTACTAATTGCGCAGATGCCCCTTCACGTGAGACATCAGTGACCTCTGTCATCGTTTGAGCTAGCTCTGCAACTTGTGTGCTACTTAGACCTGTCTGCATTGCGAGTGCTGCATCAGATACTCCAATAGCCATATTTTCTGCCAGACCCATGTTGTCTGCAACTATACCAGCTTGAAGTGAAGCCTCTCTTATTTTTGCGTTAACACCTGTAAATGCTCCTAATAAATTTTGTGTTGTTCCTAAATTTGCTCTAAAATTTGCTGCTAATGCCGCTGAATTACCTATCGTCCCTCCTGTTGCATCTTGAACTGCACGTGTTTCACTTGCAGCAAATTGTAAAACCTTAACAAGAGCACCTGTTACGATAAGTGCTGTCCCTTGAGCTGTCGCAAAATTACCTGCAAACTCAGCGATTTTTTTCTGT
>MDTG01176137.1_pt1 | contig 10247 bp, 10 predicted proteins | sample 811421 | NCBI WGS metagenome assembly MDTG01 (sample SAMN05326645, study PRJNA326480) | marine metagenome | isolation source: seawater | place: Pacific Ocean: South East | collected 2011 | reverse complement strand
GGGAAATGGCAGGGTTAATGAAAGATCCTTCAGGGGGGCTGCTGTAATTGAATTGATTCACACTGCAACACTTGTTCATGATGATGTGGTAGATGATAGTAATGAGCGCAGAGGATTTTTCTCGATTAATGCTTTGTGGAAAAACAAAATCGCAGTTTTGGTAGGTGACTATCTTTTATCAAAAGGCCTGCTGCTTTCAATAGAAAATGAAGATTTCGATTTACTTAAAATTATTTCAATTGCTGTAAGGGAGATGAGTCAAGGAGAGTTAATGCAAATTGAAAAAGCAAGGAATCTTGATATAACTGAAGATATTTATTATAATATCATTCGTCAGAAAACAGCTACTCTCTTAGCTGCCTGCTGTGCTATGGGAGCAAAATCTGTTTTAGCTACTGACGAAGAGGTTAAAAAAATGTACAGTTTTGGTGAATTATTAGGTATGGCTTTTCAAATTAAAGACGATCTCTTCGACTATTCGGAAGGAAAAATAGGAAAACCTACAGGAATTGATATCAAGGATCAAAAGATGACACTTCCTATGATTTATGCATTAAATGTAATGGAACCAAGTGAAAGAAAATGGTTAATTAATACCGTTAAAAACTACAATAAAGACAAAAAAAGAGTAAAAGAGGCAATAAAAAAAATAAAGATTGTAGGAGGATTAGATTTTGCTAAAAAAAAAATGGAGGATTATCGTATTAAAGCTCTTGAAATTCTGAAAGATCTACCTGAAAGTCCTTACAGGAAATCACTAGAGCTAATGGTCAATTATGTTATTGAAAGGACTATATAAAGATGTTTATAATTTTAATTTTAATTTATCTAGCCTTTTTTGCTCAGTTATTATATAATTATATTTTTATGCAAATTTTCTTTTTGATTTGATATCCAGAACCACAATAGATCAAGTTTATGAAACTACCCGACTGGAGGAGGTAATCGGAGAATTTGTTACCCTAAAAAAATCTGGAGCTAATTTTAAGGGACTAAGCCCTTTTTCTCAAGAAAAAACACCCAGTTTTATGGTTTCTCCTGCTAAGCAAATTTGGAAAGACTTCAGTAGTGGTAAGGGAGGTAATGTGATTGCCTTTTTAATGGAACATGAACACTTCACTTACCCCGAGGCTATTCGTTTTCTTGCCAAAAAGTATAATATCGAAATTGAGGAAACAGTTCAGTCTTCAGAAGACAAAAAAATTAATGACTTAAAAGAAAGCATGTTTTTGGTTACTGAATATGCAACTCAATTTTTTGAGAATTTCTTGACAGAGACTGAGCAGGGAAAGTCTATTGGCTTGACTTATTTTAAAGAAAGAGGTTTTACAGAAGAAACGAAAAAAAAGTTTTCCCTAGGCTATGCCCCTGAACAATTCGATGCATTTGCGAAACAGGCTCAAAAGGATGGCTATCAACTAAAGTTTCTCGAAAGTACTGGTTTAGTTATTGTCAATGAGGTAAGTCAAGTTGATAGATTTAGAGGTAGGGTAATCTTTCCTATTAGAAGTATGTCGGGCCGCGTACTTGGTTTTGGCGGAAGGACACTTTCGGCTAAAGCTAAAACAGCCAAATATTTAAATTCTCCCGAAAGTGAAATTTATCAAAAAAGTAAAGTGCTCTATGGAATTTATGAGTCTAAACAGGCGATTGCTAAAAAAGATATTTGCTATTTGGTAGAAGGATACACTGATGTGATTCAAATGCATCAATCTGGAATTACTAATGTTGTTTCGTCCTCTGGAACGGCTTTATCAGTAGATCAAATACGAATGATTAACCGATTGACTAGTAATATCGTTGTTCTTTTTGATGGAGATGCAGCGGGATTAAGAGCTTCGCTTAGGGGAATCGATCTGATTTTAGAGCAAGGTATGAATGTTAGGGTTTGTAGTTTTCCCGAAGGGGAGGACCCAGACAGTTTTGCAAAGAAAAATAATACAAGTGATATTATCTCTTTTTTGGAAAAAGCACCAAAAGATTTTATTCAGTTTAAAGCTTCATTGCTTTCTGAAGAAGCTAAGAATGATCCAATTAAAAAGTCCAATACTGTTTTAGAAATTATTGATAGTATTTCAAAAATACCTAATGTAATCAAACAAGAAATTTACATTCGAAACTGTGCTAGTATCATGGAGATTTCTGAAGAAGCATTATTTAGTGCCTTAGCTCAATTAAACCTAAAAAATAAGCAAATAGGTTCAAAAAAAATAATTTCGAAACCAGAAAAAACCCTTTTAAGAAAAACAAATACTTCCAGTCTTAAAGTTGATCAAATTTTCGAATTAGAAAAACAAATTATTTTTATTCTTTTAACTTATGGTAATTTAGAATTAGATTTTGAAGATTCTATTATGCAGACTAATGATAAAGGCGAATTGGTCGAGGAGTCTAAGACTACTAATGTGAAGGTTTATGAAAAAATTTTTTTGGATTTACAGGAAGATGAAGTTGAACTATCAAATGATCGCTTCAGAGGTCTTTTCTATCAATTAGTTGAAAGTCATCAAAAAAATGGCGGTAATATTAATCTTGAAAAATTAATGCAATCGAATGATTTAGATCAAAATGAAATAATTACCGACTTGGTTATGAGAGACGAACAACATCAGCTTCACGAGTGGGAAAAGCGAAATATTTTTGTTAAAAATAAGGGTACTGAAGTTGTTCAGCTTGTAAGTGAGACGATTTTATCTTTGAGACGTTTTTTAATCGATCAAAAAATTATTGAACTTCAAGAACAAACCAAATTAAATAATAAAAATGATGATATTCTTCAAGACATTTTAAGCTATCAACAGCTAAAAAAAGTTATCTCAAAGAGACTAAATAGAGTTCTTTAACCCAAGTTTTACAATTACACTTTTGGCTGTGAACCGATTTTATTTGTAAATTCTGATTTATAATCAGTTGTGAAGATTGCAAAAAAACCTTAATAAAACCTTTTAACCCAATATTAATTTTTTATTGATATTTTTTATTTTTCAACCTCAACTTTATATAATTAATTAGAAAATTATTGAAAACCATTTCCCAAAAATCTTTCAATGCCAATATTGAGGGGGTTTAACACAAAAGATAACTTTATGAATAAGTAATAATATTATAAATGAGAAAACTATTTACCCTTACATTACTAACATTGATCTCAATAAGTTGTACAGAAAAAGACACTCTAGATATTGGTAGTGAAATAATCTCTGATAGAAATGTTTATGTTGCCGGATATATTGCAGACGAATTTGGTAATAGTACTGCATGTTATTGGCTGAACGGAACAAGAGTAGATCTTGGTCCAGGTCGACTTGAAGATATTGTGGTAAGTGATGGTAAAGTCTATGCTGTCGGATGGAATTATGGAGGGTCAGCTTCTTACTGGATTGATAATGAATCATTTGATTTAGAGGGTAATGGTGCAGAAGCTTATTCTATAGCTGTTCATGACAGAGACGTATATACAGCCGGCAGAGATGACGGGGCATGTTACTGGAAAAACACAATAAAAAACAAATTATCTGGTGGAGATTCATCAGGATATGGTATAGCAATAAAACAAAACGGGGATGTATTTGTAGGTGGATACTATATGAATAATCATCATTATATTATTCCAGTTAGATGGAAAAATGGTAATAGATCTAATTTAAGTGTACCTTCCGGAGGAGATGGTGAAGTTAAGGATGTTAAAATTTATAATGGAACCCCATATTTCTTTGGATATAACATGGCGCCCAACAATATGACTGGTTATGTACCTAAAGCATCTTATTGGAAGTTAAATTCAAGAAACGATATGCCAAATGGTGGAGGGTGGCAAAAAGGTATTTATGGAGGTGAAAGTTATAGGGGTTTTGTAGATGAAACGGGAGTATATGTGGCTGGTAAGATAGATTGGATTATCGAGACTGACAATGGGAATGACATACCAGGAACTGGGGGAACTTATGCACACTATTGGATCGATGGAACAAAATTTGATCTTCCAGGTGGAGTATTTAATAATATGTGGGTTAGTACAGCCTATGATGTAGCTGCTGCAGACGGGTTTATTGTAGTTGCCGGTGATGTAGCTACCGAAACCCAAACTCAAGTCCCTGTAATTTGGGTAGATGATTTTTTAACAAAGTTGGAAGGAGATAATACTCACGGTGTTGCGAAGGCAGTATTTATAGATTGATGGTTAGCTTCTTTTAGTTACAGCAAACCCATCTTCTATTTTCTTAATTTTCTAGAAAAATATAGTATAAATCTAACTTAGAAAAAATGGATCAAGACTTCTTGTAATTGGAAGTTTTGATTTTCGAAATAGACGGATCTTTTTGAAGTTTATTATCGAGCCAGGGGTTTTTTAACTATAGATTTTTAGGGTAATTTGAATTGAAAAAAATTAGTTCAAAATTTGAACTTATTTATTTTACATAGCATCTTCTCTTTTAATTTGCAATTCATTAAAATATAATATAAAACGAAAAGAAAATATTAAATATAACTTTACTATGGTTAGTTAAATTATTAAAATAATCACCCTCTCATTTTGTTAAATTTAATGAAGGATAGAACTTAAATACAAAACATAAAGAAGAATTCATATTCTTACAATGGTGATGTATTAAGTATTTCCTCTGGTTTATCCCCACAGAAAGAGATTGGTTTTGAAACACAAGCCTTTGATAATGAATATTTTAACTCAAAAACCCCCTCACTAAGAAGGTACGTTTACAATTGTTTTAAATAGACCTTTGAGCCTTTTAAAATAAGTTTTATGAAATTTTAATGATAAACTGCAGAACTGCATTAAACCAAAAATTCAATTGGGATTTCACATACTGGAATTGGATTCATTTTATGTTGGTTCTGACGGTTGAAGTTCAAATAAATTTGAATAGTTTTAATTTCTTCTGGAGTTAGCCCTTTCATTGAGGGGTTTTTTTCTAACTCATTCATAGCCCATTCTAGTTCATCATAATCCACTCCTATTTGTTGCTGGTCTGTTCTGTTATCACTCCAAAGTCCATCTGTAGGCGGAGCAGCTTGAATACTTTCAATTATATTAAGGTGTTTAGCGATTCCATAAACCTGGGTCTTTAGTAAGTCCGCAATTGGACTTAAATCAACACCCCCATCTCCATATTTGGTATAAAAACCAACACCAAAATCTTCAACTTTATTACCTGTTCCTGCAACTAGATAATTGTGAAGGGCTGCAAAATAATAGAGGGTTGACATTCGTAACCTGGCCCTCGTATTTGCTAAACTAAGTAGTTGTTTTTCGTTCTTTTCGGTGGGAGGTAAACCTTTAACAAAGCTTTCAAAAAGAGGGGTGAGCGTAATGCTGTGATAACTTACGTTTTCATGATTTTTTTTAAGCCACTGTATATGGTCTAAAGCTCTAGAGACTTGATTTTCTTCTTGGTGAATTGCCATTTCTAAGCAAAGGACAGGCGCACCAGTTCTGGCGCATAAAGCCGAAGTTACTGCTGAATCAATACCTCCTGAAACACCAACAACAAATCCTTCTATTTTTGATGTTTGTAGATATTTTTTTAGCCAATTGACAATGTGATTTACTACTTTCTCAGGTGATTTCATAATTATTAATCTGCTGTCGCTTAAATTTGTAATCGAAATTACGTTGTTACAAAAAAAAATCCAACAAAATGGAGGTTATAATTGCTAGAATTTGTAAAATCATAATCAACCTGCTAATTGTTTTAATTTTTGCTGGATGCGAGCGAGACAATTCAAAGGAATCTGAAATATTGGCAATTCCAGTTTCAATTACTATTGAACGATTTGATCAAAAATTTCACCGTTCAAAACCAGAAATGATTTTTGAATTAAAAAATAATTACCCTTTTTTATTTCCTCAAAAATTCAGTGATAGTGTATGGTTTAAAAGACAAAAAGATAGTCTACAGTTAATGTTGCTAGATAATGTCGAATCATCTTTTCCCGATATGACCCCAATAGAAAAAGAATTAGAGTACCTTTTTAAACATCTAAAGTTTTACTTTCCAAAGACGAAAATACCCCGGATTATCGGATTGATTAATAACGTTGACTACCAAACTAAAACCATTTATGTTGATTCTTTATTACTCATTTCTTTGGATACTTATTTTGGGTCAGATCATCCATTATATGATGGGATCCCAAGTTATGTAAGACAGGATATGGATATAAAATATTTAAGTTCTCATATTATAGATAAATATGTTGAATACCAACTTGAACCTCCAGAGGACCGTACGTTATTGTCACAAATGATATACCAAGGAAAGAAAATTTATCTGAAGGATTTAATGCTTCCATCGAAAAGTGATGCGCTCAAAATGTGTTATACACGTGATCAGATTCAGTGGGTAAATGATAATGAAGTCTACATTTGGCAGTACTTTATTGAAAAGCAAATTTTGTTTAATACTGCTCCATCTTTGGTTAAAAGGTTTATTGAGCCAGCCCCTTTCTCTAAGTTTTATCTCGAAATAGATAATGAATCACCTGGAAGGATTGGGGTATGGTTGGGATGGAAAATAATTAATTCTTTTATAAGTAGATATCCTAAAACAGATGTCAATACATTACTTAACTTGCCTGCACAAACGATTTTTAGTAAATCCAATTATAAACCGCGTAAATAATGTCCAAAAAAATTAGTCCAATACATATTGATGTTAGTCTCGATGAAAATAATATTCCTGAACAGATCTTATGGTCAGCACCCGACGGAGGTGTAGAAAATGAGACGGCTCAGGCTATGCTTTTAACTCTTTGGGATGGCCAAAATCAAGAAACTTTGAGGATGGATCTCTGGATAAAAGAAATGCCTATAGATCAAATGAAAATATTTTTTCACCAGACATTATTAATCATGAGCGATACTTATCTTAAAGCAACTCAAGATGATAAAATGGCAGCTACAATGAAAGATTTTTGTGATTATTTTGCTGAAAAACTGAAATTAAAAAAAGGTCCCTAAAAAGAGGGTATTGAGTTGTTGATGTCGTTAATGTAATTTAATAATTCATCCTTGCCCAAACATTCTTTTGATGAGGTAATAAAATATTTTGGTATTTCTTCCCAGTCGTCTTTTAGTCGTATAATGTATTCAGAGGTATTCTTTTTAATTTCTTTTTCTTTAAGCTTATCTGCTTTGGTGAAAACAATTGAGAAGGGAATAGAATTTCCACCTAACCAACGCATAAATTCAAGATCAAGAGTTTGTGGCTTGTGTCGAAGATCAATAAGTAAAAAAGCAGCAATCAATTCTTTACGCTTTAAAAAGTAATTGGTAATAAATTTTTGAAAAGTTTTTTTTTGAGTTTTCGAAACCCTTGCGAAGCCATAGCCTGGAAGATCAACGAGATGCCATTGTTTATTAATTAGAAAGTGATTGATAAGTTGAGTTTTTCCTGGTCTTGAGGAAGTTTTAGCAAGTTTTTTTTTATTACAAAGCATATTAATTAGCGAGGATTTCCCCACATTAGATCTTCCGATAAAAGCATACTCAGGTATTTTACTTTTTGGGCACTGCTCAACCTTGGTATTGCTTAATACAAATTCAGCATGTGCAACATTCATTAATTAAAATTTAAAATTGAATTCTTTCAATCCAGGAGTGCATGATTCTATTAAATTCTTGAGGATGCTCCATCATCGGTGCGTGTCCACACTTATCAATCCAATAAAGACTTGAATTGGGAAGAAGTAAATGAAACTCTTCAGCTACATTAGGAGGGGTTACACTGTCTTGAGCCCCCCATATAATAGCAGTTGGGGTTTTCATTTTTGGTAAGTCTTTAGCCATGTTGTGGCGAATAGCACTTTTGGCAATTGCAAGTGTCTTGACCAATTTATTTCTATCATTCACAGTTTCAAAAACTTCATCAACTATTTCCTTGGTTGCAACTTTAGAATCGTAAAATACTTCTTCACTTTTGGATTTGATATAATCGTAGTCCCCTCTTTTAGGGTATCCATCACCCATTGTATTTTCATACAAGCCAGAACTCCCAGTTATAATCAATCCTTTTACTTTTTCAGGATGAAACTTGGAAAACAATAAAGCGATGTGACCACCGAGTGAATTTCCCAAAAGTATAACCTCATTTAATTCTTTAAAATTCAAAAACTCATTAAGAAAATTAGCAAGTGATTTCACATTAGTATCAGAAAGTGGAAGATCATAAACTGGTAATTCAGGAACCACTATTTTAAAACCCTTTTCGGGGAAATAATCAAGAACTCCAGCAAAATTACTTAAGCCTCCCATGAGACCGTGAAGAATAACAACAGGTGTGCCCTCTCCGGACTCTATATAACGAAAATTAGACTCAGCAATTATTTCTTTTTCTAACATAGTAATAATAGATAAACAAAGATATGCATTTAGGTTTTATCATATCAATTTAATTTTTTCATCTATAATTGAAAAAATACGCCAGCTATCAAAACTTATTAACAAAGTGGTATAAAGTGGTATAAAGTGGTAAAATGTTTTTATATTTGATAGAATAAGATTAAAACACTAATGCAGCATTTTATTGGTACATATGAATGTAAAGCGGACGTCAAGGGGCGTATTATGTTACCGGCTGCCTTAAAAAAGCAACTTTCTGAGAGCCTTAATAAGGGTTTTGTTATCAAAAGAGCAGTTTTCAATAAATGTTTAGAATTGTATCCACTTGATCAATGGGATAACCTTATGGAAAAGGTTAACAAGCTAAACCGCTTTAAAAAGAAGAATAATGATTTTATCCGCAGATTCACCGCAGGGGTGAAATTAGTGGAAATGGATACTACAGGGAGACTTTTGATTCCGAAAGATTTAACCAACCACGCAAAAATATCCAAAGAAGTTGTGGTTTCATCAGTTGTTAATATTCTCGAAATATGGGATAAGACCTTTTACGAGAAATCAATCGATGAAGCGACTACCGATTTTGCTGCATTGGCAGAAGAGGTTATGGGCGAGCAAAATGAGAACGATTTATCATAAACCCGTAATGCTTTACGAAGCAGTTCAAGGATTAAAAATTTCTCCTGAAGGGATTTATGTCGATGTTACGTTTGGAGGAGGAGGTCATTCAAAGAAAATTATTAGTCATCTGACAGCCAATGGGCGATTATTTGCATTTGATCAAGATCGCGCAGCATTTGAAAATCAATTGCAAGATGATCGATTTCATTTGATTAAAGGGAATTTTGCTGATATCAAAAGACATTTGAAGTTTTATGGAATTACAGCCGTTGACGGAATTCTTGCAGACTTTGGTGTTTCTTCTAACCAATTTGATTCAGGAGAAAGAGGTTTTTCAACTCGATATGATGGGCCACTCGATATGCGAATGAATCATTTGGGTCATTTAGATGCTAGTCAAGTTGTAAATAAATATCCATTTGAAGATCTACGATTGGTTTTAAGTCAATATGGCGAATTAAAAAATGCCCATAAATTGGCGACTGCAATAGTAATGAAAAGGGAAGAGGCTCCTATCAAATCTACCCAAGCACTGGTAGCACTATTTGCGCCGATTATTCCTAATCACATCTTCAATAAAATTATAGCCAAAATTTTTCAAGCTATTAGGATTGAGGTGAACGACGAACTAGGTGTAATAAAGTCATTTTTAAAACAAACCATTGATCTGCTTAAACAAAATGGCAGGCTTGCATGTATTTCATATCACTCATTGGAAGATCGTTTGGTTAAATATTTTATTCGCGAAGGGAATTTTGAGGGTAAAGCAGAGTCTGACTTATATGGCAATAAGTACTTACCCTTCAAAAAAGTAGGTAGATTGATTACACCCTCAGAAAAGGAAATAAAGTTAAATAACAGATCAAGAAGTGGAAAACTAAGAATAGCTGTAAGAACATGAAGCGATTTTTATATTTATTGAAAATGGAGTTTTTGCTTAATGAAGAGGGTTTTAGAAATTGGAAAATGATAATTTACTTATCAATACTTGCTCTAATCATGATTGCAAGTGGACACAGTACGGATCGAAAGATTTTTAAGATAGCGCTGTTGAATGACGACCTTAAAATGCTAAAGAGTGAATTTGTTGAGCAACGTACCGACTTAATGAATTTAAAGATGGAAACAAAAATAATGGAGGAATTACGGCCTCTGGGAATGGGTCCTGCAAAAACTCCTCCAATTAAAATAATTATAGCCCAAGATTGATATGAATAAAATTCTCAAGCAGATAATGTATCGTTCCTATTTAGTGACTTTTACACTT
>MDTG01134688.1_pt1 | contig 10247 bp, 5 predicted proteins | sample 811421 | NCBI WGS metagenome assembly MDTG01 (sample SAMN05326645, study PRJNA326480) | marine metagenome | isolation source: seawater | place: Pacific Ocean: South East | collected 2011 | reverse complement strand
TCCATCAAAATTCGGGTAAACACGCAAATGGAGGTCAATGGGTATGCAACTGCTGTCCTGGCCTGAGAGGTTGCTTGCTGGGTCGTTCCATTGCGCCGTCAAGTCGTTTTCAATGATGTCTCCGGCAATGGAGTCGCACTGCACGGAAACACCGCCTTCTTCTTCCGATGTGATGGTGACGTCAATGGAGCCGATGGTGTAGCCTTCCGGAACATCGATATCTGACAGTTCAAACACGACATTCCTTGTTTCATCGTCTTGCAGTGTCTCGACGGCTTGCAAAGATTGATTTTGAACCTCAAAAGTGATGTTCCATTCCGGCGTGTTTGATGTGAATTCCGCTGTTGTTCTAAGATCGCCAACAAAATCACTGACGGTCATCACCAGCAACAACAACGTGAGGCTGTACGCAACAAGCGTAGGAACGCGCGACTCCTTTGTCACCAAAAGACTCCGAATTTCACGTTCTTCTTCCATTCCCTACGCCCCCATAACGCCCAAACCTGTGAAGAGTATTGCGACAACGAAAATAAATGCCGTTATGCATCCAAAAGTAAGGTTAAATGCTTTGAAATCGAATTCCTTTTCATCGCTACCGGCTTCAATAAAATCGGGAACGATTTTCTGTATGGAAGTTGACCCTTCTATGAGGCTGCTAACGATTTTTTCTTCCCATCCTATGAAAATACCAACAACGATGGCCAACGCTGCAGATGAAATCATGTCTGGAATGGGAAGGAAGGATTGAATCAATTCAAGAATGGTTGATGACACAATCAACAACATAAGTATGACAATTATTCGAATTAACCAGCGATTTTCATCCCGCTTGGTATCCACGATATCATAATGCAGCAGGATGAACATAAACAGGATTGGAGTGTAAAGGTAGATGAGGGCTTCTGAGGTGAAATCATACCATATTGAATAAGCAGCAGGGAAATCTTGGCACGATGTTTCGTAGCAGCTTCGAACGATGTCCAGCACGGCATAATCGGCTATACCTGCAATGAATCCAATGATGAAAATAACGAACGTAAGGACTCCAAAGGGTGAGATTCCAATTTTAAACGAGCGCCATGCCTCTCCGACACACAGAATCAATATGGCGCCCGTGCCAAGAGTTAGGCGCATGTTCACGCCACCCCATGTGGCGAAGGACGGGTTGAGTCCGGTTACAATTGTCTGCCGCTGGAAAAAATAATCGTTGATGGTGAGCACTTGAGACAACCAATACGTCATCGTTTCACCGTGAATGCCAATCAACAGAAGTCCAGCGACCACTGAAATCTTTCTCAATCTGAAATCCTGATCACGAACCTCGGTCGTGATAAATCGAAGGTACATTGCCACCAAGACGAGATAACCCGGAATGTGGAGGAAATTTTCGAGATTGATATGATTGAAATCAGTCAAAAGATGGAACGTTGTGAAGAACACCGTTCCAGCACATGCGAACCCGATAAGGAACCACACATCCCAACCTTTGTTGATGATTCTGAACGGGAAAAAGAATGGAAGAAGCGCCATCAAAACGATGGCGGCTGAGAGAAGGAGGCTCTTGGCTGTGAAGGCAAATGTTCCCGAAACTTTGTTGAGGTCGAGGGATGAAAATTCCGATTGAACTCCGTATCTAAATTCCAACACGGCCGTCATAACATAACTCAATCCAAGGAAGATGAGAATCCAACCGAGCATGCATCCTGCTATGCGGCTACTGGCGGATTCAGTCTTGCTTCGCCCGAGAATTGACAACGTCGCGATGCCCAGAACAAGGTCAACCACCGCAGCGATGGGTACCATGGACTGAATCTCGACCATGAAACTACACTCGGCATGCTCACGATAGAGGTTCCGTCTGCGATGCATGTGTAATTTCCGTTTTGTCTGCTTGAACAAAAAGCACGACTTGAAGAACTGTTGACCATTGGGGAAGAGTGGAGACTTCACGATGTCAAGCGGTCAAGAAGGGTGGATAGAGGTCAAAGGGGCTCGAACCCACAACCTCAAAGACATCTCAGTGGACCTTCCAAAAGGCAAATTTGTTGTCATTTCGGGCGTTTCCGGTTCCGGGAAATCAAGCCTAGCCTTCGATACCCTGTACGCTGAGGGCCAACGTCGCTATGTTGAGAGCCTTTCCTCGTATGCTCGACAATTTATTGGACAAATGAAAAAAGCAGATTGCGACTCCATTGAAGGGCTTTCGCCCGCCATCTCCATCGATCAAAAACAGGGAAGCCATAACCCACGTTCAACGGTCGCAACGGTCACGGAAATCCAAGATTACCTCCGTTTGTTATGGGCAAGGATTGGCAAACCACACTGCCCTTCATGCGGAAAAGAGGTTGCACGCAGAACCGTTCAGGAAATCGTTGACGATGTTTTTTGGAAAATGGAAGCACACGGCATCGCTGTTTGGAGTCCAGTGGTCCGAGCTCGTAAGGGAACCCACGTCGAACTTTTCCGCCAACTGGTAGAACAGGGCTACCTTAACGGTCGCGTGAACGGCCATGAAACGTCATTTGAATCACCTCCCACACTTGACAAAAACTTCCGGCATGACATCGATGTCCGAATTGACCGAATGCGGTGCACGCGCGATCGTAAACAGCGCCTAACCGAGGCGGTTGAGTCAGCGCTTCGTCTTGGTGGTGGAACGCTTGCAATCGAAAGCCTTGAGGCTCCTGGCTCAGACGTTGAGCTGAGTAAAAATTCCAATGCCCGCGCCACGCAAGAGGGCCAAATCATTGCATGGTCTGAAGATTTTGCCTGTCCAGAACACGGGGCCTTCATGCCAGAATTATCGCCCCGTGTGTTCTCGTTCAATTCCCCCCTTGGTGCCTGCAATGCGTGCCAGGGGCTTGGTGTTCAACGCCAGTTCAACATCGATCTAATCATCGACGGTAACATGAGCGTAGCCAATGGCTGTGTGATACCGTGGCGCCAGTCCATGTCTCCTTCGTGGTACCGCAAATTGCTGGCATGCACGTGTGAACATTACAACATCTCAACGACGCTTCCATTCGAGATGCTTGATGAGGACGAAAAAGACATTTTGCTTCATGGCTCGGGTTCAACCGTCATTCATTACGAATTTACTTCGGAAAACGGTTCCCAATACAAGTACAGCAAACCATGGGAAGGCATCGTTCCACGTCTCGAAAAGACGTATGCAGAAACAACGTCCGAGCGAACACGTAACCGACTCATTTCCTGCATGACGGACCTCGACTGTCCCGCATGCGCCGGCGAGAAACTGAACGATGCAGCACGTTATGTCTCGGTCGGCGGGATTCGACTTCCGGAAGTGAGCAAGTGTTCGGTCCATGACGCCCTTGGGTTGGTTCGAGCCTGGGACCCTGAAGGCGAAGGCCCTCCGGCAGAATTCCAAGATCTCCTGGAACCGCTTGACGACCGCAGCATGTTCATTGGTTCGGAAATCATCAAGGAAATAGAGAACCGTCTAAGTTTTCTTGACAGCGTAGGGCTGGACTACCTAACACTGGATAGAAAGGCCACCACCCTTTCCGGCGGAGAAAGCCAACGCATTCGCCTTGCTACACAGATTGGGAGCCGGTTGACCGGCGTGATGTACGTGCTTGACGAACCCTCCATCGGACTGCATCAACGCGACAATGACCGCTTGCTCAAAACCCTCCGAGAATTAAGCGACTTAGGCAATACTCTGCTGGTCGTTGAACACGATGAAGACACGCTTCGTCAGGCGGATTGGTTGTGTGACCTCGGTCCTGGAGCCGGCATTGAAGGAGGCGTTGTCGTGGCCAATGGTCCCCCTGAAGAAGTGATGGCGTGCGAAGATTCCATCACGGGCGCTTACCTCAGCGGGCGTCGATCAATTCCTTGGCCAAAGAAACGAAACCGACCATCGAAACATCATCTGAAGGTAAAGGGGGCTCAACACAACAACCTTCAGAACATCAACGTCTCGTTTCCAATCGGGTGCATGACGGCTGTCACCGGCGTCTCTGGTTCCGGGAAGTCTTCCTTGGTTTCCGGTATCTTGGCCCCTGCCCTGCAACGGGAAGTGCACCGAGCAGAAACCCTCCCAGGCAAGCATGCTTCCATTGATGGAATTGAACACGTTGACAAGGTGATCATCATCGACCAGTCTCCAATTGGACGAACTCCTCGTTCAAATCCCGCTACCTACACAAAAGTGTTTGATGAGATTAGAAGCCTCTTTGCCAACACAAAACTCTCCAAAGAGCGGGGATACAAACCTGGGCAATTCAGTTTCAACGTAAAGGGTGGCCGTTGCGAAGCTTGCCGAGGTGGAGGTTCGATCAAATTAGAGATGAATTTCCTTCCAGACGTGTGGATTACTTGCGATATCTGCAACGGGAAGCGATACACACGGGAATGCATGGAGGTTGAATGGCGAGGTCGCACCATTCACGATGTCCTTGAAATGCCGGTGTCAGAAGCCGTTGAATTCTTCAAGAATCACCGAAAGATTCACCGCACATTGGACACGCTCAACGCAGTCGGTCTCGGCTATATTCGGCTGGGTCAGCCAGCCACTACCCTTTCTGGCGGTGAGGCACAGCGTGTTAAACTGGCCAGCGAACTTCGGCGAATGCCCAACAAACACACCGTGTATATTCTGGACGAACCGACCACGGGACTTTCCTTTAGCGACGTTGCCAAACTCATCAATGTCCTGCATCAACTCCGAGACAAGGGTCACACCATCATCGTCATTGAACACCATTTGGACGTCGTCAAATCTTGTGATTGGGTCATCGATCTCGGACCGGATGGAGGGGAGCGTGGGGGCAACGTCATCGCGACCGGTACACCAGAGGCGATTGCTCAGACCGATGATAGTCCCACAGGACAATTCTTGGCTAAGATGCTGAACCAATGAAGGCGCAGACTACAAAGAGCGCATTGGACAACATCGGCTTGCCCTACGGGCGCGGTGAAGATCATGCCAGTAACCCGGGTTGAAGTTACGCCCCGTCAAGGGGAGGGAATGCGGGATGTTCGCGGTGATGTTGTTCGCCGCCAACTCAACGCCGACCATGCCGTATCGGTCACCCAAGTTCGCTCGATATGTGGGTACCTGATCAACGCCGAGGCTTCTTCGGAGGACATCACAGCCCGTGTTGATGATCTGTTTGCCGACCCCATTATCGAACACGGCGCTACAAACACCATGCTGTTAACCTCTGATGCGTTTCCCCAAACGCCTGACGCCGTCATTACGGTGGGGTTCAAGCCGGGCGTCACCGACAATCCAGGAAAAGCCGCAACAGACGGCTACCTAACGCTCTTTCCAACGGACGTCGGGGCGACCATTGCGACATACCTTACCTATGTCTTCTACGGCCTTCCGGCGGACTGTGACGTGAATTGGTTGGCTGGAACCCTCCATAACACACTCATTGAACGCGCACTGGTAGCTGGGCCAGAAGAATGCCAAACTCGTTCATGGCCTGAAATCCAATTCCCAACGCCCCCTGAACAAGTGTTCATTGAACCGCAATCGATTGATTTGGAATGCGATGATGCAACACTGGAGGCGATTTCCAATGACGGCCTCCTGGCGCTCAATCTCAATGAAATGCACGCCATCCAAGCCCATTACCGGGATGCCGGCGTACGGGCTCAACGCACGTCAATGAACATCTCACCCAATGCACCAACCGATGTCGAATTGGAATGCCTCGCTCAAACGTGGAGCGAACACTGCAAACACAAGATCTTCGCCTCAAAAATTCACCATGTTGACCATGAGACGGGTGAAGACACCATCGTCGATTCATTGTTCAAAACACACATCATGCAACCCACTCACGATATGCAGGAGGAGGTCGACTGGCTTCTCTCTGTGTTCCACGACAATTCCGGTGTTATCGCATGGGATGACTCGTGGAGCGTTTGCATGAAAGCTGAAACCCACAATTCACCATCGGCGTTGGACCCGTACGGTGGTGCCATGACCGGTATTGTTGGTGTGAACAGAGACATCTTAGGAACGGGGTTGGGCGCTCGCCCCATTGCCAACACCGATGTCTTTTGTTTCGGACCGCCCGATTGGGAAGGGACCCTTCCTGAGAACCTCTTCCATCCTTCTCGGGTTCTTCGTGGCGTCCATGCAGGTGTCCGTGTGGGTGGAAATGAATCAGGCATTCCGACCGTGAATGGCGCCATCGTGTTTGATGACCGGTACATTGGCAAGCCGCTGGTTTACTGCGGCACGGTTGGAATCATGCCTCGGCACCTTCCTGATGGACGCCCTTCGCACATCAAAACGCCAGTTGCAGGCGATATTGTCTACATGGTGGGTGGCCGCGTTGGCTACGACGGCATACATGGAGCGACGTTTTCATCGCTTGAATTGACCGAGGAATCTCCTTCAAGCGCCGTGCAAATTGGCGACCCAATTACGCAGAAGAAGATGATTGACATGGTGCTTGAGGCACGGGATGCCAACCTCATCACCTGCATCACGGACAACGGTGCAGGCGGCCTTTCTTCTTCCATCGGAGAAATGGCTGAATACACCAATGGATGCGAAATTGATCTAGCGAAGGTTCCCCTTAAGCAAGCGGGCCTGTCGCCCTGGGAAATTTTGGTCTCAGAAAGCCAAGAGCGAATGACCATCGCTGTACGCCCAGGAGATCAGGCTGCCTTTGAGGCCCTTGCTGACCTTCACGAGGTTGAAGCAACGGCTGTGGCTACGTTTACGTCTACAGGCATGTTCCACGTACGCTACAATGAAGCGACGGTCGCCTATCTTCCAATCGAGTTCCTTCATGATGGAGTCCCGCAATTGGAACTTGAATCGGAATGGAATCCTCCCGTTCAGGAATCCTTTGTTCCACCTGCGGACGCCGACCATTCTTCCCTTCTCGAAGCCATGCTTCAACGCCCGAACATTGCAAGCAAAGAAACATGGGTGCGCCAATACGATCATGAAGTCATCGCTCAGACCGCCATCAAGCCGTTTGTCGGCGTTGAACGGGATGGTCCCGGTGATGCAGGCGTTATTGCTCCAATTCACGGGGACCCGCACGGCCTTGTGATTTCTTGCGGCATTGCTCCGAGGTATTCGGACCTCGATGCCGGCGCCATGGCTGCTGCTTCCATCGACGAAGCCGTCCGAAACGCCGTCTGCGTAGGGCTTGATGTTGACAAGATGGCCGGTCTCGACAACTTCTGTTGGCCCGACCCCATCGAATCCGTGAAAACACCTGACGGGCGTTTCAAACTGGCTCAACTCGTGCGCGCCAACCGTGAACTGGAGCGGGTCTGTCGCGCCTACCGCCTTCCTTGCGTAAGTGGAAAGGATTCAATGAAAAACGACTACGGTACGGGAGCGGATAAAATTTCTATCCCACCAACGCTGTTGTTTTCACTGTTTGGAGACCACCCCGACGTGCGCCAGAGTGCGACCAGCGATTTCAAATTCAGCGGGGACGTGATCTATCTCGTTGGTTCGTCCAAGCAAGAACTCGGGGCGTCCGAACTCGCCTACATGATGACGGAATCCGGTAGCACCGCAGGCATTGGCGGTCAAGTGCCTCAACTCCCTCACCCTGAACGCAACCTTGCGACGTACCGGGCATTGGCCAGCAGCATTCGTGCCGGGTGGGTCCGAACCGCCCACGATTGCAGTGAGGGAGGACTCGCCGTTGCTCTCGCAGAGATGTGCATCGGTGGCCGAATAGGGGCCTTCGTTGACATCGATGGAACGGGTGAAGCGGATGTTTGGGGCCGCCTCTGGGGTGAATCACTCGGGCGGTTCGTCATCGCCGTTCCTCCTCAGCACGAGGCCGCCTTCCTTTCCGCCATGAAAGGCCATCACACCACGGTGCTTGGCGAAGTTGTTGATGATGCAACCCTGACCATCACCGACGGTGACGACGTCTTGGTTTCAATGGAGGTCGGTAACATGGCACAGGTCTGGAAGGGGCGACTTGACTTAACCGGAGGCATGGTTTGATGAAACCAAAAGTTGCTGTACTCTTCGGTTTTGGGATCAACTGTGATCACGAAACCAAAGCTGTGTTTGAGTTGGTTGGGGCGGAAGCTGAACGTATCCATGTCAATCGATTCGTATCGGGAGACGCATCGCTTGAGGCGTTTGATATTCTTGCCGTTCCTGGCGGCTTCTCGTTTGGAGATCACCTTGGCAGTGGTCGCCTGTTGGGCAACCGCATGCGATTCTCCATGCGAGATGCACTGATGGCGTTTGTAAACGCTGGGAAACCCATTATCGGTATTTGCAATGGATTTCAAGTTCTTGTGAAAACCGGACTCTTACCAGGGCCAGAACAGGGTTCCTCCCCAGATTTTCTTCAACGAGGTAGCCTGACTCTCAACGACAGTGGACGATACGAAGACCGTTGGGTAACGCTTGAGTTTGACCCGGAAAGCCCGTGCATCTGGACGAAGGGAATGTCTCGTATTGAATGTCCAGTGCGCCACGGTGAAGGCAAGTACGTAATGCCTACAGCATCTGACATCGACCGTTTGGCTCTCAATCATCAATTGACGGTGCGGTATGTTGATCCAACTACGTCGGTGGGGGAAGGCATAACCGATGAACTGCTCCCCTACCCCCTCAGCCCTAACGGGAGCATGCGAAACATTGCAGGAATTTGTGATTCAACCGGTTTGGTGTTTGGCCTTATGCCTCATCCCGAAGCCATCTATGCTCGATGGCTCCATCCCACACACACTCGACACGAACCTGGACCGGACAACCCCGGTCTTGATGGGTGGGAAGGCGAAGGACTGCAGTTGTTCAGAAATGCGGTTGAATATGTCCAACAGCGCTCATGAGTGAAGAGACATGGATTCGAAAACCCGATCCACGCACATCGATGGACTTCGTGGATTGGCGGTCTTGTTGATGGTGCTTGTTCACGCCGCTGCGACATGGGAACCTTCGCTTACGGGGAGCATCATGCTGTTGGGCGTTGTGGTCTCGGCTGGAGGGGGTCTTGCAGCGCCACTGTTTGTTGCGTTGCTTGGTTGGGGGCTCTTTCAACGTAGATTAGACAGAACGCAACGAATATACCGTGCAAGCTTTCTGTTCGTTTGTCAACTGTTGGTGAACCTGAGTGCGCCCCATCTCTTTGAGCCGTGGACACCAGGGGTGCTTTCGCTAATGGGGCTTCTCGTCATCACCGAAGCGTGGTGGGGTCGACCATGGTTAAGATCGCCGGCGGTATCCTTCCGTGCGTTTAGCGCCGTCGTTGCCATGGTACTTCTGTTCACAGCAACGCTCGCTTCATGGCAGGGGCCTGCGAATTGGCACGAGCGTATAGCTGCACCAACCATGCATGGTTGGCTTAACCACTTTGTGTTGACTGGTTTGTATCCGTTGGTACCGTGGATCGTGTTTGCCTGCTTTGGCATGACCGTAGCATCGCTTTGTGAGAAGCATCATCGAAGCAGCCTGTTCAGATACGTATCTGGATTTGGGCTTCTGATATCGATGTTCGTTCTTGCAGACGCATGGCGAAAGGGCCAAACATGGGCTTCACCAATCGGTGAAGCCTCGCTTACGTTCTTTCCTGCCAATTCACCGTTCATCGTCGCAGCCCTCACGGGGACAGCGCTACTTTGGTGGATCGGGGAGCGAGCCAACTTCTTTGACATCTTTGCAGACCTTGGTCGAGTGTCCCTTACCGTGTACGTGCTCCACTTCTTTCCAATGGCGCTCTTCCACGAGGTGGATGAGCTGTCTCAATGGTCGTCAGCTTTGTCAGCCACGGTCGCTGTTGGCTACACCATCGCTTGGATCGTGATTGGAACATGGTTGCATCGTCGTGTGCCTCGCTTCACGCTCGAAGCGATGCTGAGACGGCGATAATGTTCCAGAGCCGGTGGATAGCCACCTTAGGGCAAGCTCGACGTGTCTGGTCGAGGGGTTTCTATCAACCAATAGAGACGGGGCGGCCGGAGCCACCCCGCCTCAGGGGGTCGGAGAACCGTTTAGTTTCACTCTGACGCTGCGATGGCTTCGGTAGCCTTCTTGGCACCCATCCATGCAACGACACCGAATCCGATCTTGTTGATCATGTCAGCGATGTTGTAAAGGATAGCCATGATTTCTTCATCGACAGCGTCGGGAAGAATGTCAGCGGTTGGGTTGAACAAGTAGCCAAGTGGGTAGATGATCCAGCCGACGCAGATGAACCAGCGCAGGGCGTTGGTGCTCCACATGAGCTCGGGGGCGATCTTGCTGTTGTCGACGCCTTTACCGGAGG
>MDTG01395047.1_pt1 | contig 10248 bp, 12 predicted proteins | sample 811421 | NCBI WGS metagenome assembly MDTG01 (sample SAMN05326645, study PRJNA326480) | marine metagenome | isolation source: seawater | place: Pacific Ocean: South East | collected 2011 | reverse complement strand
ATACAAAACTTCACCAATTGATCAAGCTGGCAAATATAAAGATCATGGTTTTAAAAATTTACATATTGTTGATTTGGATGGCGCTTTAACTGGCAATACAGTTAACTTAGATATCATCCAAGCAATAGTAAATAAATATGATTTAAAAATCGAAGTAGGTGGTGGCATTCGATCTATAGATAGCATTAAAAAGTACGTTGACTCGGGTGTAGAAAAAGTAATTTTAGGTAGTGCTGCAATACAAAATAAAGAGTTTCTAAAAGAAGCGTGCAATAAATTTAAAAACAAAATTGCGCTAGGATTGGACGCTAAGAATGAAAGCCTTTCTATTGCAGGGTGGAAAGAGGATTTAAACATCAAGACTTCAGATTTTTTAAAAGAGGTTAATGATTTTGGTGTAAGCAGGCTGATCTATACTGACATTAATAAGGATGGAACTAAAGCTAGCCCTAACTTGGAGGAAACAGTAAAAATAGCAGAGTTATCTAAGTGTCCTGTAATTATTTCCGGAGGAGTTTCTTCAATCAACGATATTAAAAAAGCAAAAGAGTTAAATAACAAGAACATTGAAGGCATAATTGTTGGTAAAGCAATATATGATGGTGATATAAAATTAGACGAACTGGCGGCGGAATTAGATGCTTAAAAATAGAATAATACCCTGTTTAGATGTGAAAAATGGAAGAGTTGTTAAGGGCATAAATTTTTTAGATTTAAAAGACGCCGGTGATCCGGTCGAACAAGCAAGTATTTATGATCAGGGAGGAGCTGATGAAATATGTTTTCTAGACATTACAGCAAGCAATGAGAATAGAAATACTATTATAGATGTTGTCAATAAAACTGCTGAAAAATGTTTTGTTCCTCTTACTGTGGGAGGGGGTATTAGAACAATAGAAAATATAAGAGATCTATTGTTGGCTGGAGCAGATAAAGTTTCCATCAATACTGCAGCGGTAAAAGATATTAAGTTTGTAAAGGAAGCATCAAGAAAGTTTGGCACTCAATGTATGGTAGTAGCGGTTGATGCTAAAAAAGTCTCAAATGGGAGGTGGGAAATATTTACTCATGGAGGCAGAGAAAAAACTGGAATTGATGCAATAGAGTTCTCCAAAAAAGCGGAAGCCAATGGTGCAGGAGAAATTCTCTTAACCTCAATGGATAAAGATGGAACAAAAACTGGGTATGATTTAGAGCTCTTAAATAAAATCACTAACTCAATTAATATTCCTGTAATAGCCTCTGGAGGAGCGGGTAATTTAGAACATTTATATGAGGCAATAAAAACTGGAGGAGCAAGTGCAGTTTTAGCCGCTTCTATTTTTCATTACGGAGAATATACTATTAAAGAAGTCAAAGAGTATTTGAATTCTAAAAATGTATCAGTAAGATTATAAAATGCTTAAAAATCTAGAAGATCTAATTAAGGTAATCAGAGAGAGAAAAGGTTCATCTCCTGACAAGTCATATACCAATAAATTACTTAATGATAAAAATTTAAGTGTATCCAAAGTAAAAGAAGAAATTGATGAATTGATTGAAGCGGTTGAAAAAAATTCAAATAAAATACATGAAGCAACAGATGTCATTTATCATTTAATAGTTTACCTTGAGGCTAATGACGTCAAGATCGAAGATATAATGTCTGAATTAAAGAGAAGACAAAAATGAGTTACGACAAAAATAATATATTTGCTAAAATCCTTAGAGGTGAGATACCTTGTAAAAAGATTTATGAAAATGAATTTGTATTATCTTTTTATGATGTTAACCCTCAAAAGAAAATTCACGTGCTAGTAATACCAAAAGGAGAATACATTGACTTAGATGATTTTAATAATAAGGCATCGGATAAAGAGATAGTTGAATTAAATAAAGCAATCACACATGTTTCAAGCCTGTTAGGAGTAAGAGAAAGAGGTTTCCGTACATTAACAAATATTGGAAGCGATGGAGGCCAAGAAGTCCCACATTTGCACTACCACATATTTGCAGGTGAAAAAATTGGAAAAATGGTATCTTAAATAAAATGCTTAAAGTACAAAGATATTTTTTAGAAACTAGAGAAATAGACTACAAAAAAAAAATTTTTATATTGCCAAAAAACTATAAGATAATTCTAGAAAGAAAAAATTTTACTATTAATAAATTTTTTTATAAGCAAATAGGAATAGATCACTATTGGAGAGACAGATTAATTTGGACAGATAAAGAATGGCAAACTTACATCTCTAATCCAAATCTTGAAACCTGGGTTATAAAAAATGGCCAAGAACTAGTTGGATTTTATGAGCAGGAATTTCATCCAAAAAGAAATGAAATAGAATTGATTAATATGGGTATCTTAAAAGAATATAGAGGAAAAAAACTTGGATCAGCTTTACTGTTGTTTATGATAGAAAATTCTTTTAAAAAAAAAGCAGAGAGAATATGGGTACACACATGCAGTTTAGATCATCGATATGCTTTACAAAACTATAAATCAAAAAGATTTAAAATTTTTAAAAAAGAAGAAATAGATTTTGTTGCTTAAAAATATGAATTTTTATCTTTTATTTAAATCTTTACATTTGATCGCCGTAATTTCCTGGATGGCAGGGCTTTTATATTTACCAAGAATATTTGTTTATCATGCCGAACAGGCAGGTAATAAAAATCAAGAAGAAGTGTTCAAAGTTATGGAAAGAAAACTTTTTAATTATATAATGATGCCAGCGATGATTTTTACATATTTGTTCAGTTTAGGACTTATCCATACTTTGGGTTTCTCAGTATTTTTAGAACTTTGGATGCAAATAAAAGTAGTAGCGGTAGCAATATTAACTTATTACCATTTTTATCTAGGTAAATGCGTTAGATTATTTGCGAGCAATCAAAACATAAAATCATCTAAATTTTATAGAATTATCAATGAGGTCCCAACAATTTTGTTAATAATCATTATTTTTGTTGTAGTTTTTAAACCTTTATAAGGGTTGAAATATTAAAAAAAATACATATATTTAAGTCACTTACCTAATTACTATAAATCAAAATATGAACCTACAAGAACTTAAGCAAAAGAACCCGGCGGAACTTATTTCTGAGGCCGAAAAGCTCGGAATTGAAAATCCAAGCACCCTTAGAAAGCAAGAAATTCTTTTTGCAATATTAAAAAAATTAGCTGAAAAAAACGAACAAATCACTGCAATAGGTGTATTAGAAGTTTTACAAGATGGATTTGGTTTTTTAAGAGCAATAGAGTCAAATTATTTACCAGGACCAGACGATATATATGTTAGCCCTAGTCAAATAAGAAGGTTTGGCCTAAGGACAGGAGACTCTGTTGAGGGAGAAATAAGAGGTCCCAAAGATGCCGAAAGATATTTTGCACTTTTAAAAGTTAATAAAATTAATTATGAGAATCCAGAAAAAGTAAGAAATAAAATAGCATTCGATAACCTAACGCCACTTTATCCAAATGAAAGAATAAAATTAGAAGTTGAAACAACAAAAGTTGAAAAAAAACCTGACAATACAGCAAGACTAATAGATCTTGTAAGCCCAATCGGAAAAGGTCAGAGAGCTTTAATTGTATCTCCTCCTAGAGCAGGTAAAACAATCATTTTACAGAATGTGGCTCAATCAATAACAGCCAACCATCCAGAATGTTTTTTAATGGTTCTATTAATAGATGAGAGACCAGAGGAAGTAACAGACATGCAAAGATCTGTTAAAGGAGAAGTGGTCGCATCAACTTTTGATGAGCCAGCATCAAGACACGTCGCCGTTGCTGAGATGGTAATAGAAAAAGCAAAAAGATTAGTAGAACACAAAAAAGATGTAGTTATTTTGCTAGATTCGATAACAAGATTAGGTAGAGCATATAACGCGGTTATACCAAGTTCAGGCAAAGTGCTTACTGGAGGAGTAGACGCTAATGCGCTTCAAAGACCAAAAAGGTTTTTTGGAGCAGCGAGAAATGTAGAGGAAGGTGGTTCACTTACAATTATTTCTACTGCGTTAGTAGATACAGGAAGTAGAATGGATGAGGTGATTTTTGAAGAGTTTAAAGGAACAGGAAATTCAGAATTAATTCTTGATAGAAAAGTTGCTGATAAACGAATTTATCCAGCGCTAGATATCACAAGGTCTGGAACACGTAGAGAAGAATTACTTTTTGAAAAAGATGATCTTTCTAAAATGAATGTCCTAAGAAGAATTATAAGTCCTATGGGAACAATGGATGGAATAGAATTTTTAATTTCTAAATTAAAAAATACAAAAAATAATGCTGACTTTTTTGACTCAATGAACAAAACTAGTTAAAATTTTATTGAATTGTATTTTTGTTGAAATTAATTTCGTGTAAATAAAATTCGATAATATTCTGCAAAGTTTTTGTTTTCTCTTCATTCGTAATAGTCTCTAACAATTTTTGTTTTTCTTCATTAGATACTGGAGCAATCATTGCTAGAGTATTAATTTGTTGATACTTATCCAGTTTCTCAAATTCTTTCCAGTTTAAAAGAAGACCATTTTTATCAAAAAATTTTTTTATTTTATTCATAAAAAGATCAAACTTTGATTTGTCTAACTCAACATTATTTGTTTCTAAATCTGGTTGAAACCTTGAATATTTCACTTCAAATTCGCGGTACGATTTATCATTGTTTAATTCCTTTAAGATATCAAATCTTGTAAGCCCAGTCAGATTAATTATTAATCTACCGTCCTCATTTTTTTGATAGTCACTAATCTTTCCTAAGCAACCAACTTTATAGATGTCATTACCTTTTCTTGTTGCCTGTACCATACCCATCAATTTATCTCTTTTAATTGCATCGTTTACTAAGTCTAGGTACCTTTTTTCAAAAATATTTAGAGGTAAGTTTGTTTTAGGAAAGTAAATAACACCACTAAGTGGGAAAATAGGAATTCTAGTAGGAAAATTATTATTCATAAACTTATTATAATAGAAAATTCAGTTTAACAGTAGTGACATTTTATTAATGTTGACCTTATTAAAATTAATGTACTATAATCACATTAAATGCGGGCATAGCTCAGTGGTAGAGCGTCTCGTTGCCAACGAGAAGGTCGAGGGTTCGAATCCCTTTGCCCGCTCCAATATGTTATGGATGATTTAGCAGAAAAAAAATGTATACCATGCGAAGGTGGAATTCCGCCATTTGATCGCGATGAAATACACAAGTATTTAAAAAAAGTTGATGGCTGGGATGTTAAAAGCAATAAAGAAAAAAGCTTTTATCTAATAAAAGATTTTAAGTTTAAGAATTTTTTAGAAAGTCAAAATTTTGTTAATAAAACTGGAGACATTGCTGAAAAAGAGGGACATCATCCAGATATAATATTTGGCTGGGGGTATGCTAAAATAAAAATTTATACTCATGCCATTAAAGGACTTGCGGAAAGCGATTTTATTTTAGCTGCTAAAATTGATAAAATAATTAATGATTGAAATGACGCGTTCCTGTAAAAACCATTTTTACTTTAGCTTTGTTCGCAGCGCTTATAACCTCACCATCTCTTATTGAGCCTCCTGGCTGCACTATGATTTTTATTCCTGCTTTTATTAAGGTTTCTATACCGTCCGCAAAAGGAAAAAATGCGTCTGATGCCGCAACAGAGTTTTTAACATTTTTATTTTGAAATTTTTTTGCTTTTTGAACAGCAATTTTACAACTATCCAAACGGCTAGGTTGTCCAGCCCCTATACCTATTGTTGAAAAGTTATTTGTTAATACAATAGCATTAGATTTAACATATTTGCAAATATTGAAAGCAAATTTAATTTCTTCCAGCTCTTTTTTGGTTGGTTTGTTTTTGGTAACAAATCTTAATTTTTTTACATCAAAAATAGTTTTATCCTTATCTTGTATTAAAAATGAATTGTCAAAATTTTTAATTGTAACCAGATTTTTTTGCTTATATTTTGATATATCAACAATTCTTAAGTTTTTTTTCTTTTTTAAAATTTTTAATGCATTTTTGTCAAAACCTTTTGCTAATATAACTTCTGAAAAATTTTTAGTAATTTCATAAGCAATATTTTCTTCAATCTTAAAATTACACGCTATGACACCTCCGAATGCACTAACGGGATCACTTGCAAATGCATTTTTAAAAGATCTTATTTTAGATTGACTCACAGATACTCCACATGGATTGGCATGTTTAATAATTACTGTCGCTGGACTTTTTTTAAACGAATATAATATTTCTAAAGATGCAAAAATATCATTATAATTATTAAAGCTTAACTGTTTCCCATTGACTTGATTTAATCCTAATTCTTGATCATTGTAATCATTTACATAAATCGAGCTTTTTTGATGTGGGTTTTCACCGTATCTAAGATTTTCAAGTTTTCTTCCAAATATAGTTTTTCTTTCTGGAAATTTAATTTTCATTTCGTTATTAAACCAATTCGCAATCATAGCATCGTAGTAGGCGGTTAAGCCAAATGCCTTGCTAGACATATATTTTCTAAATTTTAAACTTGTTTTTCCTTTATATTTTTTTATTTCATTTATTAAGTTGGAGTAATCTCTTTTACTAGTTATGATTAAAACGTTTTTAAAGTTCTTAGCAGCAGCCCTAACCATTGTTGGTCCTCCTATATCTATATTTTCAATTATCTCATCTGTTTTTTTTGATTGTGTTACAATTTTTTGAAAGGGATAAAAATTAACAATTATAAGATCTAAAGAAGGAAACTTATTTTTACTCATTTCCATAGAATGTTTTTTATTTGATCTATCGTGGAGAATGCCAGCGTGGATTTTAGGATGTAAGGTTTTAACTCTTCCATCTAGCATTTCATCAAATCCAGTATAATTTGAAACTTCTTCGCATTTATAACCAGCGCTCTTAATGTATTTATAAGTTCCTCCGGAACTAATTATTTTGACATTATATCTATCTAAATATTCTAGAATTTCTTTTAATTCTGACTTATCAGAAACAGATATAAGAACATTCTTAATTTTTTGATACATGTTATATACTTTTTTTTAATTCCCAATTTATCTTTATATTTTTGTCATTTGCAACTCCAGAAATTAAAATACAAAAATTGTTTAATATTTGATTTCTACCTAAAAATATACTTTTTTCCACTGTTAAGTTATAATTTTCAGATCTAAAGACAAGTGATTTATTTTTTTTTATATTAATCAAAACTGTATTACCACCCATAGTCTTAATCGCGCTAATACCAGGATATAGATGAAAACGGATATTGAAATTTAAATTATTACTTTTATTTTCATTGTTTAATTCATCTAAGCCAACAATAGAGTTATCAATTTTATTGATTTTAATTTCTCGCTTATGTATGCATCCGAATCTTTTTAAATATGCATCGTGAGAAGCTGATGCAAAGACTTTTTTCAAGTCATCATTAAATTGAAAATTATTTATTTTAAAGCTATTTTTAATTGAATTACCAAACGCAAGATTAAGAAATCTATTTTTCTCAAAAACATTAATAGAAGTATCATTAATTGTTAACGTAGATTGAGCAGAAGTTAGTCTACTTATTAAAGTTGCTTTTTTTGATATATTTAAACCAAAGCCACAATTAGTTATAATCTTTTCATTATCTGAGTAATATTCAAACGATAGTGGCCCAGACTGGTAGTTGCTAGTAAACTTTTTGTTTGGTGGAGCGCCAACGTCAAAAAAAATGTAACTTTTTTTATGACTTAAAATTTGTAATTTACCTACATTTATTTTTGTTTTTTTAATCTTGTAATTGAGACTTTCAATATAATCAATAAAGTCTTCAACATTGACCTCAACCGCACCATTAAATAATGGAAGCTGTTTTTTTGGCGTTATAATTGATTTTAAACAACACAAGCTATTGTCTATGATTTTATCTAAAAATTCAGGAATGTATTCTTGTCCATCATTAATACATTCTCTAATGATAATTAAAAATTTTAAAAAAATAAGTAAATCGTTAGGATTTCTGTTTAGTGGAAAACCATCTTTATCAAAAAAATTTTCAGTTAATTTTTCTAGATCCTTAATTGCAAAATTATAGTTTTCGGAATATTCTTTAAATACTAAACCGGTTAGCAAAATTGCACAAAGCATCTCTAGTTTTTTTGAGTAATCATGCTCATGTTTGTAATTTTTTTTTAAGTGATTTGTTTGCATTATTATTGAATTGAGAAAATCGTTTCTAAAAAGAAACTCAGTATTATTTAAAATAATTTCTGCATTTAGAATCCAGCTAATAATTCTCTTACTTATCGTTGAGCTATCCCAAATTAAACTTTTATATTTTGAGTTTTTATAGATCCAAATATTAATTATTTTCTTTATTATAGTATTATCGTTTTTTCGATCTATTAAATTCAGCCATAAAAATTCGTGTAATTTTATCTCTTCTTTCTTAATAACCTTCTTTTTCCAAAAAATATTGGTATCAATATTAGAAACATTAAATAAAAAATTTTTGTGTCCTACCAATGAAGAAAGTAAGAAAGAATTTGGAAAAAAATAAAATTTTTTTGGAGTTATAGATCTAAGGCTCTTGCTGTAAAAACTTGTTTTAAAGTAAACTAATTTTAATATATTTAATAAATTTATTTTAGTTGCTAAAAAGTAGAAGTAGACACTTTTTAAATTAAGCATTTATTAGTTCGATCTAAGTATTCCTATATTTTTTTTTAAATCACCATTATTTTCTTTAAATATAGTAGATCCAGATACTAGAATATTTGCTCCTGCTTCTTTCGCTTTGTTGCAATTTTTAAAGTTTATACCTCCATCTATTTCAATATCGACTTTTAGATTTTTATTTATTATTAATTCTTTAATTTTTTTTGTTTTAGGTAAAACTTCTGGCATAAATTCCTGTCCACCAAATCCAGGTTCAACACTCATAATCAAAACTAAATCAATATTTTCTAAGTGGTTCTCTATTAATTCAATTTTTGAATTTGGTTTTAGTGATATGCCAACTTTTTTACCTTCTTTTTTTATTATGTTTATTGTTTGAGCAACATCATCCGTTGCTTCTGGATGAAAAGTTATAATATCAGCCCCTGCTTCGGCGAAACTTTTAATAAATTTATTTACAGGTGAAATCATTAAATGAACATCAAATATTTTTTTTGTTAAGGGTCTTATCTTTTTAATGACTTCTGGGCCTATAGTTAAATTTGGTACAAAATGCCCGTCCATGACATCTATATGAATATAATCTGCACCAGCTTTTTCTAAGGATATTACTTCTTGCCCTAGCTTACTAAAATCAGCAGATAAAATAGACGGAGAAATTTTTACATTACCGGACATAGTTTACTTATATTTTAATCTTTAAAGTTGTCAAAAAAATATTATGTTAATAAAATAGCTGATAAAGCTGTTTAGAAAAATCGCTTTCTAAAGGAAAAGCTAGCATGCCCCATACATCATAACCCAATAAATAAGGCATAGCATAAAATCTAAACAGATAAAAAAACCACGCAACATATAAGGGTATAAAAAGGCCCGTTAAAAAACTTGGTGTGATGAATTTAAACAACTTTATTATTGGGTTTGTATATTTTACAAAAACTCTCATAAAGAAAAAACTAGAGTCCTCTCTTTGAAAGATATTCATAAAAGCTCTTCCAATCAGAGTCCACATAATCATGCCAAGAATATAGTCCAATACAATAATCCAAGTAGCTATCATACTTAAGGATACCATTTTTTGAGCAAAAAAAAAGGGGCGAAAAATTCGCCCCTTTGATTTTTTAAAAGTTTATTTACTAGTGTTGTTTACCTAAGATCGCTTTACCTGTAGGTATTCTAGTTTCGTCAACCATTCTCTGAGTAGCAGCATCTGGTTCTTTAGTCATTAAGCTGACCACAACCATTGTAATTAAACAAATTGGTGCACCGATCATTCCAAATCTTAAGTGATCAATACCTAAGAATGGTTCATTCACGGTTCCAAAAATTGCCACTGAGAATTTAGGATATACCCATAGTAGGTAAACCAATCCTGATAGTATTCCAGTGATAATTCCGGCAATAGCACCTTCTCTAGTAGCTCTCTTCCACCATACACCTAGTACAAGTGGGAAGAATAGACCTGACATCGCAAAGTCAAACGCCCATGCAACCGAACCTAAGATACTTGTAAGCCTAAACGACGCTATGTAAGCACCTGCGGCACCGATTATTACTAGTAGCACACGAGCAACGATTAGTCTTTTTGCTGTATCAGCTTTTGGATTTACT
>MDTG01209368.1_pt1 | contig 10248 bp, 11 predicted proteins | sample 811421 | NCBI WGS metagenome assembly MDTG01 (sample SAMN05326645, study PRJNA326480) | marine metagenome | isolation source: seawater | place: Pacific Ocean: South East | collected 2011 | reverse complement strand
TTTTAGAAAATTTAGATAATTATAAGAGCTGGATAATTAAAAAATAATTTATATGAAATGGTCAATCATTGGAGCTGGAAATATTTCTCATATATTTTGTGAAAATTTATATAAACAAAAGATTTCAGATATTATATCGATATCTTCAATTGACAAAATAAGATTAAAAAATTTTGGAAATAAGTTTAATATAGACGAAAATTATTGGTTTAATAATTATAACGACGTTACAAAAATAAAAGATGATATAGTTTATATAGGAGTTATAAACTCACTTCATAAAAACTTAATTAAAAATCTTGCAGAAAGTAATAAAAATATTTTAGTAGAAAAACCTTCTTTTTTAAGTGTAAAAGATTTCGATGATGTAGTTAAAGTTATAAAAGAAAAAAAAATTTTATTTGTGGAGTCAATGATGAATTTACATCATCCTCAAACATCTGAAGTTTTTAACTTAATTAAGTCAGGGGAAATTGGAGATCTGATTAATTTCAAACATAAATTTGGCTTTGATATTAGAAAAAAATTTCTTAAATTTTTTAGAAAAAATATTAATTTTTATAATAGACTTACTGATCCAAGTCTAGGTGGTGGATCTATTAATGATTTAGGTTGTTATGGAGTTTCATTTGCAAATAAATTAGCAAATTTAAAGGGATTAGATAATGTAATTAAAGTAAAAAAAGAAAATATAATTGGAAAAACGAATGTAGATGAAAACGCAAAATTATCTATATCTTATGATAACGATTTTCATGCCAATCTTGAGGTTTCATTTATTAAAAATATTGGATGTGAAGCAGTTATTGAAGGCACCAAAGGAAAGATCATTGTCCCAGATCTAGTAAAGCCCCAAGATAATTTTAAAATTATTTTAAAAAATAAAACTAGTAAAGTCTTTAATTTTAAGGCTGGAAATTTATACTCTTATATAGCAACAGATGTAGAGAGATACGTTAAGAATAATTTAAAGGAAGCTGATAGCATTGGATTAAACCTTTCTGAAATTAGGAAAAATTTAATATTATTAGATGAATGGAAAAAAAATTAATTAATATTGCATTCACCAAGTTACTAAATTTTATTTAGTCTTATAAACTTTTTGAAAATTTTTATTACTCGATCTTATTTTTATAAAATTCAAGATTTTTTTATTTTTTTGCTGTTTTTTATCAGGAGCATATAAAACTTTAAACCTTTTGTTGTTTATTTTTTTTTCTTTGACAAAATAATAAATTTGTATTGATCTTCTAAATAAATTTTTTCCTTTATTAATTCTTTCCACACTATGCCAACTGTTCATAGAAGTGTCAAAAATTACACATCTATTAAAAATTGGCATAATAGAAGTTGATAATTTCCCATGAATTTTATCGTTTGTATTATTCTTATTATAAAAGTTTAAACATCCACCATTTTTTTTCTGCCAATTTTTATTTAAAAATAAAATCAAATTATACTTCCGCAAAAGTCCATTCTTAGGATGAATAGAGTTGTCTAAGTGAGGGTTAAGTTTTCCGACATTGCTCCTCATAATACTTAGGCCACCCCCATGCAAGCCATCATCAGAGATAATTTTTTTTTTTGTAAGCTTACCTTGAATTTTATTAATGAACTCTTGTGAATTTAAATATGTAAAGAGTTTGTAAGTTTGTGGCTTAAAAGAATTCCATATATTTAATGTTTTCTTATTTTCACAATAATTGGCATACTCGTGCCATATATCATCTTTATAATTAGGAAACTCTTTATAAATACTATTTATAAAACTTTTATGTAAAAAATTATCGATGATAACATAATGAAAAGGTTTTCTAATAATATGTTTAAAATTTTTATTAAAATTTATATTCGAATTTAAAATTTTCATTTTATTACCAAAACTTTATAATTTATATTTCCAAATATTTTAGGAAACAAGTATTTCAAATACCACTGCCAACGCGCGATAAGCCTGTTACTTGATTTAGTATCAGTTTTCACCTGATATTTCTCTTGTTTAATTTTTGACATAATAATTGAGAATCTCCATAAATTTGACGTTGTGAATAATAAGCCGTCAGCAGAGGATAACATCAACGCATCAATCAAAGCTTCTCTACCAAGTCTATATCTATGATTTCTTCTATTATAATCAGTGAAGTGACTATTATGATTTCCAAACATTTTTGACTTAGTTCTGGGTGTATTTAAAGTAATCAATTTTTTTTTATAATAATTTTTAAAAACATTTAAGTAATTAATATCCTCTGTTATTAAAAATATTTTATCGTATTTCTTTTTTTTAAAAATATTTTTTGATATGTTTAAGATGTCAATTGGTCTGGGTGGAAAAGAATGTCTCCTGACTATTTTCTCTAATCCACCTCTTATATGTACACCTAAAATTTTACTATTTTTCTTAAATTTTCTATTTCTTAATTTTTTAAAAAATTTTAAATGTTCAGGATTTATATTTATAAATTTATTAAAAATTCTTTTTAATGAATGGCTTTCATTAATTTCTTTTTTATAAATTCTGTTGTCATGCGAAAAATAAACATTTTTACTTTTATAAACTTCATTTAAATTGTATTTATTCAAACTTTTAAAATAATAATTCCAAGCATTAGTATTTCTATTTATAGAATTAACATCATTATAAACAGTCACAAAATTTTGCATATCAATTATTGGAGTCATATTTTTCTGTCTAGCAAATTTAATATGATCCACAACAAAGATTAAATTGGAGAACAATCCATTAAAATTATAATTTCTTTTAATTACATAAAAATTAATTTTTTTGTTCTTTTCACCAAAACTATATTTTTTGTGTGGAGATATATTTTTCAAAAAATCGTATTTGATTTTTTGTTTTATAGGCTTTACACCCTCCGCCCTTATTAAACTTTTTAAATATTCGTACATAAATTAAATGCTTAATAGTTTATTATTTTCAAAATTTCTATAAATATTGACAATTTTTAAGTAAGATTATAATTAAATAATTAATTATCAAAAAATTTTACCATTTTAATAACTTTAAAAAAGTATATTTATAAATAATTAATAAGAATTATGAATAATTTATTAATATACTGTATTACAAATGAAAAATCTAAATTGCTTGAAAAATTACCTTATGAGCTTGTTGGTGTTGGAAAAAAAAAATTTAATTCTAATTATATTAATTGCAAAAATAAAATAAATATTCAAAAAAAAGAAAAACATTATTCAGAACTAACTTTTCATTATTGGTTTTGGAAAAATAAATTACCTAAGATTAAAAACAATTTGTGGATTGGTTTCTGTCAAAAAAGAAGATTTTGGATTAAAGAAAAAACTAAAATTAAAAACTTTAATGATTTGAAAAAAAAAATTATTACTAGAATACCTCTATCTTGGAATAAGTATAATTCTTTTTTATGTAAATCCATAAATGTAAATAATCCAAAAAAAATAAAAATATTAAAACGAGGCTTCAAAAATATAATTAATGATCCATCAGTCTTATTTGTAAAAAAAAAACAAACAATCAAATTACATTTTGATATGCATCACGGGTATGGTGTTTTAGACAAAGCTATAGATTGTATGGATATAAAAGATAGAGAAGAATTTAGAAACTTTGTTTCAGAAAATTCCAAATTTAATCCACATATAATGTGTATATCAAAAAAAAATATATTAAATAAATGGTTTAAAGATTTATTTAAATGGCTTTTTGAATGTGAAAAAATTTTTGGATTTAAAAACTTAGTTGGATATGATCAGCAGAGATTATATGCATATTTAGCCGAGAGATATATGCCCTTTTGGTTTAAAAAATACTCTAAAATGAAAGAAACAGATTGGATTTTTTTCGATACCTTAAAACAAAAATAATTTAAATAATTTTTAATAACTCATCATACATAACTATATTCATTATTATTTTGTGATTTTTGTAAAAATAATTAAATTTTAAACTTTTGAAATTTTTTGTATCTATATTTAATAAAGATCTATTATTTCTTTTTAAAATAACACCTATACCGTGATCAGCATAACAAGTATAACTATCTAAATAAGGTTTAGTTCTAATTTCAACAAAAGCTTTCCAAACATCGCCATTCCAATCTATTTCTGTTCTTGGTACCGCTTGGGCATTAATATTATTTGGTAAACAATCATGGATTAAAATTATTCCGTTTTCATTTAAAAATTTGATAGAGTTTTCGATATCTTTCTTTACTTGATCATAATGGTGTAAACCGTCAATAAAAATGCAGTCGAATTTTTCGTCATTAGCAATAAAAAAATCATCACTATACATTCTGTGGGTACCACCAGAATAAGGATCAACTCCAATTTTTTTTTCACATTTTATGAAAGAAAATAACTCATCGTCAAAAGTTCCAATCTCCAAATATGATTTATATTTTTTTTTTTCAATTATATTTTGGACTATTTCCAATCTTGATGGTGTATTTGAGAAATTGAAACCTATATCTCCAGGATCTTTCTCTCCAAAAATTTTTCTAAGAAATTTTACTATTTTTCTTATTTTTCTACTGCCTTTTGCTTTTGCAAGTTTCAATTCAATAAGTCTAAACATTATAATAATTATATAACAATTGTAATTAAAATAGCTATAAATTACTTTTTAAAAATATTAATATCTATTAATGAAAGTTCACAAAAATATAACAATTCAAATTGTTTTATACGAAGAGGACCAAGACACAGTTTTTAAATGTCTGAATAACTTAAAAAATTTTAAAGTAATAATTCTAGATAATTCAAATAATTACGAATTAAAAAAAAAGGTCTTAGAAAAATTCAAAATTTATAAATATTTTTTGGAAAATAAAAACTTAGGTTACAGCAAGGGTCATAATAAAATTGCAGAGTTTACTGATTCTGAATTTTTATTAATACTAAATGCTGATTGTTTAATTGATGAGGAGAATATTGTTAATTTATACAATTCTTTTAATAATCATATTAATTGTGGAATTGTTGCCCCAACAACCTTTGATAACAATAATAAAAGAACATTAAATGGAAGTTACTTGCCAGAAAATGGCGATAGAGATAAAATCGTAAATATAGAAGGTGATGTATGTTTCCAGGCTGTATTGGGTTCAGCTATTTTTATTAAAAGAAGCGAGTTTATTAATATTGGAAAGTTTGATGAACAATTATTCCTTTTTTTTTCAGATTATGATTTATGTAGGAAAATTAAAAAATTAAAAAAATCAGTTATACAAACATATCTTTCAAAAGCGATACATTCTCATGGCACTAGTAAGGTTAAAAATTTTTTTAAACGGATTTTTCTTAGAGAATTTTTTATAACATATGATGAATTAATATATTATTATATTTCCGATAATTACCAATTAAAATACAATATTTTAAGAAAAAAAATTAACAATTATTATTATAAGTTATTTATTAGTATTATGATATTGAATTTTAAAAATATTGTTTTTTTCTTCTCTAAAATTTTAGCTTTTTATAAGTTTAGAAAAAAAATAAACAATTAATTTAGATAAATAAATTTATCGTCCCTTTAATTTATAAAAAATTATTAATTAAATTTTTGTCTAAAAATATATCACCGTTTTTATTTTTATTTTCTATCAAGTTGTCTGTTTCAATTAAGTTAAAATTCAAATTTTGTGTGTCCGAAATTGTTTTGCTGACCAGATTAGGTCTACTTTTTGGCTTTATTTCAATGACTTTGGTACCCTCCTTGCAAAAAACTAAATTCGCAAAAGCAGCACCGTGTGCCCCAATAATTTCTTTAGCGTTGTTGAAAAGGTATACTTGATTTAAAAAAGGTAGTTGTCCTACTTTATATGATTTAAATCCTTTACCCTCTAAAAATTTAATTATTTCACTATTGTTTTGAATTTGGCAATGACTGAAAGGAGACTCACTTCTGTCAATATATACTTTTTCACTGCACTCAAATTTTTGAGCATATTCAGTAAATGATGATGCTACCCACTTTATTATCCAACTTGGCAAAGTATGAGCTTGCTCCAGAATTGTTCCTTTATAATACCAAGGGTGCTCAGATATGAATAATTCTTCTGCCTGTATATGTTTATACTTTTTAGCATCAATAATTTTTATCTTGTTTAATCCAAGGCAATCAAAAGTAGTTCTTTGATAGTTTTCTAATTTTGACAAATATAAATAATTTAAATCTTCTATATTATATAGTTTCGAAAATAATTTTATTTTTGGCAAAATATCAAAAAGCCAATGAAAATAATTTTTATGGCCACTAGCACCTTGGGTTAGAGATAGGACTTTACCATTAAATTTTTTCTTAAAATAAGGAGTTCCTCTATGCAAAGATGAATTATACTCAGCTGATTTTAATTCACCATTAATTTGCTGATATGAAAATTTATCTATTATTCTGTTTCCACTTATTACTGCTACATTTTCTACAAAATCGGTACAAACTCTTCCATTAAAAACTTTTATAATTGAGTAATTATTTTTATTGTATTTACAAATATTACTATCTTTAATTTTATCTATTAAAATATTTTTGTCATTTTTAGGATCACTCAAATAACTAATTTTTCCATAAATTAAATTAAAAATTTTTACGATAAGGTTTTTATAGAGTTTTTTTAAAAATTTTCTCATTAAAAATATGTACTAATAATTTTAGCACTTTTAATTAATATTCTATAGTATGGCAAAGAACCTATATCGTCAGTCATTATTATCTTCATATTCCAAGTAAATATATAAAAAATAAATAACACATAAAATAATCTTGGATATAATTTTAAAAAATTTTCAATTACAATATATAAATTATTACTTTCAAGTTGAACATTTTGATTTTTTATTAAAAAAATAAAAGTTAAAATTGAAAAAGAATAACCTATATTTATCCATCTACCCCAATCATAACCTACTATCATAAATAAGAGAATTGAGAAAAATAAAATTACATTTATTTTTAAAAGGAATTTTTTTATTAATATATTTCCTATTTTTATATTAAATTTATCAAAATAAGAAAAAATAAAAATTGGAGAAAAGCAAAGTATAATTATAAACAAATGACGGACTAAATATTCGGCTTTAAATCTTGAATATACATAATCAATATTCCATAAAAGAGTTTTATCTAATGCAAACATTGCTCCAAAACAGCTTTCATTGATTGACAAACACATTTGTTCAAAGTTATTAGGGTCAGATTTAGTGGTAATAACAAAATATAAACTTATTAGGTAAGGAATATAGGAAAATATATTAAGAATTATATCTCTAATTTGAATATTTTTTTTACATAAAAAACTAAAGAAAAAAAAGTAAACATAAAAAATTGCACCATCCCAAATCAAATTCATGATTGGTAAAAATACCAATATTACTAAGAAGCTAAATTTATTGTCATTTAAGATTAAATTTAGATAAACAATGTATATACAAAATAAAATAAATTCCTTTCTAATTAAGGCTTCATTTTCTGCCACAGAGTAAATTAAAAAAATGGGAGAAAAAAATAAAAATATAAGAAGTCCGTTTAACTTAATATCTTGAAAAAATTTGTAAATTAATATCAAAAATAAAATCAAAATAAATATTTCAAAATAAAATATTAAATACCTCAATGAAATATCTGTAATTTGATGAAGCTCAAAAATAAATTGACCTACTAAACCTCTTCTTACAAAACCACCTTGATAGTTAATCAACCATTCAGATGTTGTCCAATCTGTTGGGTGCAAAAATTTTTGAGATAAAAATAAAATTGAAAAAAAAAAAATTGAGATTAGATAAAATTTAAAGTAATTAGATTTAAAAAAATTTATGTAAAAGTTTTGCATAGAGTTTGTAAATAATCATAATAATTAGCGATAAAAGAATTTTAAAATTCATTTTGCTATTACCTTTTTTTCTTGTGTCAAAATTTATTTCAACATCGTAGGTTTTTGTTTCTTTCTTAAATAAATATATTAAGTCCATTAGAATTTTATAGCCCTTATTAAATAGTTTATCTTTATTATTTAAAAAAATTTCTTTTTTAAAAATAAAAAAACCACTCATAGGATCGGATGTTTTATAACCTAAAAATAAATTAACCATTAATATTAGGAGTCTAGAAGCTGTTAAACGCAAAATACTAAGATTATGTTTTTTTTTCTTAAATAAATTTCTTGTTCCAATAACAAAATCTGCTTCTTTCTTTTTAAAAACCTTAAGTAATTTTAATATATCTTTTGGCCTGTGTTGTAAGTCTCCATCCATAACTAATATGTTTTTATAACGCGCTTTTTTAAAACCAAGCACACACGATTTAGTTAAATCCTTGTTGGATTTTCTCACAAAAAATCTCATACTTTTTCTTTTTATTTTTTTTATGACCTTTAAAGTGCCATCGGATGAATCATCATCAACAATTATAAGTTCAAAAGTCTCATTCTTTAATGCTTTGTAAATTTGTTCAACTAATGTAGGCAAGTTTTTTGACTCATTGTATACAGGAATAACTATTGAAAATTTCATTATTACAAAATAAAAATAAGTACACCTTAATGAAAAATATAGATTATTACAATCACTCAGTCCAAAGCGGATACTATGATATGGTTTTCAAAAGAAACAAAGGTATACAAAGTGCATGGCATCATATCAAATTTAATTATATAAAAAAAAAAAATTTCAAGTTCTAAAATACATTTAGATATTGGTTGTGGTCCAGGGACTTTTTTGGGAATTTTAAAAAAAAAAATCAATCGGGGTAGATATATCGGATAGCCAAATTAATTATGCCAAAAAAAAATATGCAAGCAAAAAAATAAAATTTTATAGATATAAAAATAAGCTACCTATAAAATCCCGATCTGTTGATAGTATAACCCTTATTGAATTGATAGAGCATGTTGATAATGAGGATCTGAGTTCAATATTCAAAGAATGTAAAAGAGTATTAAAACATAATGGCTGTTTATACCTATCTACACCTAATTATTACTCATTATGGCCAATTTTAGAAATTTTTTTAAATTTAGTTTCACCTGTAGATTATAAACACGAGCATATTAATAAATTTAATAAAAATAAATTAAAAAAAATTTTGAGAAAAAATGATTTTGATGTTTTAGAATTAAATTCATTTATTTTAATTTCTCCGTTTCTAGCTTTTCTTTCTTTTAAGTTTGCAAAATCAATGATTTTGTTAGATAATATCTTAACTAAATTATTTCCTGGTTTCTTACTTTTTAGCAAAGCAAAAAAATTAAAATAATAAATGAATTTAAAAACATTTTATAAAATTTATTATCATCATAGATTCTTAAAAGCATCATTTTTTCTTAAAATATACCTTTCACTCACTTTATGTATTAAATATTTAATTAACTACTTTTACTTGCCTAAAAAAAAAAATTTAGATAATTTCATAATTGATAGGAAAAATTTATTTGAAAAAGATTTTAACTACTTGTGTGAATTATTTAATTCAGACAAAGGTGAGAGATTTACTAACCAATATGCTCAGCCCTCAAAAAAAAATAATCAGTTGATCGATGCCCATGGCTATGCAAAAATTTATGAGAATTATTTTAAAGAAATTAAAAAAAATAGAATGAACATAATCGAACTAGGAGCTTTTTATGGTAATGCAAGTGCCGCATTATATTTTTATTTTAAAAATTCTTTTATCTTTAGTGCAGATATAAATCCTGATATGTTTTTGTACAGATCAAAAAGAATAAAAAATTTTTATACAGACACCTCTTCAAGAAGTTCTATACAAGAAAATCTTTTAAAAATGGACATTAAATTTGATATTATTATTGAGGATGCCAGCCATATGCTAAAAGATCAAATTATTTCATTATTTATGCTTTTTAAATCTCTACAAAGAGGAGGACTATTTATTATTGAAGAAATTGACTTTCCTGAAAAACGAGAAGATATGAGACTTAATCAAAATCAACCTGACTTAAAAACTATTCTTAAAAAAGCAAATAATAACGAAAACTTTTCTTCTGAGTATGTTACCGATGAAGAAAAAAAATATTTCTTAAATAATTTCCAATCAATAAGCTTTTTTCGTGGTAATACAAATGAATTTGTAGTTATAAAAAAAAAATAATTACTTTTAACATGGAGAGATGGCCGAGCGGTTTAAGGCGCACGCTTGGAAAGCGTGTTAAGGGGCAACTCTTTCGTGGGTTCGAATCCCACTCTCTCCGCCAATTATTTGATGTTTTAATTAATTCGAATCTAAGTTAA
>MDTG01193397.1_pt1 | contig 10248 bp, 10 predicted proteins | sample 811421 | NCBI WGS metagenome assembly MDTG01 (sample SAMN05326645, study PRJNA326480) | marine metagenome | isolation source: seawater | place: Pacific Ocean: South East | collected 2011 | reverse complement strand
AGGTAGTGAATCTCCGAGATCGGTATCAAGAGTAGAACTGATCTGAAAGGCCGATTCGAATCCACCGCCAGCATCGAAGGTTCCTATCACTTCGTCAGGATTTGATGAGCCGACTCCTAGAAAGGGGCTAAAAGAATCCCAGTCTACACTTGTGAAGTCATCACCACTTTTTGACGGTGCAACCCCCAAAAAGTATCCCAATTGGACCTGGGAACCAGTGGGGAGATTATTGCCTGACGCATCGAGGAGGTTTGCAAACGCTCCCCCTCCGATTGAAACGGTAGCTGCATTCGTTACGCTACTCAAAATGACGAGTGCCAAAGATGTTTTCATCATATTTTTCAAAAAGTTTCGGTCTTCTACGTGGTGATTTCTTTAGAACTAGGGACAGTTTATTCGGAAAGTGGATCGTAAGGAAGTGGGGCTGCGATGATTCCCTCCGCCCCGCTCACTTCAGTTTCCCGATTTACAAAAATCGCGGTGTTAGCAGCGATTGGAAGAGTGTTTGAGTTTCCAAATTGGTTGCTAGCTGGGGCCCAATTTCCAAACCCATTCACAAGGTAAGCATCCCAGCTACTGCCATTCCAGATGTAGAGGCGATCGTCACTTTTCCAAAGATCGTCGTTCAATCCAAGCCCAGCTAAGGTTGTTTCAATAGGAATACGTGATGATAGAAGTTTTGTTTTCGTGATCGTCGAAATTTGGGGGACGGCTGGCACTTCGCCGAAGAGGGTAAGTTCGATTGCACTGGTCGCACTACGCGAAATGAACATTCCTTCGTCTGGGAATATTACCGTGCCATTTTCATTACCAAAAAGATTGGAGGCTAAAACCCAATTTCCGAAACCGTTCTTTTGGAAAGACAGCCACTCGGAGCCGTCCCATACAAAAACCCGATCGTCGGGACTAAATTCATCAATTTTTGATGAAAAGATCGATCCAATTGTATTCGCTCCGCGAATTTTAACCGTTGTTGCTGAAGGGAAGCGGTTTTGAACTCCAGGTGTTTCAGAGTCCTTGTCCCCGAGGAGGTCGAATGTAGTAAGGAGGGTCAACTGGCCATTACTGGTGTTGGAGGAGATCAAAAAAGCTTCTTCAGCCCCATCGGCGTCGGTGATGTATGCGAGATGTGGCTGTTCCGTCCATTGATCCTGAGACCAATTTTGCCCAGTGATCGCTAGAGTTTGCGTGCCATCTGCAGGATCAGCGTCATAGTCACTATTGATTGTTGCAGACGAAGCGAACTCGAGATCATTCAACAAAGTGACTGAAATTCCTGTAATAGTCGGCTCAATATCAGAGCTTGCAGCGGCGATTGCCACTTTAGTGTATCCTTGTGGGATTGTGTAAATAATCTCCGCGTGTAGCGGGAGGAGCATAATGGTGGCAAAAACTAAGCAGACAATTCTCATGTTTGATCAAAAACATTCGATGGTTAAGTTCTTCAATGCAAATGGAAATCGTTCTTTTTTTAGTTCACGTCGAGTTGGTCCTCATGATTTGACTCTTCAAGCGATAATATTGGCCGGAGTGTAACGAATTAATTCGATGATCTCTAAGTTGGGGGGTGCTAAGCCAAGGTTCATCTGGCAATCAGCAAGGTGAAAACTCCCCGTGAGTCGTCTCTTCAGAATTGTCCTCATAGCCCTGCTTGAGAGACAAAAGGTAAAAATTGAACGTAGGCAAAAAGAAAAGCAATTAAGAATCAGGGTTTTGAGACTGTTATTACCCAAAAGGGTTTCAGGAGTTGCGAAGAAGCAATCGTTAGCTAGACTCTCGCACTACTTTGAAGGCAGGTTATACCATAGGGAATGAAAAGTTGGTTAGGGTCTTAGAGGGGGCCTCGCAACATTTACGCGGGCTTTGGAAAAAGCAGGGAAAAGACAAAGGTGCTCTGAGGATTGCGGTAGTGGGTGGTGGGTGCAGTGGCCTTCAATACCAAATGGACTTGGTGGATGGGCCACGGGATCGTGATATCATGGTTTCAAGTAATGGCGTAAACGTGGTGATAGATCCTAAGAGTGCTCTATTTGTGAGCGGTAGCGTGCTTGATTATTCCGATGATCTTCAGCAAGGGGGGTTTAAGGTCAGCAACCCAAATGCAGTAGTGACTTGTTCCTGTGGCGAAAGTTTTGCAGCATGACGGATCCATTCGCGTTACTTGGAGTTCCTCGAAGGCTCGATTTGAAGGACACGGACATTGACCGGCTACTTTTAGATGCTAGTCAGCTTCATCATCCAGATGCCGGGGGCGATCAAAATTTGTTTTTAAAAATCCGTTTAGCAGGCGAAATCTTAAAATCTCCGGAGAAACGTGTGCGGGCTGCAATTGAATCTACGGGTTTTTCCTTTGATGGTCGCGGAGAAATCCCGGCGGAAGTGGTGGGATACTTCTCCAATGTTGCCTCGGTTTTGCAAGATGTTGATTCTTTTGTCTCCGAGCGATCGAACGCTCTAAGTAATCTAGGTAAGGCAGTTTTAGATAGGCGTGTTCCAGGATTGAAAGCTGATTTAGAACGGGTGATCAGCAACTTGAATGACTTGAAAGATGTAATGATCTCGAATTTTAAGATTTTTGATGAAAAAGGGTGGAGTGAGTGTGAAGCTGAGATGGGTCAAGTTGCGCGGGGTTTGATTTTCTTGACGAAATGGTCAGGGCAACTGAAGGAAGCAAACGGAAAAATTTTTGAGGCCTTGCTCGGAGGGTGACATGGTCTTAACTCCCAATCATGAGTGAGGTAATTATTGGAATTGATCTCGGCACGACCCAGTCAGCTGTCGCTGTGGTGGACTCGGGCTTTCCTCTTTTACTGGCTGATTTGGAAGGGCGTTCACTTGTTCCCAGTGCAGTCTGGTATTCAAAAAAGGGCGAAATTAAGGTCGGACATGAAGCTCTGCGTTTGGCCGGAATTGAAGAGATTCATACGAGTGTGAAGAGTCTAATCGGGAGGAGGGCTGGCGAATCCGAAGGCCGATTGACCGCGGATGGGTATATTAGCACGGCTGCCGGGCTGAAGCTCCCCGAGGAGGTGTCAGCGGAGATTTTAAATACATTAAAAGAGATCGCCGAGAACCGTCTTGAAACTGAGGTGACTAAGGCCGTTTTGACAGTTCCTGCTTATTTTAATGATGGGCAGCGAGCTGCGACTAAAGAAGCAGGGCGGCTTGCTGGCTTGGAGGTCGTGCGTATACTCAGCGAGCCTACGGCTGCGGCTCTTTCTTACGGACTTGACCGTTTAGACGAAAGCTCCCGTGTTGCGGTTTTCGACCTTGGTGGCGGAACTTTCGATGTCTCGGTTCTGGAAATGAGAGAGGGTGTGTTCGAGGTTTCTTCGACTTCTGGTGATACTGATTTGGGTGGAGACGACTTTGATAAAGCGATTGCTGGATTCGCAGCAGTTAAGTTTGGCCGCGATCTTGGGGACTTCGAGTCCATGGAGAGGGTGCAGTGGATATCCGAAGGTCGCCGCGTGAAGTTAGCCCTTAGCGAGGTTGAGGAGGCCATTTTTAGAATTCCTTTCACTGGTGAAGTGCCGGTATCACGGGAGGCTTTCTTAGGTTTGATGAAACCCTTTTTGGATCGAATGGAGTCGTGTTGCCGAAGAGCGATGCTGGATGCAGAAGTGACGGGAAAAGATCTTGCGGCCATAGTCATGGTCGGAGGGAGTAGTCGGATACCGATGGTTAAAGATCGGGTGGCGACAATTTTTGAACAAGAACCAGACTTGAGCCAGCATCCAGATGAGGCGATTGCGCGTGGTGCGGCAATTCAGGCTGGAATTCTTGCAGGGACCGTTCGCGAAGTTCTTTTGTTAGATGTGACTCCTCTTAGCCTTGGGATCGAAACGATGGGAGGATTAATGAATGTGTTAATTTCGAGAAATACAACGATTCCTTGCAAGGCTGGTGAAATGTTTACTAATGCGGTGGAAGGTCAGGAGTCAATGAATGTTAGGGTTTTGCAAGGGGAAAGAGAGTTAGCAAAAGACAACTGGGAGTTGGGCTCTTTCGAAGTAAGCTTCGAGTCCGAACGGAGGGGGCAGGCGCGGGTCGGGGTCGAGTTCCGAATCGATGCTGATGGAATCTTATCGGTCCTGGCTCGGGATGTCGCGAGCAATGTTGATACCGTCGTTAAAATCGGAAGTGCAGCGGTAGATGTTCAGGAGACTAAGGTAGAGCAAATGGTGAGTGAGAGTGTCGAATTCGCTTTTGAGGATATGAACGCCCGAGTCTTTGAGGAGTCCCGATTAAAGGCTGAAGAGCTGCTTCCTGCGGTTGGGGTTGCGTTGGAGCAGGCTGGCACTTTTTTAACGCAAAAAGAGATTTCTGAAATTCAGGATGCTAAAGAAAGAGTGGAAATCGCTATTAAAGATCGAAAGGTAGCGGAGTTAAAGGTTTCAGTTGAGCAGTTAGACGCTGTGACCGAATCTCTGGCGGCTATGTTAGTTGAGGAAGCGACGAAAGCCATTTTTTCAAATCCTCAAGATTGACGGGAGGGAGGTAGTCCCGCATGATTTCCGAAAGTTTTATGAGTGGGAAAAAAGGCGTCTTTATTTGCCCTTCATGCCAAGCTGTCGTGAAAAGTGACAAGCCACTGCATGAGGGGGTTACTTGTGGAGAGTGTCTGCACGAATTTGGGAAAAGCAGTAGCTTGTCCAAAAGCAAGACCCAGATCCCGGGAGGGAACTGGGAAAAGGGCGCCGGTGGAGTAATCCGGGATTTAACGGCCAAAAAATCTGCGCCTATTTTGCCAGTAGGGGTAATCGAGAGCCCCAAGATTTCTGTGAAAACGCTAGATCAGGCAAGGGATGAGTTCGCAGGTTCATCAAATGGTGATGAGACAATTATGTCTGATGGTTCTAGGAGAGTTCGGCGAAGGAAGAAACGGGAGAAGGAAGAAAAAAACAAAGGGCTCATTTTGTTTTTAGGAGCATGGCTTTGTGTTGTTATAATTGTTCTAGTGATTTTCGCGACTGGTAAGTTTGGGGCCTCAAAAGCCTCTAAGGCCCCGATAGAAGCTGGCCGTCGAGATCCCATAGATCAACAGATCGTAAATGCGAGCCGTGAGAAGATTAAGAAAGATTTCCAGGGTTTCATGAAGCTTCCTGAAAAGATGAAAGGGCAATTTATAGACCGTTCGGCCGATCTCTCTCTAGCTTTTAGCGACTTTTATGTGGAGAACTCCTTTCCTCCGGCATCGGGGAAATTGACTCAAACCGGGGTGAACGTCCTTAAGCTCCCGGGCGATGGGCTTGCAGTCGAATCTATTTGGAGAGATAGCGAGGGTTATCAGTGGGGAGCGGTCCATATTTTGGATAGTGCTACAAGTACATGGAGGCTCGACTGGGAAAATTTCGCACCATACTCCACTGAGTCGTGGCCTAAGTTTATCAACCAGTTAGGCTCGAAAGAGGGAGTTTTTCGCCTTTTGGTAAGAAAGCGGAGAACGGCAGATGATTCGAAGAAAATTTCTCTCAGCTTTTACAGAGCTCCGCATGTCAAAGAGGATGATAAGGAGTTTAAAAAGACCGAATCACCTGAAATTGATCTTTTGGCGGGAAGTGATCTCGCTATAGAGTTCAAGAGGCTCTGGACTAATCATCAGGAAGAAAATGACCCGTTGGGATCGATTTTAGGAAGGGTTTTGGATCCGGACCCAAGGACCTACATGAGAATTACGGTTCGTCTTGGTTGGGAGGATGATGAGCGTGGTGAAAAAGGTTTGGAATTAAAGGAGATTATTGGAGCGGGCTGGTTTGGCGAGCGGATCATAAATCTACGGAAAAGCGCGAAAGATACAGCTACCAAAGAGCCGTTAAAAAGTCTTTCCGAATCGTCGGATAGCTAACAAAGAAATTGAGTCGGTAAATGAGTGAAGCTGATGAGGATAAGGTCAATGAGCCAATTCCAGATGGAATGGTTCGAAAGAAGAGACGTGTCCGTAAGAGGCGGTCCTCGTCACCCGAGCGCCCCTCTGATAAAGAAGAAGCTAATAAGCTGTTTGCAAAAGCCAAGGAGCTTCTTATCGGAATGCATGATGAGGATGAGGATTTCGGGCCGGTTAGTGTAGCTGAGCAACTCAGACGCCTCAAGAGGAAGAAGGAAGATAGCCGGCCTTTGGATGAAGTATGGGGGACTAAAAAACGTTCAACGAGTTGGCTTTGGATCGTTCTTGTTGGTATTATCGCTTCTGTGATAGCTGGTGTGTTCGGGCTTGCAATTTGGACGAACCAAGAGGTGGAAAAAGTGACTCGGCCTACATCTGTTTTTGGGGTTGATAAGGATTCGGAACCTCTCACAGATGATGCGTTAACTTGGTTCTTTGACGATTCGGTAACAATTCTTGACGAGGCAAAGAAGACAATCGGAATGCTCAATCAGGGGGCGGAACTAGATGAGATTGATAAAAGATTGCGTGAATCTGCTTTTCGGGGCGAGACCACTATTAATTTTGATGACTGGGGGAGTTCCTTGTTGACTAGTGCTTGGTCACAATTCTCTTGGTCTGCCAGGTTAGTAAACTCCTCAAATTTAACTGGTTCAAAAGAGAGGGGTTATGTTTCTCTGACCGGAAAACGTGAAAACGGAAATCCATTCGAAGTGTTTTTTGTCCAAGGAAATGAAAATCAGTTAGTTCTCGATTGGGATGCCAGCATAGGCTGGTCAGAAATGAGCGTGAGTCAGATGGCTAAGGAGTTACCTCAAGATGAAGTTTTTCTCCGCTGTAGAGTAGGAAAGAAACCTGGATATGACCAGAGTTTTGGGAAGGACGATTATTCTGGATACGTGTTAACAGGAGAGGAGTCCGATGAGTTTGTTTTTGCTTATGTCAATTTGGATAGGCCAGGGGGGAAGGCTATTGACCGAAATTTTCGACTACTTCTAAATTACGGGAGTTTTGTATCCAATGAGCCTCCTTTGCAGGAGCAAAAAGTGTCTCTACGCCTAAAGTTTGATAGCGAAATTGGGGCAGAGGGGCAGTTTGAGATTGTTGAATATTTGAATGATGGCTGGGTTACTCCTTGAGCGCGTTTTTTACGCCTTCTCTCATTAGCTCAAGCGGAATATCTTGATTAACCCAATATTCGAGCGATAGGGCGCCCTGGTGAAGGAGCAATGAAAGACCATTGGCTACCCGTGCGCCTTGGTCCCGGCAATCTCTGAGGAGTCTGGTTCGCTCTGGATTGTAAATGGTATCGTAAACCAGATGATGAGGTTCTACCCAGTGGGATGGAAAAGGTGATGGATCGGTAGCCTTGAGACCAACCGAGGTGGTGTTGACGATCAATTCGCTGGACCCGATGGCCTGCTCGAGGGATGGATCAGAAAGGTCGAGGATTTCAATCCGGTCCCGCGGGCCTTTGAGGTCTTCACGATCAATCAATTTTGAGAGTTGCTCTTTGATAGGGTGAAGCTTCCCAAGTGTCCGGTTTGCTAAGATTACCTGTGGACAGTTTTCGATAGCGCATTGAGTGGCGATAGCTCGCCCGGCTCCACCCCCAGCGCCTATAATGATAACTTTTAAATCGCCAAGGTCGACTGAGAATTCCTCGCGAATGGCCCTAGCGAAACCAGGCCCATCGGTGTTGAAGCCGGTGCAGCTGCCGTCTTTATCGAAGACGATGGTATTAACAGCACCCATTATTTGGGCAGAGGGATCTACAAGATCGCAAGCTTCAAGAGCTTCAAGTTTATGAGGGACAGTTACATTGATCCCATGGATTCCTGCGCTATGGAGCTCTTGGATTGCTTCATGCACCTGATCTACTTTTACCTCGACGCGGATATAGCGTGCATCTTTTTCCAAATCATCAAGAGCGGGCTGATGAAGTTGCGGGGACAGTGAATGTTCGACTGGGTTGCCGATGACTGCAAAACGCGCGAGCTTGCTGCTATTTTTATTCAGGGTCGGAAGTTGATCAATCGTGTAATATTTCATGCGAGAAGATCTATGAATCGTTGAAGTCGGCGAATACATTCCTCCTTGCCAAGGATTGTAATAATTGAACCCAAATCAGGGCCGCCGGATTTACCTGAAAGTGCAATTCTCAACGGAAACATTAGCTGTCCTGGTTTTGCGCCGGCGGCTTTAGCTGTTAAAGTAATTGCCTCTTTGGCTAGATTCCAATTCTCAAGGTTTTTAAAATTCTCAGCTAGGTTGTTGAGTAAAGGTTTCGCGTTTTCATTACCCTTTACCTTGGCGAGAGCATCTGAGTTTACCGGAAAATTATGATTGAGATAGAAGGCAACCGCATCCGGAACTTCGGTGAGTAGGGTCACCTTTTCTTTCACTGAATTTAGCATTTCGGGGCTTGCTTGACTTTCACATTGGATTGCGAATTCCTCAGATGATAGTCCCAAGATATGTTGCTGGTTGACCCATCGACATTTATCTGGGTCGAAGCGAGCAGGTGCGCGATTGACTGTATCAAGCGAGAATTTTTGAATCAATTCAGCGGCTGAGAATATTTCGCTCTCATCCTTTGGTGACCATCCGAGTAAGGCCAAGAAATTGACAACTGCCCCGGGTAAAAAACCTTGGCGTGGATAATCGCCCAAGGCGGCGCCTTCGTCTCGTTTGGACATTTTGGAGCCATCACCATTCAGGATCAGCGGGATATGGGCGTATTTTGGAGGGGGTGTGCCGAAGGCTTCGAAAAGTTGAAGGTGCTTTGGTGTGTTCATGAGGTGGTCCTCACCGCGAATCGCATGGGTAATTCCCATCGTGAGGTCATCCACCACATTTACGAAGTGAAACACAAAAGATCCATCCGAACGGCGGACTACCATGTCTGGAGTGTTTGAGTCGTCTCTATAATCAATTTTGACTTCGCCGCAAACGAGATCACTCATAGTAATTAACTTGCGTTCGAAGCGGAAACGCCAAGCGCCCTCGTGTTCGTAAACGCGATTGTCCTCAACGAGCTTCTCAAACCATTTGAGGTAAATCTCGGATCGCTGGGACTGGTAGTAGGGGCCGCAATCGCCCTCGTTCCCCGGGCCTTCCCAGTCTAGTCCCAGCCATTTCATACCCTCAAAAATCGCAGATCTTGCGGCTTCGGTGTTCCGCGTCTCATCAGTGTCCTCAACCCGGAGGACGAAGGTCCCTCCGTGATGCTTGGCGTAGAGCCAGTTAAACAACGCGGTTCGAGCCCCTCCAACATGGAGGTAACCAGTGGGCGAGGGGGCAAAACGGGTCCGGACTTGGGTCGACATCAATTCAGCTATAAACTGGCTAGAATGAACGAGCAACCGAGATCAATAAGTATTTCGTTCTCTAGTAGAGCGTTTTTCGAGGATTGGGATCATTTTCCTTTTCGCTCTCCATTTTTGTGAAGTCACCTTCCTCGCAGCAACGGACAAAGCCCTCTCCGATCCCCTTTAGGCGGTCCCATTGTTCGCGAATCTCTTGAGCTTCATCAAGGGTGATTGAGTTATCGATCGCTGATTTCGAGATCCGGGAAAGGAGGTTTGAAAATTGTGAAACAATTTCGTTGGTAGCTGGAAGCACTGTAAAACTCTGCTGGGGGGAAGTGGATGGGTTGCGCACAAAGTAGCCATCGCAACGTTCGCAAAGCCATTCAATGATTTGTTCTTCTTCAGTGAGACGGACGATTTCAAGAAGGCGATCAAGTGGATTTCGGGAACCGCTCCCGCTGTCAGACTGTTCTTGGGCCCATTTGTAAACAAGGGAAAGTGAGATACCTAATTCACCAGCGATTTCTTTTGGGCTACAGTTTTTAAAGGCTTTCTTCAGAATATCGTGACTCTCCATTTTGCTGAGACTAGCGAGGAGCGTATGAGTAGGCAAGTCTGCTAACGAGATAGAATGTAGAGCTGCGAGCCGCTCTTAATCATTTGCTGGGGACTAAGGTCGCGTCTGTTGAGTTTATTTAAATCTGTAACGGTTGTCTCGTAACGCTCTGCAATCTCGAAAAAGCGGAGGTTTTTCTCAATGACTACAAGACGGGGTTTCTTTAGGTCATTCCCCTCTAACTTGCGGTTTTTGGTTTGCTTGAATTGATTGCTCTTTGAGTGATCTGAACCGTTGAGTTGGCTTGGCTGGACAGCGTCCGATGGAACTACCGCTGGCTTCAAACTGGTCCTCGGAATCTTTAGAATGGTTCCGATTTTGAGGATTTGGGGATTAAGGCCCGGATTTGCGCTAAGAAGTTGTTGAAGTGGTATGCCATGGTTGAGCGAAATGCGGCCGAGTATATCGCCACTTTTTACGCGATAGGACTTAGT
>MDTG01083686.1_pt1 | contig 10248 bp, 12 predicted proteins | sample 811421 | NCBI WGS metagenome assembly MDTG01 (sample SAMN05326645, study PRJNA326480) | marine metagenome | isolation source: seawater | place: Pacific Ocean: South East | collected 2011 | reverse complement strand
TGGATTAGGATTTATTGGTAGTAATCTTATAGATCTATTACTTAAAAAAAATTTTTATGTAATCAACATTGATAAGGCTACTTACTCCTCAAATTTGTACAATGTAAAAGAGTTCAAAAACTCAAAAAGATATAAATATATAAAACTCGATATTAAAGATAAAAAAATCAATCATGTATTTTCAAAATATAAACCTGTTGGGATATTCAACTTGGCAGCTGAAACTCATGTTGATAGATCAATTGATAATCCTGATAGTTTTATTCAAAGTAATATAGTTGGTGTTCACAATTTATTAGAAAATTTCAAAAGATATTCAAAAAAAAATAAATCAAAATTAATCCATATTTCAACAGATGAAGTTTATGGAGATATTTTATCTGGTAGATCACATGAAGAGTATCCTTATCAACCTAGTTCACCCTATGCAGCTAGCAAAGCTGCATCAGATCATTTAGTAAGTTCATATATAAGAACTTATAATTTACCAGCGATGGTTACTAATTGTTCAAATAATTATGGTCCAAAACAACATCCTGAAAAATTAATTCCTAAACTTATTTATAATATTATGAACAATAAACCTCTACCAATTTATGGAAAAGGAACAAATTCTAGAGAATGGATATATGTTAAAGATCACTGTGAAGCACTAATCAAAGTTTTTACAAAAGGTAAAATTGGTGAATTTTATAATATTGGATCTAATAAAAACTTAAATAATCTACAAGTTACAAAAGAACTTTTGAATAGTACGAAAAAAATAATCAAAATTGGAAAAAAAGTGAAAATAAATTTTGTTAAAGACAGGCCTGGTCACGATATAAGATATGCATTAAATAGTAACAAAATTAAAAAAAGACTTGGCTGGTCTCCTAAAATCAACTTTAAAAAGGGGATAAAGCTAACACTTGATTGGTATTTTGAAAATAAGTCTTATTATAAATCACTTTCAAAAAAAGATATTATTAATAGATTGGGAAAAGGATGATTAAAAAAGGAATTATACTTGCAGGCGGAAAAGGAACACGAATGAGTCCACTCACTAAAGCTGTAAACAAACAGCTTCTTCCAATTTATGATAAGCCACTTATTTTCTACCCATTATCAATATTAATGCTTGCTAACATAAAAGACATTTTAATTGTTGTAAATAAAGGACAATTAAATCAATACAAAAAAATAATACCAACTAACAATAATTTGGGAATTAAGATTTCTTATGTTGAACAAAATTCTCCTAATGGTCTACCTGAAGCTTTTTTATTAGGTGAAAATTTCATTGGTAAAAGCAACGTGGCTCTAATACTTGGTGATAATTTCTTTTATGCCCAATCTTTATCAAATACTCTAAAATCCTGTGTAAATTTAAAAAAGGGTGCAAAGATATTGTTACACAAGGTAAACAAGCCTGAAAGATATGGTGTAGCGAAGATTAGAAATAATAAAATTATAAACTTAAAAGAAAAACCAAAAAAATTCCTTTCAGATCTAGCAGTCACTGGATTATATTTTTTTGATAACAATGTTGTAAAATACACAAAAACGCTTAAACCCTCTAAAAGAGGAGAGCTAGAAATTACCGATTTGCTTAAAAAATATTTAACAAAAAAAATACTTAAAGCTGAGTTTTTAGGAAGAGGGGGAGCTTGGCTCGATACAGGTTCTATTGATGATTTTTACAAAACCAGTTCTTTTGTTTCGGCAATCGAAAATAGACAGGGCTTTAAAATTGCATGTTTAGAGGAAATTTCACTAAACAAAGGTTGGATCAATAAAAATGGAATTCTTAAAGCAATTAAATTTTATGGCAACTGTCAATATAGTGACTATCTCAAAAAACTTATTTAATTAATGAAAATCAAAAAAACTATTCTCAAAGATTTATTGGTAATCGAAAATCAAAAATTTGTTGATTATAGAGGTGAGTTTAGAGAATTAATTATTGAAAAAAAGATTAAAATTAAGTTTCCTTTTAATGTAATTTCAAAATCAAAAAAAAATGTTATTCGAGGTCTACATTATCAATTGAATAAACCTCAAGGTAAATTTATCTCTGTTATCAAAGGAGAAATACTTGATGTTGCTTTAGACTTGAGAAAAAATTCTCAAACTTTTGGTAAACATTTTAAAATTTTACTTTCTGAAAAAAACTGCAAATCAATATATATTCCAGAAGGTTTTGCTCATGGATTTAGCTGTTTTGGAAAAGAAAATATTGTTATTTACAGTTGCACAAATTATAGAAATGCTACTGGCGAAAGAGGAATTCTATGGAATGATAAAACATTAAAAATAGATTGGAAAATAAAAAAACCAATTGTTTCAGTTAAAGACAAAAACAATCCTAAATTTAAAGATTTATTTTAATTATTAATAAATGACAAAATTATCAATCTACTGCATGGCTCTAAATAATGAAAACTTACAAACAATAAAAAATCTTAATTATATTCCCGTAGGTTTAAAAAATGATAATTTTTCGGATGATTGGTTAAGAGACAACACAAAAGACAATATTTCAGAAAAAAATCCTTACTATGGAGAATATACCTTTTATTATTGGTACTGGAAAAATTTACTTCAATTTAAAGAGGAAAATGAATGGGTTGGTTTTTGCTCTTACAGAGAATATTGGGGCTCAAACAATGGAAAAAATACTAATGAAATTAATGATTTAGTTTTAAATGAATATCAACCTGAATGGTCTAGCTATGAGACAATTATTGGTGAACCAATTTCAGTGGGTGGTACAAAATTTATGAAGGCTATGAAATATGGAAAATTAGCTTTACTTAGAAATCCGAAAGCTATCTTTCTAAAAAAAGGAAGAACAATTAGATGGCAATTTGATATGTTTCATGGAAATGGAAATCTTGATAAAGCAATAGAATTATTATCAGATAAAGATAGAGATGATTTCAGATATTTCACTAGAAATGAAACTTCATTTCCAAGAGGCAATATGTTCATTTCAAATTCAAAAAAAATAATAAATGACTATTTTGAAAATGTTTTTGATTGGCTTAAAAAATGTGAAAAAATATTTGGTTTTGATTTAGATGGTTATGGTAAGATAAGAATGTATACTTTTTTAGCTGAAAGATATTTGCCTTATTGGTTTAAAAAATATACAAAATTTAAAGAATGGCCTGTAGTTTACCATGATATAAATAAAGATGATTAAATATAAATTTAGACAATACAAAAAAAAAAGTGGAACATTGGTTCCTTTTTCTTTGGTAAGACAGATACCTTTTAAAACAAAACGAATATTTATAATTTATGGTAATAAAAACTACGTGAGAGGTAATCACGCTCATTTTAAGTGTAAACAATTTTTAGTCCCTATATATGGATCAATGATAATTGAATATGAAAATTCAAAGATTAGAGACAAAATAAACATTAATTACAAAAAGAAAGAGGGTTTTTTATTAAAACCAAAAACTTGGTGTAAAATCAAATTTAATACAAATCATTCAATATTGATGGTCTTTTGTGATAGAGAATATGAATTCAATGATTATATAGAAAAATATAAAGATTTTTTGAAAATTATAAAAAAATAAAATTATGAATTTATTAATAACAGGCTGCTGTGGTCATATAGGCTCTTATGTTGCAGAAAATGTTTCTAAAATCAAAAAAATCAAAAAAACAATTCTAGTAGATAATATTAAATCAAATAGATTTTGTTCTTTATTCAATCTTAAAAAAAATAACAATCTAAAATTTTATTTAAGAGATGTTAACAAGAAAAATAGTTTAAATGATTTTAAAAATATAAAATATGTAATTCATTGTGCATCTATGACTAATGCAGAAAAAAGTTTTGGCAAAGAAAAAGAGATGTATAAAAATAACATAGACTGTTTAAAAAATGTTATTGATTTTTGTCAAAAAAATAATTCAAAATTAATTCATCTTTCCTCAACAAGTGTATATGGAAAACAAACAGATTTGGTTGATGAAAATTGTGAAAAAAAATACTTAAAACCTCAATCTCCATATGCTGATATTAAGCTTATTGAAGAAAGAATGTTAAAAAAAAATACTAACAAATTGATGTTTAATACTTTTAGGTTTGGAACTATTGCGGGTGTTTCAAAAGGTATAAGATTTCATACAGCAGTAAATAAATTTTGTTTAAACGCTGCTATAAATGAAAACATATTTGTATATAAAACAGCATTAAACCAATTCAGACCTTATTTATCCTTAGCTGATGCTTTTAAAGTTTTTAAATTTTGCATTGATAAAGATTTCTTTAAAAATGATGTATTTAATGCCCTTTCTGGAAATTATACAGTTAAACAAATCCTTAACAAAATTAAAAAATATAAAAAAAATATTAGAGTAAAATTTGTTAAATCTGAAATTATGAATCAACTTTCGTATAACGTTAGTTGCAAAAAATTGGAAAGTAATGGTTTATACTTAAAGGGAAACATTGAAAAAGATATAAAACAAACTTTAAAATTATTAGGCAATATTTAATGATTTGTAAAATTACAAAAGAAAAAATTAAACCTTTTATGTCTTTTGGCAAAATGCCAATAGCAAATGGTTTCTTAAATAAAAACCAATTCAAAAATGAATTTTTTTTTAATTTAGAAGTTGGTTTTTCAAAAAAATTGTCTCTAGTTCAAATAAATGATCATCCAAAACCTGAACAAATGTTTAATAAAAACTATCCCTTTTTCACCGGTAGTTCTAAAGGTATGGTTAGTCATTTTCAAAAATATTCCAAATGGGTTAAAAAATATTATGGCAATAATTTAGAATATTTAGTTGAAATTGGATCTAACGATGGAACTTTTTTAAATAATTTTAAAAAAGATAAAGTTAATATAATTGGATTTGAGCCATCAAGTAATGTTGCAAATATTTCAAAAAGAAAAGGTATCAAGACTATCAATTCTTTTTTTAATTATGAAAATGTTAAAAAATATAAATTACTTAAAAATAAGATTAATGTTATAACGGCAGCTAATGCTATTTGTCATATTCCTAATTTAAAAAGTTTAATTAAGGGTATTGATTATTTAATGAGTGATGGTGGTTTTTTTATATTTGAAGAACCCTATCTAGGATCCATGTATAAAAAAGTTTCTTACGATCAAATATATGATGAGCATATTTTTATTTTTTCAGTAACTTCAATTAATAAGATATTTAAAAAATTTGGTTTTGAATTGATAGATGCTGTACCTCAAACTACACATGGTGGTTCAATGAGATATGTTATTGCTCGAAAGGGAAAACATAAGATAAAAAAAAATATTAGCATCTTACTTAAAAAAGAAAAAATTAGAAATATTAATAGTTTTAAAGGTTGCATCGAATTTAAAAAAAATTGTGAAAAATCAAAAAAAAAATCTAAAAAAAAAAATAATGAATTTTAAAAAAAATGATCAAACAATTGCTGGTTATGGTGCTACTTCTAAAAGCACAACAATACTGAACTATTGTGGTATAAACTATAAAGATATAGAATTTATATGTGATACAACACCAGAAAAAATTGGCAAATATTCTCCAGGAACGCACATACCAATAGTTTCAATGAAACATTTTTATAAAAACTCTCCAAATTCTATATTTTTATTTGCATGGAATCACAAGAAAGAAATTTTCAAAAAAGAAAAAAAACTTATTAAAAAAGCAAATTGGTTTGCTCATGTTAAATTGTAAATGAAAGTTATTTTTACAGGTGGCTCTGGTAGATTTGGTAAAGTTTTTAAAGAAAAAACAAAAATTAAAAATATTTTTTTTCCAAACAAAAAAGAATTAAATATTTTAGATGTCAACTCGATAATCAAATATCTATCAAAAAAAAAACCAAAAATTCTTATACATGCGGCTGGATTATCCAGACCAATGGAAATTCATGATAAAGATATAAATTCAAGTATTGATAAAAATATAATTGGTACCTGCAATATTGTTAAAGTTTGTAAAAAATTAAAAATAAAATTAGTATATCTATCGACTGCATATGTTTACCCAGGATTTAAAGGAAATTATAAGGAAACTGACACTTTACTTCCGTACAATAATTATGCTTGGTCAAAATTAGGCGGTGAATGTGCTGTCCAAATGTATAAAAATTCATTAATTTTAAGAGTTTGTATGACTGAAAAACCATTTGTACACAAATATGCATTCAAAGATTTAATCACAAATTTTATATTTCATGATGAAGTTGTTAAAATGTTTCCTAAACTTATCAAAGAGAAGGGAATTATAAATCTCGGAGGAAAAACAAAGTCAGTTTATAATTTTGCAAAAAAATTTAATAAAAAAGTTAAAAGTGTTAAATCTAAAGTTTTATTGGGTAAAAATATTCCTCTAAAACATTCTATGAATTTGAAAAAATTATATAAAGTAATTTAATGATAAATTTCTGGTCTTATAAAGATGAATATTCCAAACTAAAAAAAGAAATACAAAATAAAATTGATCACACTTTATCTAATGGAATTATTTTTTTTGGAAATGAGTTAAATAAATTTGAGAAAAATTTTATAAAAAAATATAAATCAAACTATGGAATAGCAGTTGGGAGTGGAACAGATGCAATTTTAATTTCACTAAAAGCATTAAATCTTCGTAAAGGTGACGAAGTTATAACTGCTGCAAATACCGCAATACCTACAATTTCAGCGATTGTAAATTCTGGAGCTACACCTAAATTAGTTGATGTAGGCGAAGATTATCTAATTGATCCTTCAAAAATTGAAAAAGAAATAAATAAAAAAACAAAAGTAATTATTCCTGTTCATTTATATGGTCAATCATGTGATATGGATGAAATAAAGAAAATTGCAAATAAATATAAATTAATAATTATAGAAGATTGTGCTCAAGCTCAAGGAGCTAAATACAAAAATAAATTTGTTGGCAATTTCGGTCACTTTGGTTGTTTTTCATTTTATCCAACAAAAATTTTAGGAACGTATGGTGATGGTGGATTTATCACTACAAAAAAAGTTGAGCATTATAAAAAGATAAAAAGATTAAGATTTTACGGAATAGAAACAACTGATAAGAAAAATAAATATTATAATAAATATTATGCTAATGAAAATGGATTAAATTCAAGACTTGATGAAATACAAAGTGCAATTTTAAATATAAAACTTAAAAAAGTTGATAATTTTATAAGTAAAAGAATTAAGCTTGCCAAACTGTATATGCATCATTTAAAAAATACAGAATTAATACTTCCTGACACTAATAATTTTAATAAGCACGTTTACCATCTATTCACAATTCGTCATCCAAAAAGAAATAAAATTGTTGATATGTTAAAAAAGAAAAAAATTCAAACAAGAACGATTTACCCATACTCTATAAATTCAATGAAAGCTTATAAAGAGTTTAAATTTTCTGACAAGAAATTGCGAAACTCAGTCAAATACTCAAAAAATATACTATGTTTACCTTTATATCCTGGATTGAAGGAGTCTGATGTGAGTAAAATTTGTTATATTTTGAAGGATATTTTAAAAAAGATAAATTAGGATTTTATTAATCTCATATATTTTTTTATCTTAATTTTCTCAACAATTGTTAAATACGGATTTCTATGAAATAATTTTCTTATAATCTTATATGTAAAAGAATTCTCATTTATTTTTCCAAATCTTTTTTCAAATTTTGAAAGAGTATTTATAAAGTTACCCTTATGTCTGTAATCTGTAAAATAATATCTTAGCTTTGAATTATTCTCTAATAATTTAGCTTGTTTAAGAGCCTTTTTTCCCGAAAAATTTATGGAAATAATAGAGTCATAAAAAAAAATTGACTCAATTTTTTTTGAAAAGTTATTAGGATTTTTGTCTACCATTGGATTCCTTCTATGAATTGACTCTATAATTAATTTACAAAAATTCACGAAAGAATATTTAGATGGATTTTTAAATCCTTTTTTTCTCATATAGCTAGTATGAGTGTCTTCAACAACGATTAAACCATTTGGTTTTATAAAGTTATAAGATTCCATAAAAGATGTGATTTGTTGAATATTTTTATGTCCACCATCATCCAGCAGAACGTCAATTTTGCCTACTTTTTTGTAAAATTTTTTCCAAAACAATGGGTCGGATTGATCTCCAATGTGAATCTCAAAACCAGACTTTTCTAAATTTTTCGCTTCAGGATTTAATTCAATACCAATTATTTTTGCTTTTTTACCAAAAAAATTTCTCCACATGAATAATGAACCACCATTACCAACACCTATTTCTACAAAAACAATTTTTTTATTTATGAAACGCTGAAAAATTTTACTATAAATATCAAGATAATTGTTCCATTTGATTGAAAATTTAGGAGAAGATTTAAATGATTTTATTATATTTTTCATTATAAGATGAATAATAAGTTAATATTACTTTTAATTTGTAATTTGTCAAAACTATAAGATGAAAAAAATATTTAAAAATTTTTTTTTAAAAAAATTTAAGTCCTATTGGAAAGATATCCAAAATAAAGATGAATTTGATGATACTTTAAAAAACATTACAGAAAATTTTATTAATTCAGAATCTTATAGTTATGTTTCGAACCAATGGCATATATTAAATATTAATGATTACGAGTCATTAAGAATAAATGGTCTTAAGAAGTATGGATCAGAAATCTCAACTCATTACTTTACTTTTTTAGATTATCACGACGATCATTTAAAAAACTTATTTAAAGAAATTGATAATAATATGATCTTGAATTCTAAAATAGATATTTTTAAAAAACAAAAAAATATAGATCTTAAAACAAGTTTTAATTATAATATTCTATGCTGGTTACTATACGAAAACCTAAAAAAATTAGATGTATTCAAATATTTAGATAAATTAAACGACAAAACTTATTGTGCTCATGAACATCCTTTTATCAATATTGAAAATAATAAAATTTCTTCTGATAAAATAATTTCTTTATTTGATTATAATAACATAAATAGATTTTATCAAATTGACGGCCCTAAAAAAAATTTATTAGAAATAGGAGCAGGTTCGGGTAGATTGTCTGAATGTATTTTATCTATTAACAATTATTTAAAATATACTATATGTGATATACCTCCTTCTATTTATATTTCTTTTGAAAGAATGAAAATTGCTTTTCCTGATAGAAAAATTAAATTACTAATAGATATAAATGATCAAAATTCTCTATTAAATCATTTAAATGAAAATGATATCTGTTTCATTTTTCCACACCAACTAAAAATGATAAAAGAAAATTATTTTGACTTAACGATGGCTATTGATTGCCTTCATGAAATGGATAAAAAAACTATTAAATTTTATTTTGATATTTTTAACAAAATTACTAAAAATTTTTATTTCTCTATTTGGGAAAAAACTAAAAATTGGCATTCAGGTAGTTTTTTAAAGAAAACAGAAAAGTTGGATTTTCATAGTGGTGATTATCCTGTGCCAGATAATTGGGAAAATTTGTTCAAAGAAAATTTAAAATTTCCATCAAATCAAATTGGAGTTGGTTACAAAATAAAAGATTAATATTTTGGTAGCGGGAAGTGGGATCGAACCACTGACCTCGGGCTTATGAGTCCCGCGCTCTAACCAACTGAGCTACCCCGCCATTGCGTTTCCGTTGATTTATAATAGTTTAATATTTTGATTCAATATCAATAAATTAAATAAATGTTGGTATTTTGTGGGAATTTAGTAAAATTTAAGAAAAGATCATCAGTCCAAATAGAATTAATCCAGTTGAAGCTGCAGCAGAAAAATAAAGTTTTTTTCTAGTTTCACTTTTTTGATTAGACTTCACTCTATTTAAAAGAATATTAATGTCAGTACTTTTACCTGTGTCTTTATAATTATCTTTCTCTAGATATTTTGAAATTAACTTATCAGTTACAGAAGTACTAGTATTTTTCATTATCTAATTAAAGCACCCTTCGAGAAGTTTAGCAAATGAAATCATAATGACAGATAAACTCCAAGTGCTCCTAAAGATAAAACTAAAAATGAGAGGACGACTATATTTTTTTTGAATTCTTTATTTTCTGACTCTTGAAGTTTTGATTTAAGAACATTTATGTCTACTCTGCCAGTTTGTTTTGGTGTATTTTTTAAAGGCTTTTCAGTATTACTGATATCATTTGGGGTCTCCATACCTGTACTAATTCCTGCAAAGCCTTTATTTTCCATGACCTATTAAAACATCCTGAACTAAATTAAACAATTTCAACAAAGTTCAAACTGG
>MDTG01125693.1_pt1 | contig 10249 bp, 9 predicted proteins | sample 811421 | NCBI WGS metagenome assembly MDTG01 (sample SAMN05326645, study PRJNA326480) | marine metagenome | isolation source: seawater | place: Pacific Ocean: South East | collected 2011 | reverse complement strand
GTGGCTCATCGTCTTGTTGATGTTCTTCATCGGCTGGATCGTCCGCAGCTTCCGAGTCGGCCTGTTCGCCCTCGCAGCAGTCACCTTCTGCGCCATCCTCGGTCCGGGCTACTGGATCGAGACGGCCCGCACGATCGGTTTCATCGCCGTTGCGGTGTTCTTGTGTGTGGTGATCGGAATTCCCGTCGGCATTGCTTGTGGCCGCATCGATCCGGTGTGGTCCGTCGTGAGACCCGTGCTCGATGCAATGCAGGTGGTGCACTCGTTCGTGTACATGCTGCCGTTCATCTTCTTCTTCGGCATCGGTGAAGAGTCGGCGACGATGGTGACAATGGTGTTCGCGCTGCCGCCACTCATTCGCCTGACGAACCTCGGCATCCGACAAGTACCCGAAGACGTGGTTGAGGCCTCTCGGGCCTATGGCGCACCCGAGTACCGAGTACTCACCGACGTCCAGATCCCGTTGGCCCGTCCTGCGATCATGACCGGTGTCAACCAAACCCTGCTGCTTGCGATCTCGATGCTCGGCATCGCCGCCATCATGGGTGCGGGTGGCCTCGGCCGTCTCATGTTCCAGGCGCTCTCCGGTCAGGACGTCGCCCGGGGTGCCTCCGCCGGCCTCGCCTTCTTCCTTGTAGCCGTCAGCCTCGACCGCATCTCGCAGCCCGACGAGGGGTCGTCGCAGAGTTTGTTCACCCGTCTTCGAGGCGCGTGGGCCCATCGTCGTGACCCCGAAGCGCTGCTCGATGCCGAAGCCGAGGCGGCCAAGGAAGCCGAGGAGCAGAACTTCGGCGGGCGCCCCGCCCCGATCGCTGCGAACGAAGGGCGCGGCCTCAAGGTCTCCCTGATCGGTGGCGTGATCGGCATCGTCGGTGTGCTGCTGCCCTGGGCGAACGATGCTGGTTTCGCCACCAGCCACTCCCGGCGCGGTGACGACTCACTCGTCGGCGAGACCTTCAATGGCCTGTCAGCCAACGGCGGTTCCTTCTGGGGATTCTTCGTGCTCGTCGCGTCGCTGTTCGTCCTGCTCGCCGGCATCTTGCGCATGGTCCGTCCCGACTCGGGACGCTTCATGTCGGCCGACGGGGTGGTCATCGCGGCGTTCACTGCCCTTGGCGCCTCACTGGCCTACGTGATGGGATCGGCAGCGGCCTCCGCCGTCGACTTCACAAAGGGCATCGGCCCCTGGGTGGCCCTCGCCGCCTCGGCCATCATGATCGTCGGCGGAATCATCGCCCTAAGCGACGCCCCGTACGCCCCGCACCGACCCGTGGCCTCCACACTCGAATGGCACCGGGTTATCGGTGGCGTAATCGCGCTGCTGTTGGCAATTGCAGGCACCTTCTCGGGTTGGTCCTTCGACGAGCGTAACGACTCAGTCCTTAGTGCTGAAGACGAAGCACTCATCGAAGAGCTCCGTGCCCTCGCAGAAGCTGACCCGACCCAGGTCAACAGGATCAACATCGAGGTGCAGGCGATCTACAACAGCGCCCGCCAGTCCGAGAAGATCATCAGCGACTCGTGGACCGACATCGGCGCAGGCATGGGCTGGCCGTCGTTGATCCTGGCGATCCTCAGCCTCGGTGCTGTGCTCGTGGCCTCTGGCCTGATCGGCAGCAGCGAACAGCACCGCAAGTGGCGCTGGAGCGCGATCTCGATGGGTCTGGGCGCCGCAACCTCGGTGGTCGGTCTCGCCTGGATCGCCTCCGTCACTCGAGCGACCGACCCAAGCTACATCGTCGGTGTCGGCTCGTTCCTAGTGATGGTCGCCGGCATCTTCTTCGTCTCGTCCGGACGAGGGCTCGTGCGCGAGTTCTTCCGGACCGAAGTGTTCGACGACGACCCCATAGTCGACGTCACCGAGTCGTCCAGCGAGGCCGAGGACCCTGTTCCTGAGGCTGTCGTCTGACGAGCAATGCCAGTCTGCCGGGCGGCTTTTTAGCCCCGCGCGTGCGGTCAGGACGGCCCGACGGACTATCCTCATTTCTGCTGTGTGACGCCTGTCGCACAGCACGACATTCCCGGGAGGGGAAACCAATGAACAAGAGCATGAAGCTGCTCATCGCCCTGCTTGCGGTGTTCGGTCTCGTCGCTGCCGCGTGCGGCGACGACGACGACAGCAGCACCGATGCCGGTGCCAGCGACGCCGCCGAGGCGAGCAGCAGCGAAGCCGACGAGGATCACTCCGACGAGGACGACCACGACCACTCCGACGAGGACCACTCCGATGACGTTTCGTCGATCGGTGCGGGTGTCAACGTCACTATGGGCCGTGCCAACTGGGCATCCGGTTACGTCCAGGCCGAAATCTACAAGCAGATCCTCGAGCAGGCCGGTTACACCGTGGCCAGCCCGTCGCTCCTGGAGCTCGACCCGTCGGCTGGCTACCTCGCCATGGCCGAGGGTTCGATGGACTTCTGGACCAACAGCTGGTATCCGGGCCACCTTTCGTGGCACGCCGCTGAGCTGACCGACGGCTCGCTCGTCGCTGATCACGTCACCATCGTCGATGGTCTCTTCGCCGGCGCTGGCGTTCAGGGCTTCCTGATCACCAAGTCGGTCGCCGAGGAGTACGGCATCACCTCGATGCAGCAGATGAACGATGACCCGGAGATCAACGCCCTGTTCGACACCGACGGCAACGGCAAGGCCGAAATCTTCGGCTGCCAGGAGAGCTGGACCTGCGACAACATCATCAGCGCACAGATCACCTACTACGGCTGGGACAACATCGAGCAGACCATCGCCGGTTACGACGCTATGTTCGCTCAGGCCACCGACCTTGTCGCCGCTGGCGAGCCGATGGCGATCTACACCTGGACCCCCTCGGCGTACGTGACCAGCCTCATCCCGGGTGACAACGTGCTGTGGCTGACCATGAACGAGACCGACATCATCGACGATTCGAACCCGAATGGCGACGACGGTGGCGAGTTCTACACCCAGCTTCCGGGCTTCGACGGCTTCGGTGCAGACTTCTGCACCCAGCCCTGCCAGCTCGGCTGGAAGCCGGCTGACATCCAGGTCACCGCCAGCAACGACTTCCTGGCTGCCAACCCCTTCCTCGAGGCGCTGTTCCCGCTGATGCGTCCGTCGGTCATCGACATCTCGATCCTTCAGGTCGAGCAGAGTAACGGCGACGGCTCTGAAGCCGAGGTTGAATCCATCGCCGCTGGCTGGATCGCCGACAACCAGGACCTCGTGAGCTCGTGGCTTGAAGAGGCTGCTGCCGCTGTCAGCTGATCCTCGTGATCATCTGACGTCCCGCACGGGACGGTAGAAACTTCCTGAGAAGGGGTGGGGCTTCGGCTCCACCCCTTCGTCGTTCTTGGATTGCTTCTCGAGACCGCCCGCCGCCGATGGGCGCGGCAGCGCAGCCGACCCACGCCGATGGCGGCATGCTCCCACCAGATCAAGTGTTGGGCAGAACGACGGCCTGGGCGGCGATCACTCCATTGGGGTGTCGGTGATCGAGGGCGAACCGAAGAAGACGTACCCCTCGTTAAGCGCTGCGCTGATGCGCTCGCAGGACGAGCGGTCGCCCGGCCCGGTCGGGAGGCGGCAGCGAACGCGTCCATCGGCGTTGGGCATGTCAGCCCTGCGTCCAGGGAAGGCCAACATGTTTCCAGCCGGGTGCGCCGGGACCGCCTTCGAAGCCTTGCGTCAGGTTGTAGGTGGTGCCGAAGCCAGCCGCCTCGGCGACCGTCGCCGCCCCTTGGGAACGGGCGCCGCTGCGGCACAAAAATAGCAGGGGGGTCTCTGCATCGAGCCCCTCGGTCGCCTCGGCCAGGAAGTTCGGGTTTCGCTCACCGGTACCGAACCAGGTCCAAGTCGCGAAGCGCACGCGCTTGCCGATGGACTCGAGCGTCGGGACACCAATCTGCGCCCATTCTTCGGGCGTGCGGACATCGATCAGCACCGCCGACGGATCGTTCCTGAGGAGCTGGTAGGCGTCGGTAACACTGATCTCGGTGAAGGGCATGCGGGGCACTCCTCGGGTGGCGCACTTCGCGTTGCCGAGCCCGGCGGTGGACGGAGTGACGTGGTCGCCGTCAATCTAGAAGTCCGGTGCGATTTTCGGCCCGGAAAATGATCGGATTCCGTGAAATCATCACTGCGGCCCGGATTCCGACAACCAAAACGAGGGCGATCCGGGCCCACTCACCCGGCATCACCATCGCCAGAACGACCGACTGCGGGTCAGCCGGGAGCGTTGGCCAGAATCCACGTCCGCCGCGTCTCCGCCGCCGGCGACAGCAGTCGATCGTGCCGGCTCAGGAGCGGGAAGTGGATGCCGGTCTCGACCACCAGCCCCACGGCGGCAAGCCGTCCCTGGTCGAGCAATTCCCGAACGATGTGCTCCCACCCGAGCGTGAGGGCGGCACCGGTAAAGCTGCCCGCTTCGACCACGGCGACAACGGCGCGCACCGAACGGTCGGTTACACCCAGGGAGGTATTAGTTTCTGTCATGTGGAATGACGAAATATTGCATTTCATCCATGACCGACATTGTTCACACTGTCACCATGAACGAGCTTGCCCAGATCGTCGATCTTGATCGTTATCCGTTGCACGAGCCGGCGTCCGCCGCCTACGCCACTGCGGTTGCTGCAGCTCGCGAGGGGCTCCGCTCGGTCGGCTGCGCCGTCGTAAAGGATCTCGTCCGTCCTGAAGCGGTGACACTGCTGAACAACGAGATCGTCGAACGCAAGCACACCGCGCACTTCTCGACCCAGGTGATGAACCCGTACTTCCACACCGAGGTCAACGACGAGTTCCCCAACGACCATGCGGTGAACACCTTCCTTGAGCGCTCGAGTGGCTTCATTCCTGGCGACTCGTGGGAGCCGGGCTGCGCCACCGACGTGATGTTCCGGGCTCCCGAACTCGCACGCTTCCTCGCCGACTGCCTCGAGATCCCCGAACTGCACTGCTACGCCGATCCGCTCGCAGGCCTCACCGCCAACATCCTCGACCCGGGCCAACTCTTCACCTGGCACTTCGACACCAACGACTTTGCCGTGACGGTGCTCGTGCAAGAAGCCGACGAAGGCGGACTTTTCGAGTACTCCCCCGCAATCCGCAACGCCGACGATGAGGGCTTCGATCGAATCGCTGCCGTGCTCGCCGGCAAGCGGGAGGGAGTGAAGACGCTCGATCTGCGGCCTGGCGATCTGCAGATCTTCTGCGGGCGCCACAGCCTCCACCAGGTCTCGCGGGTGCCGGCGAACAGCCGCCCACGCCACGCTGCGATCTTCGCCTACACCGAGGAGGCCGGTGTGATCGGCCGCCTCGCCCGGACCCAGCAGCTGTTCGGTCGGGTGCTCCAGGCCCACGTCGATGCAGACGAGCAGCGCATCCGCTCGGATGCGCTGCTCGATTGATCTAGCGTTCCGCCCCATGGGCCTTCCGCAACCGACCACCGACCTCGATCAGCTCAAGGCCGATCTTGACGAGCACGGCTACTGCATCGTCGCCGACGCGCTCTCGCCCGACGAGGTCACCGCGCTGCGCACCCGCATCACCGAGCAGGCTGCGGCAGAGCGTGCGCGTGCGCTCGACTACCACTATCAAGCCGAAGCCGAGGGCGACGACGTCAACCAGTGGGTGTATCAGCTGATCAGCAAGGGGGAGGAGTTCCAGAACCTCGCCCTGCACCCGACGGCCCGAGCGCTTGCGACTCACATCCTCGGCGCCGAGCACATCCTCAGTTCGCTCGACGCCCACATCACCCACCCGGGCAACAAGACGATGCCGTTGCACGCCGATCAGTGGTGGATGCCACAGCCGGTCGCCCCGGGAACCCCGCACGGCCGTCAGGGGGACATGACCCGCGAGACCGGCCCGTTCGGCGAACCCACTCGGGCAACCGTTCCGATCAACCCGCCGCTCGTCGCCAACATGATGTGGATGGCGAACGACTTCACGGTCGCGAACGGGGCCACCCGCATCGTGCCGGGCAGCCACCTCAGCGGATGCCTGCCCGATCCTGAGCGAACGGACTATGGCGAAATCCCGATCGAAGCACCGGCTGGTTCGGTGCTGGTCTGGGAGGGCCGCACCTGGCACGCCGCCGGCCTCAACACTGCCGATCATCCTCGCTACGGCGTGGTCACCTACTTCTGCGGGCCGATCATCCGCTCACTCGGCAATCTCACCTACGGCATGCGCACCGAGGTGCGCGCGTCGATGAGTCAGGAACTTGCGACCCTGTGCGGTTTCACCCCGTGGTCGAGTTACGGCATGACCGACCACCCCTCAGCCATGGTTGCATCGCCGGGTGACGAAACACCAGGGCGGCTGCCCTAGCCCCCTTGCTGCACGCTCGCCGCGAGGACTGCTGCAAGCCCGGACGGATCGCGGTGGAGTTGCGCCCGAACGCCGATGGCAAAGGGGTCGGTGTCGTGCTCGCTGATCGAGTGCTTCGCCGCGACGAGACCGGCCTTGGCGATGGCACGGGGTGGTTCCTTGTGCACACCGACGACACGCTCGGCCATCCGCGTCTCGACCGAGCCGACGATCAGCGCCGCAACGTGCACGCCCTTCGGTGCGAGTTCAGCGCGTAGACAGTCCGATGCCGCCCGCATCGCGAACTTCGACGGTGAATAGCCGCCCATGTCGGGAACGGCGACAATGCCACCGGCCGAGAGCACATTAACGATCGCTCCTCCGCCATTGGCCTCGATGATCGGAGCGAATGCCCGGCACATCCGCATCGTGCCCAGATAGTTGACCGTGATCTCGGACTCCATCGCAGTCATGTCGTCAGCGCCGAGCAGGGTCGTGTTGTGGAACACGCCGGCGTTGTTCACCAACAGCCTGATGTCGTTTGCCAGCGCCGCTGCTGTGTCAACCTGGACCTGTTCGGTGATGTCGAGCTCGACGACCACAACCCGGTCGGGGTCGAGTGCAGCGACCGCCTCCGCCTCGGTCACGTCGCGCGAACCGACATAAACCCTGGCGGCGTCTTGCGCCAAGAGCTCCTCGACGAAACCCTCGCCGATCCCGCGGTTGCCGCCGGTGACGAGGGCGGTGGTGCCTGCGATTTTCATCCGAACCTCCTCATGCGAAGAGCGGCGCAAGCGGCGTCGGGTCGAGCCATTCGTCGATACGGGAAATGAGGCCGTCGTCGTTCACCGTCACGATCGCGACCGCCTTGGTTGAGAGTTCCTGACCGTCGGGAAGCACGAGTTCGAGAGTGTGCTGTTGCAGATAGCCGCCCTCGACCGGCTCGAGTCGTTGGATCACATAGCGACGATCGGCAATCCGCTTTGTCATCGCATTCATCAGGGCGATGTTGTCGTCGACGGTCTGGGTGACGTCGTCGAAGTTGTGCCAGATGTCTGCGTCCGGCGCGTAACACGATCGGGCTGCATCGGCATCGCCGACGGTGATGGCGTCGATGAAGCGTTGGGCGACGGCAGGAAGGCTCATCGAGCCAACGTAGCCGCCGAGCCGACGGGTTCTTCGTAACGACGCGCCGAGGGTCAGCGCAGGTCGAAACCCGGGTACCCCGCCTTGGCGATTGCCGCGACTCGGGTGCGGTAGCGGGGCGCACCACCGAAGTAGGCCTGGTAGCGGGGCTTGCCCTCCCGCCCGGCGAGGTTCGCGTTGTACCCGGTGAACCAACCCTTGCTGTTGCGGATGAGGAGCCGGTCCTGCATCCGGGCGACCTCCGTCGCCCACTCCTCCTCGGCTGCTTGCTCGGCCTCGATCCGTTTGATCCCCTCGGCCCTCGCGTGCTCGAGCAGATCACTGACCCACTCGACGCCGTCCTCGATCGCCCGTGGAAAGTTCGTCGAGCCCGACACGCTCTGCGGCCCTGCGAGCATCAAGAGGTTGGGGAAGCCGCGCGTCATCAAGCCGACCGCGGTGCGGGGGCCACCTGCCCACTCGTCGGCGAGCATCGCCCCGTTGACCCCCCGGATGTCGACCCTGTCGAAGGCGCCGGTGATCGCGTCGAAGCCGGTGGCGTACACGATGACGTCGAGGTCGTGGTGGCCGGCGGTCGTCTCGATGCCGTCTGCGGTGACCCGCACGATCGGTGTGTCCTGCAGCGACACGAGTTCGACATTGTCCCGGTTGTATGCCTCGAAATAGTTGGTCTCGAGCGGCAGGCGTTGGAGCGCGAAACCGTGGTCGATCGGGATCAGCTTCTCGGCGACCTCGGGATCGTCAACCCGACCTCGGATGCGGTCGGCGATGTAGTCCGAGAGTTCTTGATTGGCGGCCTCGTCGAGGTAGATCTCGGCATAGTTGGCGCCGATGATCGCGAAGCCGGGCCGTGTGTAGAGCTCATCCCAGAGCGCTCGACGTTCCTCGGGCGTGGCCTCCCAGAACCCCCATCGCGGAACGTGCTCGAAGCCACCGACGGTGGTCGAACAGTTCTCAAAGATCTCCGGGTAGCGGCGGCGGATCTCCGCCATTTCCGCATGGGTGATCGATCGGTTGTTTAGGGGGCTGCTCCAGTTGGGTCGACGTTGGAAGACCGTGAGGTGTTCGACGATCGGCGCGATCGACGGGACGATCTGGATACCGGTGGCGCCGGTACCGATCTGACCGACCCGCTTGCCGGTGAGATCGAGATCGTCGGGCCAGCGGAAGGTGTGGAACGACTCGCCTGCGAACTCGTCCATACCCTCAAAGGCCGGAAGGGTAGGCGACGACAACGGGCCGAGGGCCGTGATAACAAACCGGGCGCGAAAGGCCTCGCCGTTCGTGGCAGTGAGCGTCCAGGAGCATGCTGCTTCGTCCCAGGCCATCGAGGCGATACGGACCCCGAAGCGCATGTGTTCACGGAGACCGAAGAGGTCGACGACATGGTTGAGATAGCGGAGATTCTCCGGTTGTGAGGAGAACAGTTCCTTCCAGTGCCACGTTTCGAGGATCTCTTGGCTGAACGAGTAGCCGTAGGTGTAGCTCTCCGAATCGAACCGGCAACCCGGGTAGCGGTTGCGGAACCAGGTTCCGCCGAGGTCGTCCTCGGCTTCGAGCACGACCGCGTCGGCGCCCAGTTCGACGAGGCGCTTGATCTGGTAGATCCCGGCGACGCCTGCGCCGATGACGACCACCTCGTGTTCGTGTACGCCACTCACTGCGCCGATTCTGCTGGAGCGCCCGAGTGGGCGCCAACCGTCAGAGGGTGAGACTGACCGGGAAGTCGGTGAGGAGTTCTGGCCCTGCCTCGGTGACGAGGTACTGGTCCTCGAGCTTCACGCCCTCGCCACCGTCGCGGGAGCCGATGTAGCTCTCGCTCGTGAGCACCATGCCGACTTCGAGTTCGTCGTCGAAGCCCCACTCGTCCCATGCCCACGGGTGGTATATGTCGGGGTACTCGTCGCATTGACCGACACCGTGGAACTTGACCGAGTAGTGCCGGTACTGCTCTCGGGCCGGCATCACCGAGTCGAACGTGAGTTCACGGAACGAGCGGCCCGGCGTGAGCAGTTCGGCGTTGGTCTTCACCATCTCGTCGGCCATGTCGAACAGCTCCCGTTGATGAGCGGTCGGTGCTTTGTCGCCGCACACCCATGTGCGAGAGATGTCGATCATCATCCCGTAGGCACCGACCAGGTCGGTGTCGTAGGCGACGATGTCGCCGCTCTCGACGATCCGGCTCGACGCCTCCTGGAACCACGGGTTCGTTCGGGGCCCCGAAGCGAGAATCTGGGTCTCGATCCACTCCCCCGCTCGCGCAATGTTGCCTGCGTGGAGCATCGCCCAGATCTGCCGTTCGGTCATTCCGGGCTGCATCTGCTGCTGCATGTCGTGCATGGCGGCCTGGCAGGCGTGGGCCGAGCAGCGCATCGCCTTGATCTCGTCGGGCCCCTTGAGCTTGCGGGTCTGCTCCATGAGCTCGGTGCCGTTCTCGATGGTCCAGCCGGCCCGCTCGAACTCCTTATAGCCGACATAGTGGCACTGGTCGACAGCGATCCGGGCGTCGGGTCCACAGTGCTCGGTGACGACGTCGACCATCTCGGCCGCCATCCGACGGGCCTGCTCTTCGTGGCGTGAACCGGCGAGGAAGTAGGTGGCGCCGATCGCCGGGCGGACTTCGTTCACCACATGGCTGTGACCGGAGAGGAACTCGCACCCTTCGTAGTCCCAGACAATGACGTAGCCCTCGGCGCTCACGAACGCATAGCGAGCGCCGTTGTGCATGACCCACAACTGCATGTTGGTGGTGTCGGACACGTACCGGATGTTCATCGGATCCATGACTAGGACGCCGTCGTAGCCGAATGCCTTC
>MDTG01102687.1_pt1 | contig 10249 bp, 5 predicted proteins | sample 811421 | NCBI WGS metagenome assembly MDTG01 (sample SAMN05326645, study PRJNA326480) | marine metagenome | isolation source: seawater | place: Pacific Ocean: South East | collected 2011 | reverse complement strand
CTCTTACTCAGGCAACTATAGCTTCTGATAATTTATTCGCAGTGGCAGATACCAATGCTGTAAATAACGAATCTAAAAAAATTACACTTGCAAACGTTGCACTGAAGCTTGCAGGCACCGGTTTAACAGCAACGGATGGAGTGGTCGCAGTAGACCTGAACGATTCTGGCGCTGGAACGATCGATCTAGCCAATGACAGTATTGTATTTATTGATGCAGATGACTTGAACGGAACAAAAAAGCAGACAATAAATGCAGTTGCAACAGCTCAGGCAGGAGATGGAATACAGGCAGCAGGAGGTGTTTTTGCAGTTGACGTTTCAGATTTTGCTGGCGATGGATTGTCAGATGACGGTTCAGAAAATCTAAAAGTTGATTTGAACTCACTTGCTACATCCGCAGCAATCAACCAAGCAGATTCAATTGCATTTATTGACTCTGATAACGCAACAAAGAAAGGTACCATTGATTCGCTAGTTACGGCAATTGCTGGAGCAGGATTATCAAACTCATCAAGTCAGTTAGGCCTAACAAATAATTCTGTCACAATTACAGCCGGGGACGGACTCAAAGACGGCGGCTCGGTTGCACTCGGAAATTCGGTCACAATAAATATAGAACCGGCTGACTTTGCAGGGACTGGTCTGGAAGACGATGGATCAGACAATCTCCGAATTGCAGCAACTGCCGCTGGCGACGGTTTATCAGGAGGAGGCGGATCTGCTCTTTCTGTCGCAACTGGAACAGGGTTAAATATATCAAGCGGTAATGTTGTTACTGACAATAGTGTAGTTGCACATCTCAGTGGTTCGGAATTTACCGGCAACGTAGTATTCGAACAAGGTCTTAATGTTTCGCCCGGGAAGAAAGTTTCTTGGGGATCATCTGTTGGCCAAGAGCAGTTTATACAAGGCGATAGCGGAAACTCGATATTAACTATTGACGGAGATAACCACGTCTTTGTTGAGGCTGATTCTACTATACAGATGACTCTGCAGGGCGCACAAATATTAAGCGCATCCTTAATGGAAGTAGTCATCAACCAAGGTGGTTCAAATACTCCAAACTTTAGGGTAGAATCTACAAACAAAGAGAAAGCAATATACGTCGATGCCGGACTAGATTATATCTCTATAGGGGACGATGCTGGCGCGACTCAGGATACACATCTGTTTGTTTCTGGATCTATTGGTGGAGTGGGTACAGACGGAGTTGCTGTTTTTGGTGGAGACGTTGTAGTAAGCGGGTCTTTACTTGACGCGACACACAGCCCCATAAAATTGGCATCCTACAATGAAAACGGCACATTTTCCAGTCCGCCGTCAGCAACAGGCACTGATTCAGTTGCAATAGGTAATAACGCTGTAGCAAGCGGAAATAATTCAATTGCAATGGGAACTAGTACTACAAACCAAACAGATGCGACAGGCATTCACTCGCTAGCAATCGGTGGAGATGATGCAACTGCTTCTGGTCAATATGCTTCCGCAATTGGTGGTTTTCAAAATACATCGAGTGGAAATTATTCTGTTACAATGGGACGGGGAAATACAGCGTCAGAATCCGATGCAATCGCGATAGGCAAGTCACTAACAGTAAGTACCGCCGACACTATAGCTATTGGAAATAACTCAGACAATGCTGCCATACAATTAAAGGGTAACGTTGCTATTGAGGGAACATCAACTCTGGAGGGCGACGTAACTCTTGGTAACACTGCAGACTTGATTATTCCGGCATTTATAAAACATAAAACTGATTTAAATACGCATTTACAGTTTGGAAATGATAGAATTACTCTAATTACAGCCGGTGCAACAGACGTTGATATTACCAGTACACAAGTACTCGTGAGTCCTGGAAGCGATTCCACACCGTCTGAATCTAATGGACTTGACGTTGCATTTTATGTTTCTGGATCTGTCGCAACTCAAGGCACGTCAGTTAGAGCAACATCATTATTCGGTGGAGACGTGCATGTTTCAGGTTCATTATCCGGACCAGATACTTTTACTTTTGGAAATGATAACACGAGAATATTTAGAGACGGCAACAATCTAAAATTTGATGATGGCAATAATGTAGTAAAAACATTGTCAGAGCTAGCAACGGTTCCCGGCGAAGGTGCATTTGTAAACGGAGTGCATGGCGGTTCCAATAACTCCAAAGCAGCAACTTCAGCATCGTTTGCGATTGCTGGAACGCAAGGTTCAAGTTATTACGCTGAAAACATTGGATCCGACGTGCTGTTATATGTGTCTGGAGGATTAAGGTCTGACACAGCCGAGTTTGGCAAGACAACTTCCGTGTTTGGGGGAGCCGTAGTATTCTCAGGTTCCGCGACTTATCTTGGTGACACAACATTCAATTTAATAGCTGCAACCACGGCTGTAAAAGCTCCAGCCATACAGGATGCATCTGGCAACGAATCAATAAGAATCAATTCGCAAAAAGTTGCAGTGGGAAATGCGATTAATGCAAATCCAAGTGCTATATTTGAAGCGCCTTTGGCTGATAATACTCAGGCTGCAGCAACAAACGAAATTAGCAACTTTAACATTTTCCTTAACAACAGATCAGTACAGACAAATGCTTTTGCTGGAATCGGATTTGATGTGTCCACCGAAGTTGATGCTGATTCGATTGGCGCCGCAATTAGAGCTGAAAGGGACACATCAGCTAGTACCACAGCTGCAAATCACGCTACTAACTTGACATTTGCTACAAACCCAAATACCGGAGACGATGCTCTTACTGAAAGAATGCGTATCACTCATGATGGAAAGGTTGGTATCGGTGTTGATCCATCTTACAAGCTTGATGTAGACGGAGATATTCGGATCCGTGGTAACGATTTAAGAGATAACAGTGGTAGTGTGTTTATTAGTGGTGACGGCAGTGCAAACACCGTTGTGGCAAACGATCTTACTGTTTCCGGCGGTGATATATTAGGACCAACAGACGGTGACTTAAACATTAAATCCGACGGAAATCTTACTTTTGTCTTGGATAATGATAACGATGAAACATCCCAAAAATTGTTGGTGCAAAACACATCAAGCGACATATTCGAGGTGACTGAGTCAGGTGATGTCGTCGTTGGCGGCGATTTATTTGTTTATGGCGACGATATAAAAGATTCAGGCGACAACATAGCATTGTCTTTTGATGGATCTGGCGCCATAGATAACCAAGCAACGTTTAGTAACATAGTTTCTTTTACCCGCGCAGGTCCAGGCTCAAATCCTGCTTCAATTAAATTAGGAAAAGGTATAGGGTCTACAGACAATGCTACTACCTTAATTGCAGTTAATGGTGATTCCGGAAGAAATATTGAACTACTTCCTGCTGGCATGAACTTTCTGAAGTGTAAAAATCCATCTTCCTCCCAAAAAGAAATTGTTCTTAACGATGACAGCAGCGACATTGACTTTAGGGTTGAATCCGACAACGAAGCGTACATGCTTTTTGTTGATGCAGGAACGGATAGAGTTGGTATAGGTATCGATGCCCCGGCAGCAACTCTTGAAATTAAGGGTGCCAATGCCGATGAAACCGCAATTCAGATTAAAGATTCTCAAAGTTCAGATACGATTATAAAACTACATCACGAGAACGGTGAAGACGACGGTGTTCTCGATCTATACGTTAATGGGACTGCAAACACAAGATTGCATGGAAACGGTACATTAAGTGTTGCATCTGGAAATCTAACACTAGAAGCTACTGGAACTGATTCTGATATAATTTTCAAGGTCGATGATAATACTACTGAATTTACGGCCTTAACAATTGATGGATCAGATCTCGGAAGCTTATTGCACACTCCGCTAGATGGCGGCTCTTTGCAGGTAAATGACACTGGTACTGACGGTTTCTCCGAGATTATTGGAAACGGTGGATTGAATCTATATAGATACGCAGACAGTGCTTCTTCCACTTCGGCTGTCAATTTTTATAAGGCTCGCGGCAATGAATCAGGACAGTCGGCATTAAGTGCAGATGATATAATAGGACAGCTTACCTTCTTCGGTTACGATACTGCTGCATCGGCTGCAGCGCGTATACAGGTCAAGGCCTCAGCAGATCATGGCTCTGCAAGCGATTCAACAGACTCTCCAGGGAAGATATTATTTCAAACAGCTCCGGATGGTACTAGCACACTAGAAACAGCTTTGGAAATTGGCGCTGATAAGTCATCAACTTTTTCCGGAGATATATTGCCTAGCTCTGATGATCAACATGATATTGGGTCATCTTCTGCTGCCTGGAAAGATCTATATCTTGAGGGCGACATGCATTTCACCGATGCTAGCACGATCGATGCTGCCAATAACTTAACTATCGATTCAGACGGCACTCTCAAGTTTGCGCGTAACGGTACTCAAACCATGCAGATTGAAACCACCACTGGAGATGTAGCTATCGGTGATCACAATCCAGTGTTTAGACTCGATGTAGAGGATGATTCTATTGGTTTTGTAGTTGAGTTCACGAACAACAGTACAAACGCCTTCGCAGATATGCTGCAGATGAAATTCGGCACTGTATTGCCTTCAGGTACTATACTCAAAGCATTAGGTAGTACCAGTTCACAGATCTTCGCAGTTAACGGCGATGGTGACGGTACAAGCACGATATCTGATACATTCACTGGATTCCACGATACTGCAACACTTTCCTCTGATGATCTAATACCTGGAATGATTGTTGAGTCGACAGGAATTCCTTGGATTAAGGATCCTACAAATAACTACCATAATATGCTGCCATATACTAGAATATGCGCATCAAACGGATCATCAACTGTTTTTGGCGTAACCGCAAAGGACAATGCGCCCGGTACATATAACGAGAATGATGATAAAATACCTAATCCAAATTTAGGCGGACTAAGACCTGGATGCTTCCCCGGACTTTCAACAAACAATCCGATGGCAAGCAACCATAAACACCTGTCTGTTATGTCGCTGGGTGAAGGTGCAATCTGGGTAACAAACATAGCTGGAAATATAACAAACGGTGATTTGATCGAATCGTCTGAGATCGCTGGTTACGGAAGATTGCAGTCTGATGACATTATGAGATCTAAAACGGTTGCAAAATGTACAGAAGCAATTGACTGGGATTCTGTCTCCGAAGTTATTGGGCATAATGGTCAGACTTACAAAAAGTATTTGACATCCTGCACTTTCCATTGCGGGTAAATTAATTTTATACTTCTCTGTTTTATTGATACAATATGGTATAAATTACTTGTTACAGTAAAACAGGAGTGTAATTAACATGTTCAATACAAACGTTTTCGAAGAAAAGCAAAAAGAAATCATAGTGCCACCAGACTGCAATGTAGTGTTTGTGTCTGATGTTTTTGCAGAGGATTACGTTGGAGGCGCAGAACTCACAACTAAAGCAATCATAGAATCAGCACCAGAGCACGTTAAGATTTTTAAAATTCATTCATCTAACGTCACGGAAAAAACAGTAGAATCAGGTTATCAAAAATATTGGATTTTCGGTAATTATGCTGGCTTAAATCCCAACCTCATTCCAACTTTCGTAAGAAATTGCAAGTATTCTATTCTAGAATATGATTACAAATTTTGCAAATACCGATCGATAGAGAAGCATAAAAACGAAACCGGAAGCGAATGTGATTGCAATGACTCTCCTCATGGCAAAATAGTATCAGCATTTAAACACGGTGCCAAAACAGTGTACTGGATGTCTGAAGGGCAATTTAGACGATATGAAGAAAGATTCCCGTTTTTAGGTGATCCAGCCGAGGGTTCTAGACAGATTATTTTATCTTCTGTTTTTTCAGACCATACATTTGCTGCACTATCAGAATTGAGACGAAAAGCTAGTAACAATGGCAAATACATAGTTTTGGGGTCTGAGTCTTGGATCAAGGGCAAAGAGGCTTCAATAGAGTACTGTAAGAATAATAATTTAGATTATGAAGTGCTATGGAACATACCATACGCAGAGTTTTTGCAAAAGCTTTCAGATTCAGCCGGCTTAGTATATATGCCAACCGGTGGCGATACATGTCCTAGAATGGTCCTAGAGGCTCAGTTAATGGGTAAACAAACAATCGTTAACGAAAACGTACAACATGTACCAGAGTTTCCCTTTACTGGCGGAACAGATGAAGAAATATGGGACTACATGACGGGAAGATCCCAACATTTCTGGGTCAACACTATTGATGACATGGATCTGTTTCCTCGTATCTCTGGCTATACAACTACATACAATTGCGAATCTCAGGGCTATCCATTCGTGAAGTCAATTAAGTCAATGCTGCCTTTTTGTTCTGAAATTGTAGTGATGGACGGCGGATCCGACGATGGTACTTGGGAAACTTTGCTCAAGCTGGCAGAAGAGCACAAAAAAATCAATGTTTACCAACATGTTGTTGACTGGAACAAACCAAGATCTGCAGTTGAGGACGGACTTCAAAAAGCCCGGGCTCGAGCGCAGTGCACTCAAAAGTACTGCTGGCAACAGGATGTCGATGAAATCGTACATGAAGATCACTATGCAATGATTTTAAAATTGGTACCACAATTCCCGGCATTTGTCGACTTAATTTCTTTACCGGTAGTCGAATACTGGGGAAATAAAGGCAAGGTCCGAATGGATGTCAATCCGTGGAAGTGGCGTTTGTCCCGGAATAAGCCTAATATTACGCATGGTATACCAAAGCATCTTCGTCAACACGACGCCAACGGAGAACTTTATGCAGCCCAAGGAACAGATGGTTGCGACTATATTGATGCTAACACGCATGAACCAATCCAACATGCGTCTTTTTACACACCTGAAATGCATCAATTACGTTTAAGCGCATTTGATGGTGATCTCGAAGCAAAGAAAAATTACGAAGCTTTGTTTAATAACATGGTTAAAAAAGTCCCAGGTGTGTTTCATTATTCCTGGTTTGATCTAGAACGAAAGATAAAGACATATAGAGGCTTTTGGCAAAGGCACTGGGAAAGCCTTTACAACGTCACACGTGAAGATACAGCGGAAAACAACATGTTTTTTGATAAACCGTGGAATGAAGTAACTGATGAAGATATATCAAATCTAGCTACAAAAATGGAAAAAGAAATGGGTGGATGGATTTTTCATAAAAAGATTGACTTTAATTCTCCTACACCCCATCTTAATTTAGATGTGGCACATCCAGAGATAATGAATGACTGATAAACAGCTTAAAGTTTTAGTGACAATATGCAACTATAATCACAGTAAATATTTGGAACAATCAATAAAATCTATTCAAGATCAGACATATCAAAACCTTGATATTTGTGTTGTTGATGATGGATCCAAAGATATTGATAAAGTAACAGAGCTAATAAACCGGCTTCAAAAAAACGATAAAAGAATTCGATTTATAGATCTCGAGAAAAATTATGGTAAGTGGCATGCGCTCAACGAAGCGATAAGAACAACCGATGCGCATGTTTGTACTGCCCATGATGCTGACGATGTTTCTCTGCTAGATAGAATACATTTGCAGTTGATGACAATGCTCACTTCAAAAACTCAGCATAACTTATGCGGGTTTCATCACTGCTGGAATGAAGAGGACGTAAATTCAAGACTGCAAGATCGTATTGACGCGTCAAAAGTAAAAATGATTCCACCAGACGAGGTACAAAAGCTTGTAACTGGTGGCTACAATCACCCTAGTATTAACCATTATTTTACCGGAGATTTCGAAACAGCAGGAGTTTCAGCCATGTTCTACAAGCGTATTTGGGACTATGGGATAAGATTTAATCCGCCTGGTATGGGATTACGTACTCTTCTTTCTGAAGATTCTGACTTTAATTTTCGTTGTACGGCAGTTACAAACACGTCGGTTCTTTTAGAAAAGCCGTATCTTTATCGGCGAAACACAAGCACAAATCAAGAACTTAGATAATAGGTAGTCAGTAATGAAAATTCTTTATAAGTATCCAACCAGAGATAGACCTCTAAAGTTTTCAAAATGCATTAACGAATATTATAAATTAATGGATCGCACATCAGATTTTAAATTTATCGTTACAGTCGATGAGGACGATAAAAAAATGAACGATAAAAGCATTATTGATTTCATGAATCAGATTCCTAAATGCGAACATGTCTTTGGGAATAGCTCAACTAAAATAGAGGCAATCAATGCTGATATTCCAAACGACGACTGGGACATACTGGTCTTAATAAGTGATGATATGATCCCAGAAGTTGCCGGTTTTGATGACATTATTAGGCAGAAAATGATAGAACATTTTCCAGATACAGATGGCGTGCTTTGGTTTTTTGATGGATGGCGAAGAGATCTAAATACTTTGTGTATTATCGGCCGAAAATACTATGAAAGGTTTGGCTACATTTACCATCCAGACTACAAAAGCTTTTGGTGTGATGCAGAGTTTACAGAAGTCGCAACAGCGCTTAAAAAACAGGTATTTATCGACCAGGTAATTATAAGGCATTTACACCCTGATATTGTGATGCAAGATAAGGCAACATACGAAAAGTTTGCAAAATTTCTTCCGGAGTATTCAAACAATGGATCATTTGGGCATGATGTGTTATGGCAAACAAATGGAAAATTAGACGAAGTCGATAAAGACGTATTTGAAAAAAGAAAAGCAATAGGGTTTGAACTGTGAAAAAATTAATAACATATAGCCTCTGGGGAGACAATCCAAAATACACAATTGGCGCCATACGTAATGCAGAACAGATTAAAAAGGTGTATCCTGGTTGGATTGGTAGGTTTTATTGCGCAAATTCTGTTCCTGATAAAATAAAATCAAAATTGAAAGATTTAGGATCTGAAGTAATTGAAATCAATACCCCAGGAAACAGAATTAGTACGCTATGGCGTTTTCTTCCTATAGCGGAAAAAGATGTAGAAGTAATGTTGTCTCGAGACACTGACTCAAGATTAAGCGAAAGAGAAATGCATGCAGTTAATCATTGGTTGTCAACAGACAAATTATTTCATGTGATGAGAGACCATCCAGAACATAATGCAATTATAATGGCAGGAATGTGGGGTGCCAAAAAGCCTATTCTACAAGACATGGATTATCTATTAAAATCATACAAAATGGAAAACACATTCCAAATCGATCAAAACTTTTTAAGAGATGTCGTTTGGCCTCGAGTTGCATATACGGCATGCGTTCATGATCCTTTCTTTGCAAAGATTCCTTTTCCCAGTCAAAGAGCCGGCTATGAATTTGTCGGCCAAGTCTGGGATGAGAACGAAGTAACTGTTCCCGAGCATATCGCCAGACTCAAAGAGGTAATAGGGTGAGATTTTTAATCATACAGGAAAATGGCCGTCACGAAGAAAATAGGCACATGAGAGAATGCTTTTCACTTCAGCACAGTTTAGAAAAGTTAGGTCATAAAGCATCATGCTGGGGCTTAGGTCACAAATCATATGAAAAAAACAAACGTTTGTACCTAGACAAGGATATAGACGTAATATTCTGTCTAGAAAATTATAACAACGGATGGTTACCTGAAGACTTAGGCAGTGTTCAGGCAATAAAAGTATTTTGGTCTATCGATTCACACTGCGCTTTGAGAGAGCATTTACAGCTTTGTACAATGTTTAAACCTCAGATTTTTCTAACTTCAGCACCAGATTACATAAAAGATTATAAGGACGTATCCGAAAAGCAATATTGGTTTCCAAATGCGATCGATAAAAGATGGTTCAATAAAAAAGATATTCCAAAAACTCGCGAGATGGTTTTTGCTGCCAGTCCAATTGCAGATCGATTAAACGTTTCAAACTTTTTGCACAAAATGGTAGGCCTAGAACTTATAAGTAATTGTAAGGGTGAAGACTATGTTAATCTATTAAGGTCGGCAAAAGTTTCTTTTAATAAGTCAATATCCGATGATATAAACTATAGAATATTCGAATCTTTAGGGTGTGGAACCTCACTAGTTACAAACAATGTTCCCGGATTAAATCAAATATTCGTTTTAGACCAAGATCTGGCTGTATATAACAATCATAAAGAGATGATAGGCGTTTCGCAATGGCTTTTAAAAGATAGTGCTGCTAGAAATCAAATCGCAGAAAACGGATACAATAGAACCATGTCAATGCATACCTACGATAACAGGGCACAATATCTATGCGAAATTATTGATAGTCTATGATTGTACATAGATGACAACACATATACAATATATTTAGAATCATAGACTAAGGAGG
>MDTG01080858.1_pt1 | contig 10249 bp, 3 predicted proteins | sample 811421 | NCBI WGS metagenome assembly MDTG01 (sample SAMN05326645, study PRJNA326480) | marine metagenome | isolation source: seawater | place: Pacific Ocean: South East | collected 2011 | reverse complement strand
TGGCTTTTGCTTTGCAATTATCTTTGCAGACACCTGCTGGTGCATTTCAGTATTTGGATTTGCTTCCGCAAAAGAACCTTGCCCTTCGAAACCGGGAGATGTGATACTATTGAATATACCAGTTCCCTGGTTACTGCCTTCACTCATTATTAAATTCCTTTAAACTAACAATTTTTATCATGGATCCACTCTAAACTTAAACTTCTCTTTTTGTTCTATATAATCTAAGCCATCTTTGTATAAAAAACTTATCTCATATAAATAGTTTGCTTCTAAAATTGACATATCTAAATCGAAATAAGAACCACTTACATCGTAAGATAAAGAAGAATAACTTGGAGTGCTACCTGTTGAGTATTCTATAATTGTTTTGTTATCTGCGGGTCTGGAAATTTTATAATATGCATCCCTAATTGTGTTTACCGGGGCGTTGTTTTTTGCAACTGTGTATATATTTGGTGCCCAATTTTTATTCCTTGTATATATTCTAAAAGTTGCCTGCTCATCTTTTTTGTAGGATGGCTTTAGATTAGTGATACTGGTTAAATATTGAGGTATCTCGTATTGAGTATCTGAACCTGCTGGATTTACCGTAAAACCAGAACCTGTATGTAACTGCACATGTCCGGCTGATGTAGAACCAGTATATTGCCAAATATCGTAAAGCTTTGTCTCTGTTCCGGAATATGCAAAACTAGCCCTATATACACCATTTGAGTGCTTACTTGCAGTAATAAATGTGCCAGATACAGACGGACCAGAAGGAGTAACTGGTGTTCCTCCTATAGACGGAACCAATTGGACCAAAAGATTAGAGCCGGTTGTTGGTATGTCTACCATTCCAGAGCGCTGTTTGTTGTACAAGTATATATTATTTAAGTTATCTGCGGCCGGCGCGAGTGAACTAGATCTGGTGATATTTGCTCTATCATCTTTTACGGATGAATCCCACTGTACTTCTATAACTGGTCTATCTAATTGGTGATGAGATGATCTTGCAAAAAACTTTTTGGTATAATATGATTTGTTATTCGAACCATCTTCTAAGCTCCCGCTAAGCCTAACTAAAAAACCATAGTTTAAAGCGCCGGAACCACCATTAAAATTAGTTACCGAGGCTGTAACTGTCGGCACGGATGATGATATCTTGGTATTTCCATAAAATGTTGCAACTCTCTGAGACAAACTAGCAGTTAAGTCTCCTCCTTGACCCGTTGCTGCGATTGATGATGATAACGAAGAGGAATTAATAGAGTTGATAAGATTTGCTGAAGATGATGCTGCTGTTGAACCTGTTAGTACAAATATTGTTTTTCCGGAAGAGCCAGTTGTATTTGCAAATTGAAAGGTTCTGAAATCTCCATTGTAACCATAAAGCTTAAATTTTGTGCCTGATGTTGGCGGATTGGTTTCGTTAAAAATTATGGAACCACTTGCTGGTGTTGAGTTACCAGCCTGATTTACAAGCATCTGCTCGACTATGGAGGTTACATCTATCTCTATATCCTCAAGACCGGTTTCTAAGAACTGAACATATTCTAAGGGGACGGGGGCAGCTGCTATGTATGATGGACTTAAGAAATCTCCACCCGTACTTGCCCATGCCACATTTGAACTTGCTGAGTGCCAGCTACTGGGGCCTATATCCATATAAGTCTCCATGTCCAGTCCAGAACCCTCGTTCCAGTCTTTCACTAGGGGAGAAGCACTAAAAGTAACCTTCTCAGGTGTTGTTTGATTATGTTGGGCGTTGAACATTTTTAATTTAAATGTTACAGAGCCAGAGGCAGGTATCACTCCTGATTGTCTATCTGTATGTATATCGTCTATGGCAAATGACAAAAGCACTCGCGATTGTTCAAGAGAAGAGGAGCTAGCTTGTCCAAAGATAGAAAATATTTCCAATATATCTGACGAGCCCATGTTTGAGGTGACACCTCTGTCTGACAAGTTAACCTTAAACGCACTTGAAATTGTATTGTCTTTTGTTGCGGAGTATCTTTTTATCGACATTATAATATTGTTCCTGTTATATCGTTCTTAAATTTAAGTTCCCAAATGCAATTCTTGGGTATATGTAATATTCTTCTTTGTGCTGACATATTAGAGTCTATATTATACATAAAATCTGTATGGCTAGCTGAAGACTTAGAACTAACCGTAATTTCAGTAACATCCAATACTTCCTCTACATCTTTCAATATTTTAAACACTTCTGTCAAATTGAAGGATTCTCCGATTTCTGGTCTATAATCATTTAATTTCTCAAATATTTCATCTTTTGCCTTATTGAAAACTGCATTCTTGTTAACATCTGGTGGGCACAAAGCTGTAAATTCTATTCCTATGTTTATAATTGTTGCATCAAAAATGTCTATGCTGTCATTAATCATTCTAACAGAATCAAGCCAAGTTGCTAAGTTCGCCTTTACCGCGGTGCTACATTTTTGTAATTTGGTTTCCACACTTTCTCCTATTACATACAAATTCATGTTTCTCCTGAAATCATCATTATCTCTGTATATGGCTGCGCGCTTTACGGCTCCAAAGTTAGCTGGCATTGCATATGTAGCTGCGATGTAATCTTTCAATGTTACAGCTCTGCCTTGCATTGCAAATGTTGAAGCGGCTCTATGTTTTATCTCTTCTGTTGTCGGAGCTGTTATATCTCCATTTATCGGAGATGGATTGTTCACTTCGATATTTTGGGTTATAAAATTAATCTTTGATGTTTCAAGTTCTTGAACATCTCTGAATTCTATTAAGGGGGACAGAACCTTTGTAATTGTTGCGGCTGCGGTGTTAACGTTGTCTTCTGTATTTGTCCTATATGTTATAGTTAAGTTTGTGTTAACAGGTGTTACTCCAAATTTATCAGTAGTCATAAGCTTGCTTGGATCAAAAGTTGCATTCGATACGTAATTTTTGCCGGCGATATCTAAAACCACCTCTGAGGGGTCTGTGACTTGGTTATCCTTTATTTCTGATTCAGAACCATAACCAAAAACAATATGCACATTTTCGCCTTTTCTGTCAACTACAAATCTTCTAGGCACTGGATAGGCTCTCATAATCGAGGGAGCAGTTGAGTCTATTTCGTTATCTATGTTAGTTCTCGACATGACTGGTCGGTATACAACATTTTGACTTAAATAATCAACTTCAAAATATTCATTACCATCTGAATCAATAACTGATATTATTTCTGAAATGTTACTTGCCGGAACTAATATTTTTAGAAATCTTTTATAGTCTGATACTTCTACTGTTGTTTGATTCTCTTGTCCTGATACTACTCTACCTTTTGCTTTAACAATATAATATGTTGTTTTTGAGCCGTCTGATGAAACTTGGTTTGCCACTACTTCTGCAGAGCTATTAAAAACCTCTATGTCGTCTATTAGTGTAAAAACATTGCCGCCGGCGGTGGAAAAGGTAGAGCCTCTCACTATTCTTGGCATATATCTATTATCGGGACCCACATTACTATCGGTCGCCGGTACAGGAATCATTATGTCAACTTCTCCGACTGAAGAACCAAATGGCCGATGTTTGTATCCTAATTGTTGAGCGTGACTGACGACGTTTTCATACTCTAAACTTGTGTTCAAAAAAGATTCGTTTGCATTATAGTCAAGATAAAATGACAAACTATCACCAACGTAGGCAACCAAATCTGTCATTAAAGACCCAAACGAAACTTCATTAAAATCTTTATATGTATTTGGGTAATATTTTTTAGCGTAATTTGTAAGATCTCTTTTTATAGTCTCAAAATCTGCGCTAGTATAATCTATTGGAATAATTTTTTTTGGCATTTTATTTCTCTCTTATAAAAATAATTAGTACTTCACTTCACTATAAACCAGTTCTTATAACTCATAATTCATCTCTATAGTAATAGAGTCTGAAAAATTTAAAGAAGGTACAGCATATCTAACCACTAATTTGATTTCGTTTCTATCTATATAACTAATTCCAGACTCATCTTTATCAACCAATTCTGTTTGAATCTCAACAAACGGAAGATATCTAGAAAATTGTTCCTTCACTTTTTTGTGAATGTTCAATATTTCTGGGGATGGATAATTTGAAAACAAAAATCTTTTTACGCCAATACCTATCTCAGGACGGCCGGGCCACTCACCAGGAGAGGTCAATAAGAGAAATTTTACATTTTGTTTTACATTTTCTCTCAATTCTTTAATACCAGCATAGGCTCCTTCAATATCTGATAATTCTAAAGGATATTTTGGTTGAAACATTTCTATTTTCCTCTTATTTTATATTAAATAGTTGCTTTGATATTATTCCTCGTCTTCATTACAGACCCTAGGCACAATGCCTCTCTGTGCAAGTGAGCTTATCTGGCAGGATTGATTCCTATATTCTCTATCTCTTGGCAAGTGTCTAGTACTGAGTGCCAACAAAGTTATTGGTGACATTGGGTGTCCGTATCGCCCATAGTTTCCTATCATAAATTTACTCCAGTTTCTAAAGTCTCCTGTACGATTCCAATCTTCGTCTTCTAAACATGGCACTTGGAACGCGTAGGATGCGTCAATTAACTGCTTGGGACCCCCAATAGCATATGAAACTAGCCTGTCAATAGATTTGCCCAAATAAGCTCCACCATCAGAATTAAAAAGATTCAACATTCTAGCAGTGCCAATTCCCAAGTCCACAGGAAAACTAGGGAAAATTGGTATGTACTTTTTGCTACCTTTGTCCGGACCTCTTAACCCAAATTCTGTTTTATCGTTGCCGGCTCGTAGGCCGAGTGCACTTAAATCTAAAGTTGGAGTTTCACATGCATAGTAATGACTCTTCATTTCTTTGTATGCTGGATCTATCTGATCAGCAATTCCCCTAAGAACAACTGCAGGGAAATTTAATATAAATTCTGCTATCATTTCCTTTATCATTGTAAACCACTCATCTAATCCCGGTAAAGAAAAGCAATCAAGATTCTCGCCTCCTGCGGGGAAAGAGGCGCCCATGGCAGAGGCGATTTCAATTGAACTAAAGTTTGGCCCAAATTGTCCGGCAGAGTCTGCGGTAAAATTATTTCGGGATGCCATTAATCTAAAAACTGATGCTAATGAGCTTTTTGTTGATGATAAAAAAGCTGGCATGCTATTATACCCTGCCAACATAGAAGTACTATGTATAGTGAGCAAAGAGCCAATCTTTCTATATGGTACACTAAATTCATAAAAAGTTTTGAAATCGCTTTGTTCTGATAAGCCGGATATCATTTCCTTGTCCCGTGAACGAATAAGGTGTACTAGCTCTAATAAATTAGTGTTTGGCTCACACGGATCTGGTATGTGAAGAGGTCTTTCGTACGCTGCTATTGGAATACTAGTATATTCTCTTTCCAAATATCCAGCGGAGTGCCTCACCTTTACTCTACCTATCCTTTCCTCTTCGGCTGCTTCAGAATTATCGTGCCAAAGCTCCTTAAGAAGTTCGCTGGTTTCTATACCTGCGCTGGGGTCTGTGTCTCTTTGGTCTTCATTATTTAAGCCTCCCAAACCTCCAATGCCGGCGTCGCCATCGAAGCCTGGCATTCCTAAATCGAAATCAAGACCACTAGGCGTCCTAAAGTCTAAATTAATATTCGATGCAATATCACTTTGATCTGTGGCCAAAATCATGCGCAGACCGTGTTTTACATTCAATTCTTCTAAAATTTGACCTGCTCTAGGGTCTAGGCCTGCTATAATTTTATACAGTTCTTCTATTAATTCTCTTGCCCATTGCAATGCTGTATCAAATTTACGAGATTCTGCCTCTAATACAAGAGGGTATTTAGAACGCTCTTGTTCCATTTTATCAAAATAACTCTGCATACTGGGAGTCTCTCTAATGCTATCCGTTATTCTATCTAAGACTCTTTGCACTGAGGCGTTATCTCCATGCCTATCTGCAACAACATAATCGCCACCGCCTTCGCCCTCAACGCCAGAGAAAGTTTTATCTATTGCTGGTTTTAAGGGGTTTGATACCACATTATCAACCGCCTCGGAAGGGTCAATGGGCAATAAATTTAAGTTATCGAAAAAGTTACAAAATTCTTCTGTGTTTTCTGCAGCAAAGTCCTCACCATCGCGAAACTTGACAGCCGGGACACTGTTCCAACTTTCTTCATTGGTGCTGCGATTGTGCACTTGGTTGCGAAGGTCTAGCAATGTACGCTGAGATGTGTGTGCATCACATCTTAAAGTCACTAGAGTTTTAGGCCTTATTAATTTGGTGCCGCCTTTTGTCTCTCGTAGTTCAGTTTTGGCACCTTTGGTATCTGGTTGATTTATAATATTAAATCCGTTTGCACTGGTGCCTGTAAAAATTGACTCTCTAAGCTTGTATAAATTTTGTTCCCTATAATTTTTCATTTCTTCTCTGTAGGCACCAAATACGGAACCGGGCTCGAAGTTAAATTGATCAATAGCATTTTGGTGATATTTTCTAAGTCCTGCCATATAACTTTCAAATAAAAATCTTCCATCGTCATAAAACATGGAAGGGCCACAATCAAAATCTGCTGCTTCATTTTTTAGATGTTCTCTGCCGAAGGCTCCGTCTCCGGGATGATTTCGAAGAAAAATGTTTGCGTGTTCAATTGGATTATTTTCGTTAGTGCGCCTTACGCCTTCACGATTGAAATCGGATGATACACCACCGCAGGTTGCACCATAAAAACTATCAACGCGGCGTTGAGAAAACCAGCCAACCAAATTTCCAATTGTTATAATTGTATTTATTTCACTTGTTTCTATCAAATTGTCTAAGCTTTTTTCATATAGCGAATGTTGTGATGCTCTGTTGTAGTTTAATATTCTATTTGTAACAGTATCAATTATAGGCTCGTTTTCCAGACTTAGTGCATCAGTTTTTGTAGTTGTGCCGGCAAAATCTACAAAACCTAGGTCAGCTAAATTATCCTTTATTTCAACTAAAGATGGGACATTTCCCTTGGGTTTTCTAAGTAATTTTCCTGGATTTTTGTTAAAGTATTTATCAAATTTTGCAAAAGAATCTTGAGTCTCATCTTTCGTAAAGTGACCGGTGCTGGATTCCGCTTCGCTGAGACCCACATAAGACCAGATTTTTGAAATTGATACCCAAGAAGGCGCCATACTAGCGTTTCCGGGAATCCTGTTGTGATAGCTTCTTGTTAACACAGGAGACATGCCGCCGGTGCCGCCGCCATCCTGCAGGCCCAAAAGGTAAGTCATTGCATTATTCAAATTCTTGCCTTCTTCTTCAGTAGCGTTGGCAATGCCAACCCTCCTGCCGCCTATTACGCGGGCCTGGCTTCCTTCAAATAAAGCATTGGCGCGCGGGTTTGTATGTTCAGATACCATGCTATAATTGTCCATGAAAAAGTTACGAAAACCATTCGTAATTTTGTGGATTGCCGCGGCGACCTTAGCTGCTCGTGTTGAGTCTCCAATAGAAAAAGTTAACGCCTTAGGAATTAAGTGCCTTGCAAACACTTTTGATATATTTCCATTCTGGTCTTTTACTTGTGTTATTAATATTCTAAGCGGTATCTTATAATCATTTTGGCCTAGCAAAATTTCTGAACCTTTTGCCATATCGTACTTCTCGGTTGTTTGATTGTATTTAATTTTAATATCGTTCTTAAAATAAGTATACTGTCGACCCTTCTCGCCTCCATCTAGCTCCAGATAAGACATGTCCAAGAAGCTAGGACCTCTTGTAATATTCATGACAGGTGGCTCCGGTATTCTGGTATTACCGCCGTTGCCTCCGCCACAATCGTCGATTTCCCACTCTTCAGCAGATCCTGTTGCAAAGGTGGCATCTCTAAACGGGCCGCCGTCGTCATTACCATGGAATGGGCAAAGCAATACTCTGTGTTGGTGACGGCGGGTATGACCGGATTCGTCAGAAAGAAATTTACTTGCTTCTTGGAGGTATCTCGACACATCTCTTTGCAAACTAATATTTAGTTCTGCACTAGGGTCGAAACCTGATTCTCCAATTTGATCAAATATTGGAGAAGCATCAGCCACTAAATCAATAACATATTCTTCCCATGTTTCTGTCTCAAGCAAGCCATCAGTTGCACCTACAAAATTCAACCACTCCTCTTCCGTAACCTGCCCTGTAACATTTTTGTAGATATTTGAATCTTTCTCTAGGCCTTGGAAATTAGAAACCCACTCTTGATCTACTGTTTTTATAACGTCTGTATCCTCAAGTGAGCGTTCTTGCCATGGCAAAGGCTTAGATACACCTACGCCTCTTGGTGGAGCGCCGGCTAAATTTGAGGCCTGGTTCTCGACCCGGTCATCATCCCGGGGTAACCAGTGATGAGCTACGTTTCCGGGTAGTTGTGATTCTTCAATATCTTCAGAAAATATATCTACTCCATCTGAACTTGCAATATAAAATCTGTCGTTAAACCGAAAAGTCGAATACTTTCCCTCATCGTATCCAGCCTCTTCACCGGTGCCTCGCGGGCTGGTATCTGTAAGGTATTCATGCAATGTTTTGCCGCTCTGGTCTCTCAAACCTGCAACAAAATACATGTCAGTATTCTCTGCACCACCGCCTCGGACAGCATCTTCAAAATGTTTTTGAACTTTATGAGAAAAATCATCATTCTTATCAAAAACAAGATGCTTCCTCCTTCTCTTAATTGCTTTAATTGGCATTTTCTCTCTTAACGTCTTTGGCTTACCGTGCCATAAAGATGTCTGATCTTGCTCATCATAATATTTCATTAGCAAGTGGTAAATATATTTTTGGACCCCGGGGTTGTTGTTAAAGATAGAATTTAACAATTGAATAAAATCCTCTAAAGACCACAGCTCCTTTTCGGGCCATTGATCATTATCTATAGAGATACCGTCAATGCTTATTAAATTATCTTGATTTCCTATTTCAAAGCCTTCTACTTCGCTTGTAGTGGGAATATCTAAAACTATAGGTATGTTCATAAACTCTTCGTCTGTTTCATTGTAAAGCTTGCTAGAAAATGAGTCACTATAATTGTTTTCAAATCTAATAAAATCGAAAAGTGCATTTTTTTGATTTTCCGCTAAATCATCTCCAGGGGCAGTTAGAACATCATTTAGGCTACCGGCGATACGGATATACCTCTCCATATAAGTAAATGCGTTCTTTCTGTATCTATATATTTTCTCTGATTCTAATTCCGATATCCACCTACCATCAAAAAGGTTTCTTTCCTTTGGCGCATCTACTATGAACATTCTATTCAAAAACCAATTAACATATTTTTCTTCTTTATCATTTTCAAATAAAACTTTGCAAAGAATTGATATTGAGGTTGTCAGCTGTTGATCAACTATGCTTCTTATCGCAGTCTTTCTATTAGCTGTTCCTGTTATTTTTCTAAAAGCATCGTCAACAAGCGCAGCATGTTCTTGAAACGCTTGTTCGCTTTCTAAGCTATTATTTACGAGCCTGTAGATGTATTCTCTAAATAAAGGATCTGGACTTACAAAATCAACATCCCAAGAACTGTAAGCGATAGCGCCTTTCATGAGTGCTTCAAGACATACCATCCTAACATAACCTACAACAGTTGTAGTCATCATAGCTTTTTCGAAGGGTCCGGGCTTTGTGTAGTCAAGAGTAAAGATAGAATTTGAAGGATCCATCATCTCTCTTTGATACTGTTCTGGGAATATATTTGTTACAATATCTTTAAATTTTACAGCGCCCTGATCAAATGAGCTTAATGGATTTATAATACAAGCATTGTCACCTTGAACATCGAAATATCTTCTAGATTTAATTTTCGAGTCTAAACGGAGCAAATACTCTGTGTCTGAGAACATTCTAGATTCTCCCATGTAAGATACCATTTGTTCCATTACGCCTTCTAAAACGTTCAAATACTGGCTTTCTTCTGCTTCATCTAGTCTTTCTAATTGGTTTATATTTTCAAATTCAGGAGAACCATCCACTTTGTATTCATCATAATATTTTTTTGCTATGCGTGTGATCTGCTCTTTGAATACTTTTCTTCTTAAAGGATTATTTGCTGTATCTTGTTCAAAAAAATCTTTGTACTCCTCTGGAACTTCTTCACATAATGAAATTTTCTCTTCTTTTCCTAAGAAGAACTTATCATCTATGGTTGTCTCATTGCTGATATAATTCCTACTAAGGGTCTTGTCAACCATGACAGTTTCCATCAAATTTTCAACGGGGTGTTCAAGTGTTATTTTTTGACCCTGAGGTA
>MDTG01442288.1_pt1 | contig 10250 bp, 10 predicted proteins | sample 811421 | NCBI WGS metagenome assembly MDTG01 (sample SAMN05326645, study PRJNA326480) | marine metagenome | isolation source: seawater | place: Pacific Ocean: South East | collected 2011 | reverse complement strand
TAAAATGCAGGAATTTTTAAGATGAACGGAACAGTAGTAAAAAACCAACTAATATTTGATTATGCCTCTGGTAATCTAGGCATAGCAAAATCTATTTTTGCATCAACATATCTACACATTAACGCTGGGGCTTCCCGTATAAATAACACATTTGAAACGTTGCTGGGAGACATTCTCTTTGAAAACGAAGGTATACCACCGGCAAATTTGAAACCATCAGATTGTATAAAAACTTCAAATAATAAGATTAGTAACCTTGATGATGAAAGTCCACTTACAAAAATAATCGGACCTTTAGAAAAACTAAAGTGGAAAAATGTATTTAAGGGCTTTAAAGAATATACTCCAAACATTAAGGATGAAAATGAATTGAAACTCATTAAAATGGATCCAGGCGCTTCAGTTCCGCTGCACTCCCATGGTGGAAGAGAGTATATTTTGGTTCTTAGTGGTAGTTTTCGTGATGAATTTGGTAATTACAACAAGGGCGACCTTCAAATTAATGATCAGAAGATTAAACACACACCAATAGCTTGTGAAGACAATGGGTGCGTATGTCTTACCATAACTGAACAAGATGTAATATTTTTTGGTCGTTATGGCTCTTTTTTCAATCTATTTACTTTTATTAAATCTTTTTTTAAGAAATTCGACCAATAATATTCTATAATTACTGTGTGAATAAAATATTTACACATTATTTAAGAAGTAAAACAATAGAAAGCTCACACAAAGTCAAATGTAAGCTAGTTGATGGGAATGGCAAAACTATTTTTAGCACACAAAATGATAATGACCTTATATACCCCAGATCTTCTATAAAAATTTTTCAAGCTATACCATTTCTTTTATCAAAAAGCTTAACAAAATATAATTTAAATTCAAAACACATAGCTTTAGCTTGCTCTTCTCAAAGAGGAGAAAGTTTTCATTTAAAGGAATTAAGATATTGGAAAAAAATAATAGGAATAAATTATAAAGACCTTAAGTGTGGATTGCATTTACCTTTAAATAAAAAAGCAGAAAAAAAATTTATTGAGTCAAAAGAAAGCTTGAACCAATTATATAATAATTGCGCAGGTAAACATCTTGGAATGATAACTGGCTGTTTGTCAAAAAACTATCCAATAGATAACTATCTAAGTTTTAATCATCCATATCAAATAGAAATAAGAAAAATTTTTAACAAGTTTACAGAATCAAAAATAACTAGGATAAATTATGGTGTAGATGGTTGCAGTGCACCCCAGTATTCATTTAAAATTAAACATATATCAAAAGCATTAAACAATCTTATAAAAAGTTATAATAAAAAATTTCATTATAACAAAGAAGTTAAATTACTAATAAATTCAATCTTGAAAAATCCTAAATATATTGGCGGTTCAGACAGTTTAGATAGCAAAATAATGCAGATTACTAATAAAAAAATATTTTGTAAGGGTGGAGCGGAAGGTGTTTTTTTATTCGGCCAATTAGAAAAAGGTACAACTGGAGTATTGAAGGTTGAAGATGGCAATGAAAGGGCGCTGGGTCCTGTTCTTTTGTACTTACTTAGTAAATATGAAATTATTAATCAAAATGAAATTAAAATGATTAACAAATTTATTAATTTAGAATTAATTAATCACGCAAAGGTAAAAGTAGGTGATATTAAAATTGAGTTAAGATAACTAAACTTAATAGTATTACAACTGTCAAAGGAAGTCTTAATAAATAAAAAATTAAAACATTATTCTTGTTATTATATATTAAAATATAATCAAAAATAAGTTGCAATAATAAAGTAACAGCCAAAAAAAATATAAGTATAAATTTACTATATCCGAAAAGATTTAGAACCACTATTATAGTTGTTAAAAAACTTGGCATAAATCCATATATTACATAGATATTTTTAATTTTTAAATTTAAATTCCAATTAGTTGAGCCAATGAATACTAATATGATAATTGTATAATAAATAATAAAACTAAATATAAATTCTTCTTCAAATTGATAAATGAAATATTTGTCGATAACTAATGCAAGATAAGGTAATAAACCAAAATATGAAATAATGAATTGTAGATTGATATTCTTAAACATAAAAAATGATAGAAAAAAGTGTTACTACAGAGATAGAAAAATTAATAGATAATAAAAGAATAAGTAAAATATTTTTATTATCTAATTCATTTGGCATAAATTGTTTGAAAATAAATACTCTAGATAACATAAGTTTTATAGTTAAATATTACTATAACAAATCTTCTAATTTTAATGCTATTTCTTCAGAAACTAAAAATCTTTTGTTTTTTGAAAAAGAAAAAATAAATTACTTCCCAAAGGTTTATAAATATAATGCAGATTATTTAGTAATGAGTAATATTGATAATAATAAAAAGAAGCCAAATGAGACAAATAAAGATTTTTTAGAAGCAATTTTAAAATTACATACAAATTTTAACAATGATTATGGATTCTATTTTGATACTCAAATAGGCGGATTAAGACAAAATAACAATTTTTGTAACAGTTGGGTTGAGTTTTACAGAGATAAGAGATTGGGCTACATATTTGAATTAATAAATAAATCAAAGAAGATGGATGTTTCTATAAATAATAAAATAGAATTACTATTAAAAAAACTTAGTGATTTTATTCCAGACAAACCTAAATCTTCACTTATTCATGGCGACTTATGGGAGGGAAATATATTATTTTTAGATGGTTGCTTTGCAGGATTTATAGATCCAGGATCTTTTTATGGTCATAATGAATTAGAAATTGCTTATTTAAGATGGTTTAATCCAATATTCATTGATAAAAATTTTTTAGACAAATATAACGATGTATTATCCATAGATAAGAATTATCTAGAATATGAGTCCCTATATCAATTGTACTATTCACTTCTAAATGTTTACTTGTGGGATAGATCTTATGTTAGTGATGTTAAAAGATTAATTAGAAAAATTAAAATTTAGATTTTTATACGCACGGATTTGGATCAGACAAATGAATTTCTTCTATTGCTAAAAGCATTTCTTTTGTTAATCTCACATCAACACTATCGATATTTTCTTTTAATTGCTCCATGGAAGTGGCGCCTATGATATTGCTCGTTACAAATGGTCTATCATTAACGAATGCATTAGCGAAAGTTGAAGGGGGTATTCCATACTTATTTGCTAATTTAAAATATGACTCTATTGCAAGCTCTCCTTTTTTTGTGTGATGTCTATTAAATCTTTTTGGCCAAATAGTGTATCTCGCATTTTTTGGTGTTTTATTATTTAAATATTTTCCACTAAGTCTTCCGCCAGCTAAAGGAGAGTAAGCCAAAAGACCACAATCTTCTCGAAGAGATACCTCAGAATTAGCAATATCGAAAACTCTATTAACAAGATTATACACGTTTTGTATCGACACCATTCTTGGTAAATTTCTATCTTTAGCAATTTGTAGAAACTTCATAACACCCCAAGGTGTTTCATTTGATAAACCAACATATCTTATTTTTCCTGATTTTACAAAATCGTTAAGATTTTCTAATACCTCTTCAATTGGTGTCCAATCTTTATCATTAGGATCATAATTAAAATCTAGAACTCCGAACTTTGGAACTTTTCTCTCTGGCCAGTGCAATTGATATAAATCTATATAGTCAGTTCTTAATCTTTTAAGGCTGTTATCAATTGCTAATTCCATATTTTTTTTATTAAAATTTAGGTTAGTTGATCCATCTCTTATCCAATCCAAATCATTTTCAACTTTTGAAGCAATTTTTGTTGCCAATATTATTTTTTCTCTATTCTTCTTTTCTTTAAACCAATTACCAACTATTTGTTCTGTATGACCATATGTCTCTTTTCTAGGCATTACAGCGTATAATTCTGCAGTATCAAAAAAATTAACGCCTCTTTCATATGCGTAGTCCATTTGCTCAAAAGCCTCATTTTGATTATTTTGCTCACCAAATGTCATTGTACCCAAACAAATTACACTCACATTGATGTCAGTATTTCCTAATTTTCTATACTTCATGCTTTTTTTCGAAAATCCCTTGAAATTAAATGATTTATAGCGATATTAGTAATTATTAAAAGGAGAATTTATGGCTTTAGACTTTAATCAACGTTCATTTACCAAAACAGTAGATAAGGGTGTAATTGATGAAGGCTTAAGGGCTTACATGCTTAAAGTTTACAATTATATGACAATAGGTTTATTGCTTACAGGTTTTATCGCCTATTTTTTTGGTAAGGCATCAATAGTTACAAATGAATTTGGACAAATTGTTGGTGTAACTCAAATAGGGGCATTGCTCTTTGGATCTCCATTAAAATGGGTGATAATGTTGGCGCCACTGGGCTTTGTTTTTTACTTAAGTGCGAGAATAAACAAAATGTCAGTTTCAGCAGCACAAGTTACATTTTGGCTTTTTGCAAGCATAATGGGGCTCTCTTTAGCTTCAGTATTTATAGAATTTACTCAAACCTCAATTGCAAGAGTATTTTTTATTACTGCAGGAACTTTTGGAGCTATGAGTTTATATGGTTACACTACAAAAAGAGATTTAACAAAACTAGGTGGCTTTTTGTTCATGGGTCTTATAGGTATAATTATAGCTAGTGTTGTAAATATTTTTGTTGGATCATCAGCATTACAATTTGCAATATCAGTTATAGGAGTGCTAGTTTTTGTTGGTTTGACTGCATATGATACACAAAATATTAAAAATATGTATTATGGTGGTGATAGTGAGGAAATTGGCTCTAAAAAAGCATTAATGGGGGCCTTAAAGCTTTATTTAGATTTTATTAATCTTTTTATACTTTTGTTACAGCTTTTTGGACAAAGAAGATAATTTTTACTTAGTAATATTTACTAAACCCAGTCTTTCCTTAGACTGGGTTTTTTTATTTTAATTATGAACGAAAGTAATAAAATAAATTTAGCTTTAAAAGAATTTTCTTATGGAAATAAAGAAATTGCATACAAAAAATTAAAAAAAATATTTAAAAATAACAAAAATGACGATCAACTAAGATTTAATATAGCCGTAATTGAACAAACACTAAATCTAAACGAAGAAGCAATAATAAATTACAAATACTTAATTAAAAAAGATTTTAATTTAAAAGCTATTGTTAATTTGTATTTAATTCATATGAAAGAAGATGACTACAATCAAGCTATTGAGTTAATAAACTTGATTCAGGGTGAAAATATTACAGAGACTGTATTAAAGGACAAAGCTTTTGTATTATATAAGTTAAAAAGAAATGATGAGTCTATAAGAATCTGTGAAGCTCAATTAAAAATAAATAATGATATTAACTACATTAATATTCTTGGGCTCAATTACTTATCTAAAAATCTCAAAGAAAAAGCAGAGAAGGTGTTCAAAATAGGGCTAAAAATTGACTCCGCTAATCCGATTATACTTAATTCATTGGGAAGAATGTATCATGAACGAAGAGACTCAAAAAATGCAGAAAAATTTCTTTTAAGTGCTTATAATATTAAGAAGGACTCGTATGAAATTATCAATAATTTAGCTGGTTTTTATAGAGAGGAAGGCAAATATAGGAAATCTATTAATTTATATAATGAAGCACTAAAAATTAATCCAAAAAATCCATCAATAATTAATAATTTGGCAAAAGCATATTTTGATATTGATGACTTAGTTTCAGCTAAGAAATATTGCAAAAATGCGTTAGCATTAAATAATAATGATGGAAATATTCAAAAAATTTTATCTTTAATTTACCTTAAGGAGCATGATTATAAAAAGGGATGGGTATATTTTGATGGAAGATTAAAATTAACAGATTTTGAAGAAAAAAATTCTTCAATCAGTAATATAAGAAATAAATTATTATTGAAAAATGAACTAAATAAAAATTCTAAAATATTGGTGATAAGAGAACAAGGCGTAGGAGATGAAATACTTTATGGGACTATGTATCCTGATTTATTAAAATCTTTTGAAAATGTAACTATAGAATGCGACGATAGATTAAAGGAAATATTTCAGAACTCTATTCCTAATAAAATTGATACATTTGTAACTCTAGACTCAATATCAAAAAATAAAGATCAATTGGATAAATATGATTATGTTATTTATGCTGGAAGTTTAGGTAGATTTTTTAGGAAGGATTTAAAAGAATTTACAGGTGGTAATTATTTGAATGCCAATGATAATTTATTAAAAAAATCTAAAAATACTTTAAACAACTTGAGTGGAAGTATAAATATAGGTATCTCATGGAAAAGTTTTAAAAATAGATATTCTGCTGAAAAATCTCTAATTTTAGATGATTTTAAAGAAATTTTTAATTTAGAAAATTGTAATTTTATTAATTTGCAATATGGTGATGTTAAAACTGAAATTAAAAAATTTAATGATAAATTCAAAAAAAAAATAATCTCTATTAAAAATTTAGATTTGTTCAATGACTTTAATAATCTAGCTGCATATTTAAAAAATATGGATCTTTTTATAACTGTTAGTAATAGTACTGCACATTTAGCAGGATCTTTAGGGGTAAAAACTCTGTTAATAAAGCCAAATAATCATGCGCTTTTTCATTATTGGAATCAGTCAAACACAAAAACGCCATGGTATAAATCAGTTACACTAATTAATAGAAAAGATTTGTTAAAAGGAAGAACTTTATTAGAGGGTTACTTAAACTGTTAATTTAAATTTATTAAGTAAATATTCATCTTTCTCCTTTTTCCATTCATCTGCAAATTCAACATCTTGCCATTCAGGAAACCATGGTCCTCCCCTAGTATAGTGAACAGCATATGGATCATTGTTATTGTGATTAGATGTCCAGCCTTCCAACCAATTCCACCTCTCGTCTAAGGAACCTATTTCATCATCTCTGCACCATTTAAACTGGTGGAGGTAAGCACCACTTTCACTATTAACAGTTTCTAGTGATAATTTTTTCGTGCTAGGGTGAGAACAATTGAAGACAATAAAACTTGACCAATTTTTTCTTGGATAAATTGTTTGTTTTTGCCCATCCATTTTATGTCTTTCTTTTGGAGTATAATCATGTTTGACACAATATATTGCTTTTGTTTCATCTAAATCTCTAAGTAAGTTTGATACATCACTTAAAAATATAAAATCACAGTCACAAAAAATAGCCCAGCCTTTGTAATTCATTAATTTAGGTACTAAAAATCTTGTATATGTAAATTGTGTTGAAGCTAATGGATCAACAGTTCTTGTATAGAGTTTTTGAGAAATAAGTTCATCTAATTTAAGAGAAATAACTTTAACATCTAAAGTTGCTCTTTTCAATAAAGAGTACTTGCATACTCTGTAAGCAATGTCTTCTTTAGAGTCATATCCTATAAAAAATCTTATACTCATATTAATTAATACTCCTATCTATCATTTTTGAATTAGATAAAACAAGAGAATTAAAATAACCTGAAATTGATAGACTGGTCCATTCATCTTGTTTTTGATTGGTTATTTTACATTGCCAGATTGTTTCCTCCAAAGAATTTTCTGATCTTAAAATCCAAGAGTCACTTTTCTGCTTATCGTTGTTTTCTCCAAGTTCAATGTCAGCCATGAATAAGCATATTTCCCTTACCGGATTTGTGCCAATAAGACCTGAAATATTTTGTCTTGCAACTTTCCATGCTTGATTTTTTATTGCAAAAAATATTAGAAGTTTTTTGGACTCTTCATTTTCATTATTGTTTTTTATTAGTTGGTTAATAAAATTTAGATCACCAATATTATTTTTAACAATAATTTGTGAAATTATTGATCTGACTAAAAAATTTGGATTTAATAACCAATATTTTTTCAACATTTTTTTTAATAATGATAAATTGTTGGATTTAGAAATTAATTCTAAATGTAATTTTATAAAAGGAGGAAAGTTTTTTCTTAACTCTAGTGCTTTTACTATATTGTTTATTGACTCTTTCAAATTTCCATCTGATTTAATTTTTGCTATTTCAAAATATCCTATAGATTTGTTTTCATTAAGATTTTCTCTACTAATAATTTTTTTTGTGAATGCTTTATCAGAAATTAATATTAACTGATTCCAGTTCTTCGTTTTTGCAACAATATAAATCAATGTTTCATATAATTTTTCGATATTTGGATTTAAATTAAAAAGCTTTTCTCCATATAAAAACGCATGATGATAATCTTGATTTTTTAGATTCTGTTCCATTAACCCCCTATATCCAAGAGCCTCAGTTTTTTTCGATTTGATCATTTTTTCATAAACATCAGACAGTTGATCAAATTTTTTTTCTATTTTATAAACTTCAGATTTTAAAAGAAGAGACAGGGAAGGGTCATCTTTTAAAAAAAAATTCATTTTTTTATGAGATCTTATTGCGTTTTTATTATCCTTATTTGCAACAGCTATCATAGCTTCTACAAAATGGTGGTACCCTTTTTCTATTTTTCTATATTTGTTTCTTAGAAAATATTTATTTATAGAAAGCCTAGATTTAAATATTATATAAGCTGTGATATAAAAAATTAATAGAAATATAATTACAATTCCTGCAAATATATTTGAAGAAAAAGAGTATTTATAATTACCAATATCTAATGATACTATAAATGGATTTGAAAAAATAAAGGAGAGTAATACAATTAGAATTAGTAATTGGATAGAGAATGATATTAATCTGTACATTATTTTAATTTATATAATTCTATTTTAAAATTTATATAATTATCAAGTTGTCTGTATGATAATTGAAAATTATTTTCATAATTATTTATAAGTTTTATATTCTTAATTGCATTTTCTAAATTTTTATTTTCAATACTTGTTTTAATTTTATTTATTTTTAAAATTGTATCATCATTTATAACATTACTTGTTGTTGGTGATATATCAATATATGGTAGAATAATTTTACTGAATAGAGAAGTTGGTTTTTTATTAATTTTCTTCTTTAGATATACATTAACTTCACTATTAAAAATATTTTTGAGATATTCGTGACCCTTATAAGACTTATTAGATAAAATTAATAACTTTTCGTAATTAGTATGAATTTTTGTATCTAATATTTTTTTTAAAAATTCGATTTCATTATCAAAATTTATATTATTTTCATATTTAATAAGAATTAAATTAATTAATTCTTCTTTGTTACTTTTTATTATTTTGAGTTGTTTTTTTGATTTATTTATATCATTTTCAAAATTGCTTTCTTTTATTTTTTTTATTTCAGAAGATAGTTTATTAAAATTTTGATTTAATAGCTTAATATTCTCATCTATGTTTGATATATTTTCATTTTTTCTTTGACTAGTTATGGATTGTATATTTTCATTAATTTTTAGTAGTGCAGATTTAGTAGTTTTGATTTCTTTAGAAATCAAATTTATCATTTCAGTATTTTTATTTATATTCTCCAATAATTCTTCTTCTATTGAAAGCCTATTTTGAGCAATTAAGTCCTCTTTTTTGTAATTTAAATAAAAAATATATAGTACGCCAATTAGACAAATGAGCAATATAGTAGATAGGCTAATCTTAGAAAATATATATAAATTCTCAAATAATTTTTTCATTTGTTTTTTTTAACATTATTAGAATGTTGTTTCACAGAAGAAAATATTGTACGAAAATACTATGCTTGTTTTTGGAACAGAAACTTCGTGCGACGAAACTTCAATATGCCTGATGGAAGATCAAAATATTGTTGAACACATTGTTTTTTCGCAAGATATCCATAATAAATATGGAGGTGTAGTGCCAGAATTGGCTTCCCGCTCTCACTTAGAAAAATTACAAGAAATGACTAATATTCTTTTCAACAAATCAAAAATAAACCCCAAAAAAATTGATATTTTTACTGCAACATGCGGTCCTGGGCTAATTGGCAGTTTGTTAGTTGGCTCTACTTTTACAAAAGCACTATCGATCGGTTATAAAAGGCCGTTTGTACCAATAAATCATCTTGAGGGACATATATTATCCACTAGTTTTAATAATAAAATTATATATCCTCAAATAGTAATGCTTTTAACTGGTGGGCATACTCAAATTTATTTAATGAAAAATGATAAAGAAGTAAATTTGCTTGGACAAAGTGTAGATGATGCTATCGGTGAAGCTTTTGATAAGACTGCGAAAATACTGGGATTAAATTATCCAGGAGGAAGAGAAATAGAAAATATGGCAAAGTTAGGAAACGAAAACTTTTATGATTTGCCCAAACCTTTATTTAAAGAAAACAAC
>MDTG01410591.1_pt1 | contig 10250 bp, 9 predicted proteins | sample 811421 | NCBI WGS metagenome assembly MDTG01 (sample SAMN05326645, study PRJNA326480) | marine metagenome | isolation source: seawater | place: Pacific Ocean: South East | collected 2011 | reverse complement strand
TGTATAATCGTCTGGATCATATTCTAAATCTGCATCTTGAATAATTATATAATCTCCAGATGTTTTGGATAAAGCTTTATTAATTGAAGCACCCTTTCCCAAATTTTTATTATTTTTAATTATCGTTATATCTTTAATTTTTTCAATTATTTGAAATGAATTATCGTAAGATCCATCATCAACTACAATAATTTCTTTTGTAAAATTATTGATATCAATAGATTTTACTTTATCAATTATTTTTCTGATTGTAAGTTCTTCGTTATAACAGGGTATAATGATAGAAAGCTTCATAAATATGTATGTAAATAATAATTAATATTATTAAACTTATATTATAAAAAAATTAAAATAATTAAAGTACAAATTTAATAATAGTAAATATATAGTCACTTTAAGATGATCAATTAATAAATGAAATTATAAATTAATACTAATAATAATATAATAATATAAATAATTTTTAAAAATCTTATTTTAAATTAATTTATCTAAATGTAATAATTTTAAAAAAATAATAATATAATTTTCTCAAAAAAATATTTTTTTTTATAAAATAATTATTTCTTAATCTAATAAGAATAATTTTTTTTAAATCATTTAAAGGGTGATAATTAAGAGTAACCAAGTTTAAATTTTTATTAAAATTTTTAAAATATGATTGATCATTATTGATGTATAATAAATTAAGAAAATTCTGAATTTCCCAATAAAAATAATTTATTAAGTAGATTTTGTTTAACATCAAAATATGAATGAATTCATCTTTATTTGGTTGAATATTATTAAATACTAATTGTTTAATTAAAAAAATAATTAATGAGTCATATATTTTATTTTTTCTATAATCATTTAATGTTATTAATAACTGTGTTCTGAAAGTTTGATTAAAATTTCCATTAAGCAAAAAATTAAATTTTGATTTAAAAATATCTAATTTATCATTTTTATTTGTATTTTTTTTAAAGCTTAAATTTTTGTTCCACAATAAATTTTCAATAATACTGATTTCATTATTTTTAAAATTTTTAATACTATTATTATTGAGAAAATTTATTATATTTTTTTTTGCTGTTTTTATATCTATGTGTAAATGAAAAGAAAATATTTCTTCATAATTATTGTGTAAGTGATTTTTATTAAAATCAAAATTTGTACTTAAGTCTTTTGCCTTTAAATAATTAAAATTGAATTTTTCTATGAAATCTTTATTTGTATTTGTTTCTATTAAAAATATTTTTTTTTTAAAAATTATAGACTCTAATAGTAGCTGACTATAACCAGTTGTAAGAATAATATCATAATTATCCAACAGATTTTCTTCGTAATTATTTGCAGAGTGAAAGTTAATTCTTTTATATTTTTCTTTAATATTATCGACATATTTTTTATCATCACTTGGATGAAACTTTACAAATATTTTATAATTATTATTTTTATATTTAATCAAATTATCAAGAATTTCTTTTTGCATAAAAGATGTTTCTAAACTTAATGGGTTAGATATATTTGACGCATTAAATATAATAATAACGCTGTCTTTATGTTTATTATTTATTGTTTGATTATTAAAAAAAGGATATCCAGTAACAATTAAACTTTCCTCATCATAATTTAATCTCAAAAACTTCTCCTTTTCAAAACTTGAGTTTAAAAGATAAAAATTCATAGGTAATAAATAGTTATTCATTCTCAATTCATGTAAAAACATCTGATTTGTTTCTTGGATTGCAATACACTTAATTTTGTAAGAATAAATTATATGAAGAATATTAATTGGAAATAATCTTATTTGACATGTAGAAAAAATACATAATGAAATATTTTCATAATTATTTTTTATAAAATCTTCAAATAATTCTCTATAAATAATTTTATCTGATACATCATCAGTAGTAATATCGTTTTCAAATAAATAATATGTGTGAAAATTTAAATATTTCTCAATACTTTTGAAATTAAGATAATGTTTGAGTGTAACACAATAAATTACTAAGATTTTTTTATTTTTCATAAAACAATATTTTTTAAGTTTAATTTTAAAAATAACTTAAAAATCTTAAATTTTTGTAGTAAATTTAATTTAGAACCCTTTATTAAATTAATATATAAAAGATTCATTTCTTTTACATAAACTGTATTCATCTTTATTGTGGCATTATCATTATGATATCTCCATTTTGATAATACTTTATCTGAACAGTAAATATTATAATTTTCTGCTACTTTCAGAAAAAAAATGTAATCTGTTAAAAATATATAATCTTCATTAAATCCATCTAATTTATTAATAATTTTTTTATTAAATATAACAGTTGAGGAACCAATAAAACAACCTTTAAGTGCAAGATTCATATAAGCATGGTTTTTTTTCATATTTAGTTTAGCTGGTTCATATTTATCTTTTGTTTTTGCAATATAAAATCTAGTTTTTTTTATATTTGAATTATCAAAAATCTGAAAATCTGAAAAAAATAAACTACAATGATTACTGTGTAATATTTGATTAACTTGAATTTCTAGTTTTTTCTTTACCCATATGTCATCATGATCAATTATGCTTATCCAATCAAAAGAAGAATATTTTATCGCTTCGTTTCTAGAAAAAGAGAGGCCTTTGTTTTTTTGATTTATTAATTTAATTTTTATTTCACTGTAATCTTTTATAAATTGATTAATTATTTCTATTGTTTTGTCTATAGATCCATCATTAACAATTATTATTTCATATTTTTTATACGTTTGATTTTTAATACTTAAGAGGGTATTTAAAAGATATTTTTCAGAATTATAGCAACAACAAATAATTGATATAAAAATATCATCATTATTGTATTTATTTTTCACTTAAATTTTTTATAAATTGTTAATAAATAAGCAAAAATTTTATTAGGTAATAAATATTTTACAAGGTTATATAAAAGATATTTTATATTTAATCTATTATAAAACCTTCTATTAATAATTTCTTCTTTATGTTTTGCTAATCCTTCAATATAAAATTTATGAGGTATGATTTTCTTGATATTATTTTCTTTAAAAAAATACCAAGATGGATAATCTGAATATTTTCCTTTGGCATTATTATCAGTTATGTAAAGTTTTATATCTAAATTTTTTGTATAATATTGAACAGTTTTTTTAACTAGAGGCCAATTATCATGATAATCATCTCCAGCACAAATTCCACCAATTTTAACTTTATCTATCCAATCAAAAAGTGTTTTACCACCATTATTACCAGTATGAGCAAAACCATCTATATAGATAAAATCCAATGAGTCATTTTTAAACATAATTAGACTATCTTCAAAAGTTTTTCTAATTAAATGATAATTTTTAAATACAGATAACTTTTTTTTTGTTTGTTCGTACTCCTTATCATTATGCTGAAACTCTGAATAAGAGTCTATACCATAAAATTTTTTGAATTTATTAGACTTTAAAATTTCAATTGAATATTCTCCTTCGGCAACCCCAAGTTCAACTCCAATGTTTGAATTTCCATCTAGTAGAGAAACAATTTCAAATCTGTTAATATTTATTTTATTTTCTAACACTTTTTACAATTCTATAGATAATTAAATATTTCATAAAATTAATAAAATTTCTAAAAATATTTATTTTGATTTTAACTTTTTCTTTAAATCCAATTTTCCATGTAATAAATGTAACGGAATTTTTGTAACCAGTATATATAATATTTGCTTGTTTAAAATATTTGTTAATTTTATTTGCCCACCATCTAACAGGTTTTATTGTGCAATGTGCATTTTCTCCATTAGGCAAGATAGTTTTAGCTTTTTTTAAATATATATTAAAAAAAACATTTTGGGAAATCTTAGAAATTTCTTCTAAAACAGTATCAATTTCATCTTCAGGGATATGCTCCATTACATCACAATTTGCAATTAAATCGACTTTTATGTTTTTGTCTAAATACTGATATTCAAGTATTGCAGGATCATATTTATATGTATTACAATTCCTAATATTATTAAAATAATTTGCAAGGTCTCCATTGCCACATCCATAATCTAAGAAAGATTTACAATTGAAATTTATTGTTGAATTTATTATGTTAAACATGGGTTTCAAATTTCTTTTATATTTATTATTTAGTTTATATAAATTAATATAATGATTTATATTTTTCATAGAATAACCTTATCAATCCCCCATTTAATTTTATAATTTTCTATAGCAATTTTTATACTTTCTGTTTTACTTAAATTTTTAGAAAGATTAACATTTAAATCATTAAGAAAATTACCAATTCTAGTATTAGAGTTATTATCTAGAAATGGATCAAAGAATTTGATTATGTTGGTCCAATCGCCTATTTTATAATTTGGTACTTTTTGACTAAATAATAGCTGATTTGTTGCTTGAATAGCATTTTCCCAATTTTCATAAATAATATTATTATTTAATTTTTTATAAAATATATTTTCTAAATCTTTTTCAGGATCAATAAGAATGGTTGGTATATTATTAGAAGCAGTCTCTAAAGCAGCTGTTCCGGCACTTAAATGACCATGAATAACTAAATCACTAGATAAAGCAGCTAGAAGAGGTGAAGATTTGGAATACGGTATTCCTTTTTCATATTCTTCATAAACATAACATCTACCTGTGTTAATGGCTTGATTTAATAAATTATTAACTTTACCAAGTCTTTTTCTAAGAGTAGCAGGACTTTTGGGCTTAAAGATTACACCTAGTTTTTGATTTTTAAATAACTCTAATAAAATAAAATTATAATTATTTCTTTGAAAATCATGGCCTGTATGAAATCTATCATCATCTAGGGAATTTTCATCTAAAACACATACGATTTTTTCTACTCCATTTTTAAGCAACCTATTTCTTAGTAATTTTGCATTTGTTTTCATTTTTTCACTTACAGGATAAACTGGTAAGCCAACAACTATTTTATTATTAACAATTGATCCATTATTAATATCATTCTTAGCACTGTATTCTGAAAAATAAAAACAGATATCTGAGTATAATTTACAAGAAAAATTTCTATGGCCTTCAAAATTAATTTGTTGAAATATACTAATACCATTTAATCTATTTAATGCATCATGCATGGGTAAATGACAGGAGTCATATTTATACCAATTTAAAGTTAATCTAATATTATGAGTTCTAAAATAACTATACCATAAGTTTAACCAATAATGATAATCATGAATTGCTTTTTTTAAATCAAGTCTATCTTTTTGATTATAAAGACCATAGTTTATTTTAAATTTGTATCTTAAGTAATTATATTTTTTTCTAAAAAAATTAAATGTTGTTATAATTTGATTATGTTTACTTAAATTATTATAGTTAGAATTATATACTGTTTTGTTATAAGGATAATCTGATAACATTAACCAAGCAAAGTCTGTTTTAATGCCATCAAGTTTAAAATTGAAATTACCTTTACCCTCGCAGTATAATTTAATATTCATATTATTATTATAGAAACTATTTGATTTAAATATTTTAAAAAAAAATATTTTTAGTTGTTTAATTAGTATATTAAAATTTCTAGAAATAAGTATGAAATTATTTGTAGTGGTTTCTAAATGAATATTATTTTCTAATGCATAATTTCTGCAAATTTCTAACCAAGGCCTATCTTTAATTATATAAAAAGATTTGTTTATGTTAAGTTTAGAATTTTTATCATTTATAACATTAATAAGGTATATAAATCTAAATAACGATTTTTTTATATGTATTCCTTCACCAATGATTAATTTTGATAAATAGAATAAAAGAAATTCATCATTAACTTTATTAAAATTGTAATTCTTAAAATTTTCAAATATTTTAAATAATGTTTCCCTTGGAATATATTCTCTTAACAATTCCCCATTTTTATTTTTAATATTACTCATTTTAAAATCTAATTTAATAAAATTTACTCTAAAAAAAAAATTAAAAAAGAAGATCAAAATTTTATCTAACGGTTTATTATAAATAAAATAAATATTTTTTTTTTTATTAGTTAATTTAAATTTTACAAGAAATTTAAGACAATTTTTAATTGTTATTTCCTCTAAATATATCATTTATTTTTATATATTTTGTCAATTAATATCATTACTTTTAATGCATCTTTTGAATTACCTTTTTTGATTTCACTATTAGTTTTTATTGCATTTAAAAAATATTTAATTTCATTTTCAAATGAATTATCTAGTTTGTATATTTTTTTTATTTCTTTTGACCATGAAGCTTCTGGAGGCAGACTTCTATTTTTTGCAATTGTCAAAACTTCTTTACCGTATGAATTTGATGAAGTTTTTAAACCATTTAATACAAGATATCCTTTTTCCATAAATATTTCTAATGAAAAAAGATGCCTCCACTGTGTCATAGTTGAATGTAATGATGCTGAAATTTTATTTTTAGTATTTTCTAGAATTACAAACACATTATCTTCAATGTCTAAATTCCAATATAAATTACTAACAGATGATTTTACTTTATCAAATTCTTTACCCAAATATAAAAATAAATCTAACATATGAATACCTTGATCTAACAATATTCCTCCACCAGCATATTTTTTAATAGAACGCCAATCATTGAAAAAGTTTTTATCAACACTTTTGCCATATCGACCTCTCATCCAAAGAATGTTTCCAAATTTTTTGCTTTCTACAAGCTCTTTTATTTTTCTTACACTACCATGTTCTCTATGATTAAAGCCATACATTAATTTAATCTTATTTTTTTTTTCATATTTTATAATCTCTTTTACATCTTTTGAATTTAATGCAGGTGGTTTCTCACAAAATACATGTTTTTTATTTTTAATTGCTTCTATAGTGTATTTTTTGTTTAAATAATTTGGAAGACTAATAAAGACAATTTTTATATCTTTATTTTTTATTATATCGTAAGGTTGTGTTGTTAGTTTTATTGAACCTATTTTGCTTTTTTTAATATTATTATCACAAATTAAAAGTATATTTATACCTTTAATTTTTCTTAAAATATTATGTCTTATTTTACCAATTTTTCCATAACCAATTATTCCAATATTCAACATGGTAAATTATCAAAATAAGATTCTAAAATTTTTTTAAAATAAAAATCAATTTTAACTTTTCTAATTTTCATTCTACCTAATTTTATACAAATAATTAAATTAATATAATCTTTATTAGTTTTCTTATCATTCTTTATTGCTTTTATAATATTATTAATATTTATTTTGCTTACATCTATAGAATAGAATATTTTTAAAAGTGTTTTTTGTATTCTTAATCTTTCATTGTTTTTCATTAAGTTATATTTTGATGAAAAAAAATTTGAAATATCTATACCCATTGCTACAGCAATACCATGAGGAACTTTGTAATTTGTTGCACTTTCAATAGCATGCCCAAAAGTATGTCCATAATTTAATATATTTCTTATGTTTTGATCAAATTCATCTTTTTCAATATAAATTTTTTTAATTTTTAAACTCTCAAATACAATATTTTTGTAATTAATTTTTTTCTTAGTTAATTCTTTCTCAATAATTTTAAATGATTTATTTCCACCTATTATTAAGTAATGAGACATTTCTCCAAGACCTGATAAAATATCATTTTGTTTTAAGGACTCTAAAAATTTAAAATTCACTTTTATTTGAGTTGGTGGGTAAAATGTACCTATTTGATTTTTATAATTTCTGAAGTTTATAGATGTCTTAGATCCAATACAGCTATCTCCCTGTGATAGTAAAGTTGTAGGAATAAATTTCCATTTTATACCTCTAAACAATATTGATGATACAAACCCACCTATATCTTGAAGAATACCTCCACCAATAACGTATAAGGTAGATTTTTTTTTTATTCCTAATTTTATTAATTTATCAATAACTTTACTGATTTCATTAAATTCCTTTGCTTTTTCAGATACTTTAATTTTAATAAGATTTATATTTTTAATATTTTTTAATCTCTTAAAATAATTATGTTTAAATAAATTACTGTCAGCAAGTATAAAACTATTTTTTGGAAAGCTAAATAAATGATTACTGCCAATATCTGCGTAATAGTTTAATTTATTTGATTTAATTATTATTCTTTTATGCACTGGTAAATCCTCCATCTACTATAACATTTTGACCTGTCATATAAGAATTTTGATCACTTATTAAAAAATTTATAACATTTACAATTTCATTCAATTTTGCGAGTCTATTTAAAGGAATATTTTTTTTTATTTTATTGATACCATTTTCTCCTAATATTTTTTTAGTAAGTTTAGACTCAATAACTCCAGGAGATATTGAATTTACATAGATATTAAACTTTGCAAGATCTAATGCGCTTGATTTAGTTAGTCCAATTAAAGCCCATTTAGATGCAGAATAACTGCTTCTTTTTTCTTTTCCAACAACACCAAAAATAGATGATACATTTAAAATTTTACCTTTTTTTATTTTTTTCATTTTATTAGCTACTAAATTTGTCAATATAAAAGCACCAGTGATATTTATGTTAATTATTCTATTCCAGTCTTTTAATTTAATTTCTGTTATTTCATCAATTTTATTAATACCTGAATTATTAATCAATATATCAATTTTTTTAATTTTAACTAATTCCTTTTTTAAATTAGTTATACTGTTTTGATTTTCATAATCTAAATGGATATACTTAATTTTTTTTGATTTAGAATTATTCATTTTACTAACAAAATTTTTATTTTTAGATGTTGCATAGATGAAACAATTATATTTTAAAAAATTCTTAATTAATTTATCTGCTAAGTTTCCCTGACTTCCAGAAATTAAAATACATTTATTATTAAAAGAAATATTCATTTATCTTATTTTTTTTGATGATAGATCAATTATATTAAGAGCTTGATTAATTTCTTCACGGGTTACAAGTAAATTTGGCCTTAACCTTATTGTTTTTTTTCCAGTTGGATTACTTAACATACCGAACTTAAACATATTTTTAAAAATTTGTTGCTGTTTTTCATTATTACTTAGGTCAAAAGCAAATAGTAAACCACAATTTCTAAGATTTATAATATTATTAATATTATTGAGACCTTCTTTAAATATTTTCGACATTTTATTAACATTACTAATTACTCTATTTTTTTTAAGTGATTTAATTATATATTTGCATCTGACCATATCTACAGCGTCACCATCCCAGGTAACTTCAAGTCTAATTGGTTTTTTAAAAATTTTTGAAAATTTTTTTCTTACCATTATTCCAGACATTTGAGTTTTTTTTCCAAATACCAAAATATCAGGAATGATATCTAAGTGTTCATAATACCATTTTTTTCCAGTAACAAAAAATCCTGTTTGAACTTCATCAAATATTAATGGTATATTATATTTTACCGAAATTTTTTTTATTTTTTTAAAGAATTTTTTTTCAAAATAATTGTCACCATTAGTACACTGTATTGGCTCAATTATTATACAAGCTATATTTCGATTATTTTTTACATCTTTTTCAAGAATGGAAATTGTATTATCAATTTCAAATGAACTATCTACAGGTTTATTATTTTTGTATTTAATTATTGGATTGTTATAAAGTTTCCAATATCCTCCTGGAAAACCATTTAATCTCTCCCCGACACCTCCAACTCTATCAGAAATTATTCCACCATAACTATTTATTCCATGAAATGAACCTTTGAAAGATATTATAGTAGGATTTTCAATCATTTTATAATCAATAGCTGTCTTAATTGCACTTTCCACAGCTAAAGCTCCAGTACACGTATAATGATAGTAATCGTAAAAATTATTACTAGTATATTCTTTGAATATTTTATCGAATTCTTTTGTCTCAGAAGATAATATTTCATTGTTAACTATTTTTTGTCTAGATACTAATTTTATTTCATCTAAAAATTCTTTACGATGAAATATTTCATTATTATATCCAATAGCCAGAGAGGAATATTGACCAAAAAAATCTAAAAAAGCCTTATTTCTTCTTTTGTCAAAAATAAAAGAATTTTTACTTCTATTAAAATCGATAATTATTTTGAATTTAGACTTTCTATTCAATTTATTTCTTCTTAATTAAAAATCTTTTTCTGTATATACATGTTCAACATCATATCTGCTAACTGCCAACCTAATTGAAAGCCCTTTACCTCTAGACGTTATTTTATGTTTTTTATTTTTTTCAATAAAAACAACATCTCCAACATTAATTATTTTCTTTATTCCATCTATATTCCATTCCCATTTACCTTTTAGG
>MDTG01350934.1_pt1 | contig 10250 bp, 8 predicted proteins | sample 811421 | NCBI WGS metagenome assembly MDTG01 (sample SAMN05326645, study PRJNA326480) | marine metagenome | isolation source: seawater | place: Pacific Ocean: South East | collected 2011 | reverse complement strand
ATATGTCTTAAAAGCTCAAATGAGTCTTCATTATCAAAGTCTTTTTTTTTCATGTTCAATTATTGAACAAATATAGCGTTCAATTAATGAACAGTAAAGAATAAACTTAAATTATCTCAATTTTTTCCCCTCTGGGTATTATAAATTGGCCACCCCTTTTTTTAAATTTATCCTCCTTTTTCATAATTATTTCAGCATAATTAACGGCAAGAATTAAAATATAATCAATTTTTTTTTTGAATCCTTCTTTCCTTGATAAAATAGGAATATGATAAATTGGTGTGTACAAACCTTGTTTAGATGGTGAGTCATCAATATAAAAATCAATTAAATCTGATCCTAAATCTGCACATCTGGAAATTGTTCCAGATTTTGCTGAGGCTCCATATGCTACTATTTTTTTATTTTTATTTTTCAGCTCTATTAAAGTGTCTTTTAAATTTTTCCAAGAGTTTTTAACTTTAGTCTTATATTTAAGGCTTGTGTTATAAGAATTAAATTTATATTTAATTTCATCTTTCAATAATTTCTTTAGTCTAGATGAAGCTTTCTTTTTCTTATTTTTTGAGAAATAAATTCTTACTGAACAATTATCTTGCGCAGGAGTAACTTCAGCATCAAAGATTTTTAAATTAAACTTCTTACAAAAATTTTCCCATACTTTTATGGAAAAATACGAAAAATGATCATGGTAAATTTGTTCATATATAGTTCTTTTAATCATACTTGACCAATATCCTGTTTCGAAAATAAAAATTCCTTCTTTTTTATCTAATAAAATTTCAACACCTTTCATGAAATCAATTAAATTATCTACATGTGCAATGCACTGATTTGCCATTACTACTTTGGCACTTCCAAATTCATTAAATACAAGCTTTGCTGATTTCTCGTTAAACAGTGCTGGAAAAGTAGGTATCTTATTTTTTAAAGCTCTTAATACAGCATTAGGTGCAGCATCAATCCCTAATATTTTTACTTTTTTTTCTAGATGCTGTAATAAAATTCCATCATTACTTGCTATTTCAATAATTAGTTCATTCTTTTTTTTTATAAATTTTCTGTAAACATAATCAGCATATTGTTTATAATATTTTTTTAGACCTGGAACATCTCTTGAAAAATATAAATATTTTCCATCATTATATATTTCTTTTGGGTCAACAGTTTTGAGTAATTGTACCAATCCACAATTAATACATTGGCTGATTACAAGTGGAAGTAACAATTCTTTTTCTTTTAATTGTGATTTTTTTAAATAACTGTTTACTAGTGAATGCTTACCTAAATCTAAAACTTCTTTTAAATTTTTGCTTTCACACATTCTACAATTGTTTCTTGAAATCATAATCTTATTTTAGTTTTTCCTCTAAAAATTTATATGCTGAATATCTCATTTTTTTTGAAAATTCATGTTTTCCATTCCACATTTTTAATTTCAGTTCTGATTTTTTAAAAAATGGTTTAGCAAAGTTATATATTTTTTTTGCATCTTTGCTCCATTTATCATTCTTTACTGCTGAAATAAACAAATGACAAGGATGAACTAATTTTACAATATCTTGAAAATCCCCATACTTTAAAATATTTGGCACAACTAGTTCCATAGGAATTCTTGTTTTGGTATTGAAATCCAGTGAATCCTTAATGTTTTTGCAGTAGCAGTTGGATACTGATGCTTTTATTCTTTTATCATATGCCGGTAATAACACGCCCATTCTTCCACCATAAGAATGTCCAATAAAACCTATTTTAAATTTATCAACTTCATTTCTAGTCTCCAAATAATCTATGCCAAAAGAAATATCTGAAAGTGTTTTTTGTAATAAAGTTTTGCCCTGGACTATTCTTGATGCTAATTCATAATATTCTGAACCCCACCAATTTTTTTTTGCTTTATTTCTTTCTTCGAAAGATATTGCATCTGGTGCAAAAGTAATAAATCCTTTTTGTGTTAATTCTTTTGCATAAGCTAAGTTCTTGTCTCCCTTAATACCTACTATTTCACTTTTTGCTTGTTTATATTTACCAGCATGCTGATGATGGCAAATAATCAATGGTGTTTTATATTTTAATTCTTTTGGTATTAATAAAAAAGATTTTATTCTTTCATTTTCTTCTACGTTATAACTAATAGTTTCTTGAATATAACTTTTAAAATTTCTTTTAGAAATAACTTTTCCATTTACATTAAATTTTTTTGTTTTTGGACCTAGAAGGTTGATAAACTGACTACGCTTCATGAAAATTATTTTTTAGATTTTAAAGATGAAAAGCCTAACAATATTGAAAGTAGACTAACTATTAAGAAAATTGAAAATATCATTTTAAATATTTGTATTTTTAAAAGATAAAAAATAATTAAACAGATTATTGAAAATAAAAATAAAACTACTGATAATAATAAAAAAAACTTAAATGGATTATAATAAATTGTTGTCTCTATAATTTGTTGAAAAATTCTTAGAGAGTCTCTAACTGTTCTCACTTTTGTAATATTATTTTCTCCTTTTCTAGTAGAATAGACCAATGGAAAATAGACAATAGACTTATTTGTTAGCAAATATGTCAAAGTTGAAGTTGTAGTAAAACTAAAATGGTTTGATAATCTTGGAAAGAAAGGAGTTATAGTTTCTTTTGAAAAGACTCTTAATCCAAAGTTTATATCGGGTATTTTAGTTCCTGTAGTCCACTCTACCATAAATTGCAGAACTGATCTTAAAAATGATTTTATTACTGATCCACTATAGTTTGAGCCAGTCCTTTGCCCAATTATCATATCTATATTATGAACTTTATGATTAAAATATTTAATAAGAGCCCCCACAACATCTTTTGCTGGATATTGACCATCTATATCAACTATAGCAATCACATCAAATTTAGAATTAATTATAGCTCTTTTGATTGATGATCCATATCCTTTATTTATATAATTATCTAATATTTTAATATTATTAGATTTATAATTTTCATTTAAAATTTTTAGAGTTTGATCTGTTGAGCCATCATTAACTACAATAATTTCATAATCACCCAATTTAGCTTTATCAAGTTCAGTTTGTAAATCGTCTATAAAATTATCATTTTTCAATGACAATTCTTCGTTAAATGCAGGTATAACTACTGTAAACATTTTATAAAGTAACACTCCTATTCTTTAACCATTGGCTTAATATCATTAAGTTGAAAATTTTATATGTATTATCTTTTTTCTTTTCAATGTGATCATAAAAAAAACTTTCAAGTATTTTTTGGTCAAAAAAATTTACTAAATGTTTACTACGAAGTAGTTCCATTGTCATCTCTTTAAAATTTTTATCTTCAGCAATCCATGTTCCAACTGGGCTATTAAAACCACTTTTTTTTCTATTAGCTAATTTTTTTCCCAGCTTATCTTTCAAAATTTTTTTTAACAATATTTTCTTGTTAAATAAATTAATCTTTAAATTTATTGGAAGAGAAAAAGCAAATTCTAAAATTTTTGGATCTAATAAAGGTAGTCTTGCTTCTTGCGAATGATGCATGGTTGTTCTATCAGTTTTGTACAGAATATCACTCGTAAAAAATGTTAATAAATCAATATACATATGTTGATTTAATGGTTCTCTATTTTGTACTTTTTTATATTCATTTAATATTTGTTCAAATAAATTGTATTTTTCAGGGTCATATTCATTTTTAATCAATCTTTTTAACTCTTCGTCTCCAAAAATAGACCGCCACAATATATGAGCTTTATTATTCTCATAAATTGAATTTTCAAAAAATTTTTCTATTTTGTAAGAAGTGCCAATTTTATTAGAATAATTATCTTTTATTTTTTTTATAAATAAATTATTAATTTTTTTTAATAGCTGTTTAGGTATTAATGATATTTTTTTTTTTATTATATCTGCAGTATAAGTTATGTAACCACCAAAAAGTTCATCTCCACCTTCACCAGACACTATTACTTTTGAAATTTGACTAGAATATTTTGATAAATAAAAATTTGACAAAAAAGCAGTATCAGACATTGGTTGATCCATTGCTTCAACGATATTTGCAAAATCATTTGCAACAATTGATGGACTTGGCATCTTATAAATATTTGGCTTTAAATTAAGTTGTTTAGAAAAGTATTGTACATACTCACTTTCATCAAAATTTTTTTGATCAAATGATAGGTGATGAAGAGAATGTTTTTCTCCAAACATTTCCCTCATTAAATAAGCAATTAAACTTGAGTCAATTCCACCAGAAAGATAGGTCCCTACATTTACATCACTAATTACTCTTGATTTGATTGAATTTTTTAATAAGTATATAAATTTTTCTTTTGCTTCCTCTAGTTTGTAATTTTGTTTTTCAACTATAATATTGTTTAAGTGCCAGTATTGTTTTTGTTTAATTTTAAGAGATTTATTTTCTTGATTAATTTCTAAATAATTAGCTGGTTTTAATGATTTAATATTTTCAAAAAAAGTATCTTCAAAAAGCAAATAATTAAATTTAAAATATTGATTTAAGCTTTTAAAATTAATTTTACTTCTATTTTGAATTTCAGGATGGGACGATAATGATGAAAAAGTAGAGCCAAATATAATTCCATTATTTTTGTCACATGCATAAAATAGAGGTTTTTCTCCAAGTTTATCTCTGGCTAAAAATAATTTTTTTTTTTTATTATCCCATATTGCAAACGCAAACATTCCATCTAATTTTTCTAAAAGTTTATCTATTCCAAATAATTTATAAGCTAATAAAATTACCTCAGTATCTCCTGAGGTTTGAAAATTAATGTCACTATATTTGGATAAAATTTCATTCTTTATTTCTTTAAAATTGTATATTTCACCATTATAAATTATTAAATTTCCAGTTTGCTTATCTATAAAAGGTTGATTTGATCTTTCCTTTAAATCTATAATTGAAAGTCTTCTATGCACTAAACTTAAATATTCCGACTCATATTCCCCATAGGCATCTGGTCCTCTTAAATAAATATTTTGTGATAATTTTCTTAAAATTTCGATAGATGGTTTTTTTTGAAAATTGTACCAACCCAATATTCCACACATATTATTTTTTTATGGATTTTAAATACCACAAAACAGTTTTTTTAATTCCTTTGTGATAACTCGTTTTTGATTTTATATTAATGACACGTCTTAAATTTTTATCATCAGCAAAAGTTTTGGAAACATCCCCTTGAAGTGATGGTAAATATTTTTTATTTGCTGTAATATTTAATGTTTTTTCTATTATTTTAATAAGCTCTGTTACTTTTATTGTTTTTGATGTTCCAACATTTAATATTCTCAATCTAGATCTACTTTTATTTGGTGCAAGAGTTTTTAGGTTTTTTGATGGTTTTGGTATTTTATTTATTAAAGAGTAAATCCTGTCAACCGCGTCTTCAACAAAGGTAAAATCTCGAATATTTTTACCATAATTGTACAAATCTATTTTTTTTCCTTGATATATTTTAGAAATAAATTTTAAAACTGCCATATCAGGTCTACCATAAGGACCATATGCTGTAAAAAATCTAAGACCTGTAATAGGTAAATTAAAATTATGTGAATAAACATGAGCCATAAGTTCATTACCTCTTTTTGTCATAGAATATATAGAAATTGGATGGTCAACATTTTGATTTTCACTTAGAGGATATTTTTTATTAAGTCCATACACGCTTGAACTGCTTGCAAAAATAAGATGTTTACATTTTATTTCTTTCGCTAATTCAAGAATACTAAGAAAACCATTTATATTATTTTTGATATAATTTTGAGGATTTTTGAATGAGTACTGAACCCCTGGTTGTGCAGCAAAATGTAATATTTTATTAAATTTATGTTTTATAAATATTTTTTTTAAACTTAAGTAATTATTAATGTCTATTTTATAAAAATTAAAATTTTTATATTTTTTTAAAATATTTAATCTCTCTAATTTACTTTTGCGCCTATAATAATTATTTAAGTTATCTACACCAACAATTTTATAACCTCTAACAATTAATTTTTGAGAAATATGAAACCCTATGAATCCTGCACAACCTGTGATTAATATTGATTTCATTAAATACTTATAAACTAATTTAATATTTATATCTCAATTTTTTTATTTAAATTCGTATGAATCAAAAATATTAGATAGGTCATAAATATAGGTATCAAGTAAAATGTTTGTAACATTGTAACCCTTGGGTCTCCATTGGCATAAACGGAAGAAATAATTAAATTAGGAATAGTAATAATTAAGAATGAAAAAGTTAAAACAAATTCATACTTATGATTTTTATTTTTAATGTCAATTGGCTTAATAATAAAAATTACAAGCAAAATTAACAGTATATAAAAGATAAGCAGATTTCCATTTCTATCTCTTTGAATTTTCATTAGATTTATTGGTGATTTTGCAATTTTTTTTAATATTTGCTTATAATTGAGTTTTAAAACATCTTTACTAAAATTAACTAACTGATTATCTACTTCCACATTTTTAATTACTATACTTTTATTTTGCCAAAAATTAGCTAATGTTGGAACATGCTCCCAAGCAACTAAATTTCTTTTTTTATCATTTGGAAAGGGTTCAAGATTTAAATTAATTTTAATTAATTCCAACCAAACAGTAGATTGATACATGTTCCAGCAAGGATATTGTCCATAGATTATGTCACCTTTATAAGCAAGATTTTCATCTTGGCTATAATAGGAAATTTGATCTTTATTCAGATCTAAATTACAAGGATAGGGTAATTTTCTTTTTCGTTCTAAAAAACTTTTTGCAAGTATTTGATTTTCTGTTTTTAATAGAGGAATTTGATCTTCTGTTAAATGGACAAGCGCTGTTGCAGCTATATTACTATTAAATGATACTATACCTAAAGATCCTACTATAAAATATCTTAAAATAATAAAGATGATTAATGGAGCTAAACTAAAAAAAGTTATTTTTTTTAAATATAAATTTTTACTATAAAAAAAATAATTTAATAAGCAAAATATTACCGGTACAATTACAAAAATTACAAATGAGGGTCTAATTTGATAGCAAAAAAATAAAAAAAATGAAAAAAACAAGTAATGGTAAATCTTATTTGTTTTAATAGATAAAAACATTAATCCTAAAGCAATCATTAAAAATGATATACCAAATAATTCTGTCCACCAAGTTAAGTATACAAGCAATGATTGTGATATGGTTAATCCCAATACAAAGAATAATGAAAAAACTTTATTAAAGTTTGTACGATTAAAAGAATAAAATAAAAATAAGTTAGATATACTAAAAAATATATAAATAAATTTAGGCCAAAAAATTAAATCATAATCAATAATACGATAAATTTTAATAATTAATGGAAATCCAAAAGTTCTATGTTGTCCCAAAATTACTTGTATACTAGAAAAATCAAACAACCAATAACTTGGAAAATCTCCAAATAAATTAATATCTAAATTAATTTTATTTAAAGACAAAGGTCCAAAAATCAACAGGTAAACAACTATTTGTAAGAAAAATAAAATATAAATTGAACTTTTAGATGTTGGTGATTTAACCATTAGGTTCATCAAAATAATTTACTTTTTAACAAATTCTGTAAGCCAATCTAAAATTTTTACTGAAGGTTTCCAATCAAGTAGTTTATTACATAATGTCATATCTGCTTGATGGGCCTCAACTTCAAAACTTCTTTTTGGGATAAACTCTACTTTACCACCAATAGTTTTGGCAATATCTTCCATCGTAGTCATTTTACCAGTTCCGATGTTTATGACTTCTCCATTGCCAGTTTTCTCAGATAACATTGTAGAAATAAATGCTTTAGCCACATCTTTTACATATATAAAGTCTCGTCGTGCAGTTCTGAAAGTGGATTGAGCTGTTGTCTCTGTAAGGGTTATGGCTTTACCAGTTTTTTTTGATTTAATAAATTTTGCTAAAGCAGTATCTTCCCTCTGATTTTCTCCATAAACTTGGTACAATCTTAAAACTGTAGTTTTTAGCTGATATCTTGTATTCCACATCTTACACAATTTCTCAACTGAATGCTTGTGCCAACTATATGGTTCAATCGGTTCAATATTCATATTTTCAATAAATGGTATTTTGTTATGACCATAAAGTGAAGCAGTAGATGGATAAACAAATTTTTTGATTTTATTTTTTGTACATAAAGATAATAATTTTACACTCGTATTAATATTTTCATGAGATGTTTCTATAGGATTATCAATACAATAAGGTATGTTAGTAATTAAAGCCAGGTGAGCAATAAAATCAACACCCTTCATGTGTTCATCAGTTAAATCGTTAACATCTATTTTTAAATAGGTAATCTTAGAATTTTCAATTTTATTTTTAACTTCCACTCTATCAACAGCTACAACAGCCCAATCTAATCTAAGTGCCTCTTCAATTATATGCGGAGCGATAAATCCTGCTGACCCTGTTACAAGTATTTTATACATTTTTAAAATTTAAATTATTAAGTTCACTCCATTTTCTATTTAACACAGAGAAATAATAATCTCTACTCCAATCTGAAACTTTAAACCATTTGTTAAATTTTATGGTTAAACCTTTTTTTTCAAATTCATAAGCAGCATTGTTGTTATTTTTTTTTAATAATTTTCTAATTAATATTTTTTGTTTTAAATTATTTATCTTTAAATGAGGTGGTAAACTAAAAGCAAATTCAATAATATTTTTATCTAGAAAAGGACATCTGTTTTCTAATCCATGGGCACTAGCCATCCTATCTCCCATTTGCAATAAACTAGGCATTATAATCTTAAAATCTGAAAAGCTCATTGCATTAATTGGATCCTCAAAAATTTCAAAGTATGGCCTGATAGTTTCTCTGACTAGCTCAATATCACTATTCCTTGCTGTTAATTTCGAAAATGTATTCAAGTAATCTTCATAAACTTTGTTAAATAAATATTTATAAGATACAAATTTCTGCTTCATTTCCCATGCTTGTGCAACTGGTAGATACCTAACATATCCACCAAATAACTCATCAGCGCCTTCTCCGGATACAATTACCTTAACTTTTTTAGATGCTTTTTCTGCAAGTTTCCATAAAGGATAAGATGATAAAGATCCTAGTGGGAAATCAAGATGATAAACTATTTTTTTAATTTTTTTTAAAAAATCATTTCTATAATTAATTTGGTCATTAAAATAAAATTTATTTTTAAAGTTATATAAAGATGCAAGTAGAGTGGAGTCCATTCCCTTTGAATAATATAATCCAAAATCTACATCAGATCTTGTTCTTAATTTTAATGATCTTTTAAGCAATTCCTCTAGTTGATCTTCAGGATTTTTTAGATCAATTTTTACTTTTTTAAATCTCCAATATTCATTAATCTTAAATTTTAGAGTTTTGGTATCTAAAATCAGGTAACTAGCTGCAGGAAGTTGAAAAACATCTTTCCACAAAGTTTTTGATAAGCAATGTTCAAAAGCTTTATAAAATTTATCTCTTGTCAATTTTATATTTGTTACATGAGCTATTGCTTTAGCTTCAGAGGAAAAATAAAATTTGTTATTTTTTTTTAAAAAGTATAGTGGTTTTTCTCCAGCAATATCTCTTGATAAAATAATTTTCTTTTTTTTTTTATCATAGATGCAAAAAGAAAACATTCCATTAAGTTCCTCAAACATCTTAAGACCCCACTGCTTCCAGGCAAAAGCAAGTACTTCGGTATCTGAATTAGTTTTAAATTTCCAATTGAAACTTTTAAGTTTTTTTTTTAATTCAATATAATTATAAATTTCTCCATTATAAGAAAGAACAAGATCATCATCGATATACGGACATAAATTATCAGATTTAAGGTCAATAATTTTAAGTCTGCCCATGCCAATAAAGATTTTTTTGTCATTGTAAAATCCACTATCATCAGGTGCGCGATGTGACTGGGATAAAACCATCTTTTTTAATGAAACTATATCACCGTTTATTATTCCACTTATGCTACACATATTATCTAAAATTTGGTTTTTTAATTAAGGAAAGTATTATTTGAATATTTTTTTTATTCAAATTTAATATAATTTTTTTTATCACTATGAATATTAATTCTAAGACAAATATATAATTTTTAGATTAATTTATTAATTTTTATAAATACAATTACCAAATAAAATTTTTTTCAGTGCATAAATCAAGCCAATTGAGCTATTAGTACTGGTTAGCTACATGCGTTACCGCACTTCCACACCCAGCCTATCAACGTGGT
>MDTG01235448.1_pt1 | contig 10250 bp, 8 predicted proteins | sample 811421 | NCBI WGS metagenome assembly MDTG01 (sample SAMN05326645, study PRJNA326480) | marine metagenome | isolation source: seawater | place: Pacific Ocean: South East | collected 2011 | reverse complement strand
TGGGTAATCAATTTTATGTTTATGATGAACTTCATAGACCTTACTGAGAAAATTATTTCCAAGTGATTTAGATGCAATTTCAGTAAGGTACATTAATAAATTTACACCAAGACTCATATTACCTGCTTTTAAAATAGGGATTTTTTTAGAGAATTTTTTTATTAAACCTTCTTCTTTTTTAGAAAAACCTGTTGTCCCAATCACAATTTTTTTTTTAAGTTTTGATGCAATCTTCAAAACTTCTAGAGTACATTTTGGAACTGTGAAATCGACAATAACATTTGTTTTCTTAAATGCTTCATCATTATTTAGATTGATTTTTATACCTCTAATTTTTTTATTAATTATTTTGTTTTCTGTTAGCGAAACTAATCTAAAGTTTTTATTTTTATTAGAAGACTTTATAAGCTGCTGACCCATCCTTCCCATACAACCAGTTATAGATAAATTGATTTTTTTCATTCTTAATTGGACCTCCAAAACTTTTTTGTCTTTTCAAAAAAATTTTTAATTACTGGATTTGGTTTTGCCTCTTCCAGTTTTTTAAATTCTTCTAAAAGTTCTTTTTGTTTCTTAGACAATGATACAGGAACCTCAGTTACAATTCTAATATATAAATCACCAAAAACATTCCTTCTTAAAACAGGCATACCTTTACCTTTTAGTCTGAACTGCTTTCCATGTTGAGTGCCGGGCGGTATCTTAATCTTTGACTTTCCACCATCTATCGATGGTACTTCAACACTTGTCCCAAGAGCGGCATCTGAAAAGGTAATTGGCAGCTCAAAGTATATATTTTCTTCCGATCTCTTGAATATATTGTGATTATCTACTGAAACAAATAAATAAAGGTCGCCATTAGAACTACCTTTTGTCCCAGCCTCGCCTTTGCCAGAAACTCTTATTCTAGTTCCATCATCCACACCTTTTGGAATTTTTACTGTTACATTTTCATTACTTTGTACTTTTCCATTTCCGCTGCATGTATCGCAAGCTTTACCTATTGTTTCACCATAACCATTACATTGTGGACATGTTTGCTGAATAGTAAAGAATCCTTGGTTAGTCCTAACCTTACCTTTTCCAGCACAATAATTACAAGCTATTGGTTTTGAGCCTTTCGCGGCTCCACTTCCAAGACAGTCAGAGCATTTTTTTGAAGTAGTGTATTTTATATTTTTTTCTATTCCAGAATAAGCTTCTTCTAAACTTATATTAATGTCGTATCTTAAATCATTTCCTCTATTACTTGATCTCCTGGATGAATTTCCTCCACCGAAGTCTCCAAAGAAATCCTCGAAAATGTCAGAAAAAGATGAGGTATCAAAACCTCCAAAGCCACCTTGCCCCCCACCACCGGCACCCTCAAACGCGGCATGACCAAACTGATCGTAGTTTGTTTTTCTCTTATCATCAGAAAGTATGTGGTAGGCTTCACTTGCTTCCTTAAACTTCTCTTCAGAGGCTTTATCGCCTTTAGTTTTGTCTGGGTGATATTTAAGTGCTAATTTTCTATAGGCTTTTTTTATTTCATCTTTTGAAGATGACTTAGTAACACCTAGGACATCATAACAATCTCTTTTAGCCACAGGACGTCTCCTATTTTAAAAATTTCTTAGGCGCTTTTTTCTTTATCTTCTTTTACTTCTTCAAAATCTGCATCAACAACATTTTCTTTATCTTTATCATCGGGTTTGTCATTTTTATCTTTTGGCGGATCTTTTTGTTGGCTCTTGTAGACTGCCTCACCTAGTTTCATAGATACCTGAATTAAGTTTTGTGTTTTTTTCTTAATATCATCTGAGTCTGTTCCTTCAAGTGATTTTTTTAATTCTGATATTCCATCCTCTATAGCTTTCTTTTCCTCAGCCGAAACTTTATCGCCATGTTCTTTAAGGCTTTTTTCTGTAGAAAATATTAAGCTATCAGCTTGATTTCTAGCGTCAACAGATTCTCTTTTCTTTTTATCCACTTCTTTGTTAGCCTCTGCATCTTTTACCATTTTTTTAATTTCTTCATCTGACAAACCACCTGAAGCTTGTATTTGAATTTTTTGTTCTTTTCCGGTTCCTTTATCTTTTGCAGAAACATTAACGATACCATTCGCATCTATATCAAATGTTACTTCTATCTGTGGAGTACCTCTTGGAGCTGGTGGAATACCAACTAGCTCAAAATTTCCTAAAACTTTGTTATCAGTTGCCATTTCTCTTTCGCCTTGCAAAACTCTTATTGAGACTGCTGGCTGATTATCTTCAGCTGTAGAAAAAACTTGGCTTTTTTTTGTAGGTATAGTTGTATTTTTATCTATTAATTTAGTAGAAACACCTCCAAGCGTCTCTATTCCTAAAGATAACGGAGTTACGTCTAATAACAATACATCTTTGACATCGCCTTGTAAAACTCCTGCTTGAATTGCAGCTCCCATAGCGACCACTTCGTCTGGGTTAACACTTTTATTTGGTTCTTTACCAAAAAAATTTTTAACTGTTTCTATAATCTTGGGCATTCTTGTCATTCCTCCAACAAGAACTATCTCATTAATTTCACCTGCAGAAAAACCAGAATCTTTAAGGGCTATTTTACAAGGTTCTAAAGTTCTTTCGACTAATCCTGATACTAGAGCTTCAAGTTTCGCTCTAGTAAATTTAAGGTTTACATGTTTTGGACCAGTTTTGTCTGCCGTGATAAATGGTAGGTTAATTTCAGTTTGTGTAGCAGACGATAATTCTATTTTAGCTTTTTCTGCAGCTTCTTTTAGTCTTTGTAACGCCAACTTATCATTTCTTAGATCAATTCCATTGTCTTTCTTAAATTCGTCAATTAAATAATTAACTATAGCATCATCAAAATCTTCACCACCGAGGAATGTATCTCCGTTAGTAGATTTTACTTCGAATACGCCATCACCTATTTCTAGAATTGAAACATCAAATGTTCCTCCACCTAAATCGTAAACAGCTATTTTTTGTCCATTTTTTTTATCTAAACCATAAGCTAAAGCTGCGGCTGTAGGTTCATTAATTATTCTCAAAACTTCTAATCCAGCTATTTTTCCAGCGTCTTTTGTTGCCTGTCTTTGAGCATCATTAAAGTAAGCAGGAACAGTAATAACGGCTTTAGTAACAGCTTGACCTAAATATTTTTCTGCTGTCTCCTTCATTTTTTGCAAAACAAATGCTGAAATTTGGGAAGGAGAATATTTTTTTCCTTTACCTTCTACCCAAGCTTCACCATTTTCAGATTTGACTATTTTAAAGGGAACTTTATTTATATCTTTTTTAACTGTTTCATCTTCGAAAGATCTTCCTATTAATCTTTTGGATGCGAATATTGTATCTTGAGCGTTAGTTACCGCTTGTCTTTTAGCTGGTTGCCCAACTAATTTTTCCTCATTTTCAATAAAAGCAACTACTGAAGGAGTTGTTCTAGCGCCTTCAGCATTTTCTAAAACTTTTGCTTGAGAACCATCCATGATTGATACGCATGAATTTGTTGTTCCAAGATCTATTCCTATTACTCTACTCATATTTGTTTTCCTTTTCTTTAACCTTATATGGGGGTTTTTTTATTTTCTACAAGTCCGCTAATCATTTTTTTTTTCATCATTTTCATCACTTTTAGTCCCTTTTTTCTTAGCAACACCAACAAAAGATGGCCGTAGCAGTCTTTCACCGTACATATATCCGGCTTGAATTTCTTGAATGATAGTTCCAGAGTCGACTTTATCGTCTTCTACCTCAAGCATAGCTTGATGAATATTGGGGTCAAATTTTTCATTGATAGATTTAATTTTATTTATTTTATTTTTTTTAAAAATATTCATTAAATCTTTTTCAATTACATCAATATTTTTTAAAAAATTTTCTAAATCTGGGCTATCTTTAAGTTTTTCATCGTTTTCTATTGATCCCTTAGCTCTTTGCAAATTATCTAAAATTGACAATGTTTCCTTTGCAAAGTTAAACCCACCATATTCAAAAGCATCCTTAATTTCCTTTTCGAATCTTCTTCTTTGATTCTCTATTTCTGCTAATGATCTTAATAATTTATCTTCTGTCTCTTTAAGTTTTTCTTCCAATGAAAGATCCTCAGTATTGATTTTATCACTTAGGTCTGCCTCATTCGTCTCAGTTTTATTTTCAGAATTTTCAATATTTTCTGGATCTTTATTCATAATATTTGGTATATAGTGCCTAAAATAAAAATTACTAGGTTTAGATGAAAAAAATTGAAAAAATACTGGTAGGCACCCATAATGAGGGGAAATTTAAAGAAATCAGCTTTCTTTTATCTAAAAAAATAAAAAAAATATCTCCTAATTTTTTTAAGATAAAGAGCCCAAAAGAAACGGGCAAAAGCTTTTTTGAGAATTCAAGATTAAAAGCAAATTACTTCCATAAAAAATCAGGGCTAACCTCAATTTCAGATGACTCAGGCTTGGTGGTTAAATGTTTAAATGGAAAACCTGGAATTTATTCTGCAAGGTGGGCAAATAAATACGGAAATTTTAAAAAAGCAATGGAAAAAATAATTAAATTGGTCGAATTGAAAAATAAAAATAAAACTAAAAAAGATAAACGTGCCGAATTTGTATGTAGTTTATCTTATAAATGTTTAAAAAAAAAGATGATAACAGTGGAGGGAAGGATAAAGGGAAACATCTCAAATAAAATAGTTGGAACAAATGGGTTCGGCTACGATCCGATCTTTATCCCATTGAAAAAAAAAACTACATTTGGTCAAATGAACAAAAAATCAAAAATGAAAATGGACCATAGATTTATTGCTTTTAGTAAATTAAGAAAAAGAATTAAAACTCTTTAAAAGACCTATTTTGAGTTTTATAGATTTTTAGTTCTTGTAATACTTGATTATTCTCGAGTTTAAATTTGCCTATTTTTCCTTTGATTTCTTCTTTAATTAAAAAATTGTTTATTGAAATATTGCCTTCATTTTTTTTCCAAACATAGTAAATTAGACCAAGAGCATCATAGGCCAAAATACCTAATTCACCCGCCTCTCTATTAAAATTAGATTTATATTGATTTTTATATCTATTGTAATTTTTTAAATTTACAGAAGGGTAATACAAATTTTTTACAGAATTTTCATAAAATATACTTTCGTCAAACCATTGATTGACTGTACTAAACAGAATCTCTTCATCATTAACATCTGAAAAAATTAATGATGTTAAAACACTTTTAAGACTACTTCCAAAATCAATTATAACTATTGAGTCAAAGTTAACGTTTCCCAAAGTGTATCTTTGCTCTAACAGATCTAGCTCTCTTTTAGATGCAGCGTCATCCCTGTCTTGAAGTAATTGCTTTCTTAATTCCAAGTTTCTTTTTCTTTGAGAATAGTTTGTAATTTTTTCAATTTCTCCAGTCAAAATTTTTGGATCTGAGTCATAATTATAAATCTTAAAATTTTGAAATTTTATTTTTTTTATCTTTTCGTCGATAAAGTTTTTATACTCATTCTTAGGAAAAATAATTATTGTTTTATTCTTTTTCTGTTTTTTTAAAAATTGCTTAATCGCTTCTAGTTGGGACTCTAAGCTTATTCCAATACTAATAATATTTTCTTCTATCTTTGGATTTTTATTAGATAAAGATATAAAGACCGTATCTTTATATTTGACCAATTCTTTAAAATTTTCTGAGTCTGTCGGCCCAATAATAACTTTTGCCCCTGTACCTATTATTTCTTTAATAGATATATTAATTTTATCTTTATCATTTGAACCGGAGTCTCTAGGTATGATCTTGATATTTTTATCGCCTATTTCATCTAGGGCTAATTGTACTGAAAGAAGCAAAGATTCTCCTAAATATTTATACTCCCCAGTAAAAGGAGCCAATAAACCAATTTTAAGCTCATTATTTTTTTCTTCTGCTAAAAGATTATTGTTAAAAAATATAAATATATAGGATAAAAATATAATTATTTTAATCATTTAAATGAACACTCTTTCAAAGGGCTTATATATTGTGTCTACTCCCATTGGGAATCTTGATGACATTACATTAAGATCTTTAGAAGTTTTAAAAAAATCAGACATCATATTATGTGAGGATACAAGAAGATCACTCAAATTACTAAATCATTTTAATATTAAAAAAAAGCTAATTTCTTACCATAAGTTTAATGAAAAAAAGGAACTTTCAAAAATTATAGAATATCTAAATGAAGGCAAAATTTTGTCATTAATATCAGATGCGGGGACTCCTGCGCTATCAGATCCTGGTAGCTTATTGATTAACGAATGTATAAAACAAAATATCAAAATTACTCCTGTGCCAGGAGCATCATCTATTACCTCAGCTATGAGTATTTCGGGATTTGAAGATAAATTTCTATTTTATGGTTTTTTACCTAAAACAGAAAAAGAAGTTAATAAAATATTATCTAAACTCCGAAAAAATAATTTATCCTTGATCTTTTTTATACCAGGAATAAAAATAAATTTTTACTTAAAGTTATTTAAACTATATTTTTTAGGAAGAAACATATTAATTGCCAAAGAAATTACAAAAATTCATGAAACATTCTATAGAAGTTCGATAGAGTCTATTAAACTATTTAAGTCTGTCGTCAAGGGTGAGTTGACTGTTGTAATTTCTAAAGAATATTATAAGAATAGTAATTCTATGCTTGAATCAAATATTGTAAAAGAAGCAACAGTATATTTAAAAAAATATAGTTTAAAAGATGTTGTTGAACTTATATCCAAGAAAGAAAAAGTATCTAAAAATAAAGTATACGAGATTTGCCTAAAAATAAAAAATAATGAAAAAAATAATTAAAATAATTTTTTTAATATTGATATTGAATTCTTGTGCCCCTAAAAACCTGGGTACATTTGGAAGGGGAGTGAGCATATCATTCGATCCTAGAACAGTGGGTATGCAGATAGATGATACTATTATGCAAAAAAATCTGATTGCAAGGCTCACGCTATTAGATAAAAAATATTTTTTGTCAATTCAAGTTGAGGTTTTAGACGGAAGAATTTTTGTTACAGGTAAAGTAAATGAACCTGAAGAAAAAATTAAAATAACAAAATATGCCTGGGAAACAAGAGGCGTGAGATCAGTGAGTAATGCTATAGAGATTAAAGGGAAATCAAATTTTAGAACTACTGCGAAAGATATTTTGATAACCACACAACTTCGAACTGCATTTATCATAAATAAAACCATAAAATCCTCTAACTACACATTAGAAACAATTAATAAAAAAATTTACATTTTTGGCATTGCATTAACGGAGGAAGAAAAAAGGCTAGTTATCCAGGAAGCAAATGAAATTTACGATGTTGAAAAAATTATACCTACAATTTACTTAGTTTCAGAATTAAGTAGAAATAAAATCTAATTTTTTTCGTAGTCGATAACATCTGATGAATATGCGGCTATTGAAGCTAGATTCAAAATATCAGAAGTAGAGGAGCGTAAAGGAGCAACTTCAATTGGCAAACCAAGTCCTATTAAAAGAGGACCTATAAGTTTAGCACCACCAAATGATTTCATAAGTTTTGTTGATATAGCTGCGCTATGTAGTGCAGGCATTATTAAGATATTTGCATTACCAACAATTTTTGAAAAAGGATAAATTTCTTGATAAATTGGATTTAAAGCAACATCTGGCTGCATTTCTCCATCAAAGTCAAAATCTACTTTTTTTGTTTTTAATAATTCTATAGCGTCTCTAACATGTTTTGTGTTTTTAGAGACAGGTTTGCCAAAGGTAGAATGCGATAAGAATGCAACTTTTGGCTCAAATCCAAATAATCTTGCAACTCTTACACATGAGATAGATACCTTAGACAGTCTTTCAGGAGTTGGAAAGTCTACAACATTAGTATCTGCCACTAAAATTGTTTTACCTTTCGAAACCATCATCGTCATTCCAAATATTTCTTCTCCTGGCCTAGAGTCAACAACCTTTTTAAGTTTTTCTATAGAGGCGGCGTAATGTCTAATATTTCCAGTGACCATTGCGTCAGCATCGCTACATGCAATCATAGAAGAGCCCCATGCAATTCGATCATTTCTTACTAATCGATCGACATCTCTTTCAAGCTGACCATCTCTTTGAAGTTTTTTGTATAAATATTTTACATATTTCTCTCTTTTTGTTTTGTCCGTTGAGTTTATGATTTCAATTTTGTAATTTTCATCAAGACCTATTTCTTTAAGCTGCTCTCGAATTCTTTTTTCTGCACCAATTAATATTGGTATACCTAGTTTATTTTTCCCAAACTCTATTGCGGCTTTAAGCATATTTTGATCTTCACCTTCTGCAAAAATTACTCTCTTTAAATTTTTTTTAATTTTAGCATTAATACCTTGCATCAAAGACATCGATGGATCTAGTCGATTTATTAATTGATCTTTATATACTTCTAAATCATTAATATTTTTTCTTGCAACACCACTCTTCATTGCAGCTTGAGCAACCGCAGAAGGTATTACACTTATAAGTCTTGGATCAAAAGTTGATGGAATTATATAATTTTTACCATATTTAGGTCGATCTCCCCCGTAAGCTGCAACAACTTCATCAGGAACATTCTCTCTGGCTAATAAAGCGATAGATTTTGCTGCTGCTATCTTCATCTCTTCATTAATCTCTTTAGCTCTAACATCTAAAGCTCCCCTAAAAATATAAGGAAAACCAATTAAATTATTTACTTGATTATGATAATCGGATCTTCCAGTTGCAATAATTGCATCTGACCTTACTTCTTGAATACTTTCAGGTTTAATTTCTGGATCTGGATTAGCACAAGCAAATATTATTGGATTTTTTGCCATTGATTTTATCATTTTTTTGGAAACGACATCTTTTGCAGATAAACCTAAAAATACGTCAGCGTTCTCCATTGCTTGCTCCAAAGTTCTTAATTTAGTTTCTACAGCGTGTGCAGATTTAAATTGATCAACATTATCTCTGCCTTTATAGATTATTCCTTTTCTGTCACACATTATTACATTTTCATTTTTAATGCCGGTACTTTTAAATAAATTTGTGCAAGCAATAGCCGATGCACCCGCACCATTTACTACTACCTTCACTTTCTCAATTTTTTTTCCAGAAATATCCAAAGCATTAATTAGCGCTGCTGTAGTGATGATAGCTGTACCATGTTGATCATCATGAAAAATTGGAATATCTAATAATTTTTTTAATTTTTCTTCAATAATAAAACAGTCAGGCGCAGCTATATCTTCTAGATTTATTCCACCAAAAGTGTTTCCAATATTTTTAATAGTGTTTATGATTTCATCTGCATCTGAACTATCTATTTCAACATCTATAGAGTCTATATCTGCAAATCTTTTAAATAGAACTGCCTTACCTTCCATTACTGGCTTTGATGCTAGAGCCCCAAGATTTCCTAGACCAAGTATTGCCGAACCGTTGCTAATAACAGCAACTAAATTTCCTTTACTAGTATAATCATATGCAGCCTCCTTATTCTTGGCGATTTCTTTTACTGGAGCTGCCACACCGGGCGAATAAGCTAAAGATAAGTCTCTTTTTGTTGTTAATGGTTTAGATGAATTAACCTCAATTTTGCCAGACTTTCCTTTAATATGGAAGTCTAGAGCCTCTTTATCAGAATAATGATCGATTTTAGAATTTTTTGTCATTTTATTTTTTAGTATGTAATATAATTCCAGATATATCACTATTTATTTGTGGCTTAATTTAGAATTATTATGAACTTATTGTCATCTACATCTGTTTTTAGTTTCTACACTCTAATTAGTAGGATTCTAGGATACATAAGAGATATATTGATAGCTATTTTTTTAGGCGCATCGATGTTTGCTGATGCATTTTTTGTTGCATTTAGATTACCAAATACTTTTAGAAGGCTTTTTGCAGAGGGAACATTTAATGCTGCTTTTATACCAAGCTATACAGCAGAAAAAAATAAAGATAATAAAAAAGGTAAGAAATTCGCAGACGATGTGATTTCATTTTTGATTATTATACTTCTTATTATAATATTTATTGTTGAAATATTTACGCCCTATGTTGTTTACTTGATAGCACCTGGATTTTTTGAAGAAACAGAAAAATTTAATTTGGCAGTAGAATTTACAAGAATTACATTTCCTTTTTTAATCTTTGTAAGCCTATCATCCTTTTTTTCTGGAATCTTAAATTCTAATAATAAATTTGCAGCTGCTGCTGCAGCACCTATAATTTTAAATATAATTTTAATA
>MDTG01172467.1_pt1 | contig 10250 bp, 9 predicted proteins | sample 811421 | NCBI WGS metagenome assembly MDTG01 (sample SAMN05326645, study PRJNA326480) | marine metagenome | isolation source: seawater | place: Pacific Ocean: South East | collected 2011 | reverse complement strand
GATCGGCGCGACCAGCAATGCGCTGATCGAAGCGGTGCAGATCCCCGGGGCGATCGACGCGCGTGCAGCGCTGGGAAAGGAAACCGGCCTGTGGGATATCGCGCTGCGCGTGGGCGCGGCGGGGACCTTCGGCGGTGCATTGCCGGTTGCTGGCGCCGGGATGAAGGCATTGGACGACGCGGCCTATTCCGCGGCTGCGCCCCTGCGCGATGCGATCGACGCACAGCTTTCCGATCGCGACCTGGCGCGTGCGTTTGCGCAGTTGGTGCCCGAGAACCTGCGCACGCCGGAACAGGAGGCCGCGCTGGTGGCTCTGACCCGTTCGATCGATATCGACGAGGCGAGCCCCTATGCGCGGACATACGAGGGCTTCGAGACGCATGCCGGCAAGCTCGAGGAGGCGATGGCCGCGCTCGAGGAGGGGCGGATCTCGGCCGAGGCCGAGCTGATGGAAGCGGTGCGGCCAGCGTCATTCGCGGGTGTGACGTCCGAGACGCCGCGCGCACCGGCAGGCGCCCGCGCGGATTTCGGCGAGGTCAAGGCGCTGATCCGCGGGCCGGAAAGCGGCGGCAACGACGCGGCCGTGAATGGCCTGGGATCAAGCGCCAGCGGCCGGTACCAGTTCATCGAGGGCACGTTCAAGCGCCTCTATGCCAAGGAGTTCGGTGGCGGCGATCGCGCTGCTGCGCGCGCCTGGGCAACCAAGCGGTTCGACGGCGCGGTGCAGGAACGGCTGATGGATCGACTGCTGTCGGAGAATGCCGCCGCGATCGAGCGCGCGGGTTTTACCGCCGATGCGGGCAATCTGTATCTCGCGCACTTCGCTGGCGCCGGCAAGGCGGTGGATCTGTTGCGCGCCCCGCGCGAGGCGCCGGTGGCGGATTACTTCAGTGCCGAAGCAATCCGCCAGAACCCCGGTTACCTGGGCGGCGACAAGAGCGTGGGTGAAGCGATCGATATCGTGCGTGGCAAGGTGGGCGGATCCGCCGGCGCGCCGCGGGCGAACCCGGTTCCTTATGTCGACGAGGGACCGCTGCTGCGTCCCGACGCGCTCGATGCCGAGCGACCGAGCGTGGCGGTGGATGGCCGGATGATCGAAACGGCCGCATTCTCGGCCGACGAAATCGGCGTCGATGCCGAGCTTATGCAGTTCAAGAGCGGCGGCGACCAGTTCGGCGTGACCGAGCGGCTGCAGGGGATCGAGGAATGGGATCCGATCGCGGCGGGCATGGTAACCGTGTGGGAGGGGGCCGATGGACGCCGGCTGATCGCCGATGGTCACCAGCGGCTCGGCTTGGCGCGCCGGATCTCGGCCGCGCGCGGCGAGGAGATCCGCCTCAACGCCTTTGTCCTGCGCGAGGAGGACGGTTTCAGCGCAGTGGACGCGCGGATCCTGACCGCGCTCAAGAACATCGGTGAAGGCACCGGAACCGCGACCGATGCGGCGAAGGTGTTTCGTGACGTCGGGATCGACAGCGAGGCGGCGATCCGCCGGCTGCCGCCGCGATCGGCGCTGGTCCGCGACGGCAAAGCGCTGGCGCGGCTCGAGCAGGAAGCGTTCGGGGCAATCGTCAACGAGGTGATCCCCGAGAATTACGGCGCAGCGGTGGGGGCGCTGGTTGAGGATCCGGCGCTGCATATGGCGATGGTTCGCATCCTGGCTGAAACCGATCCGCCCAATCGGCTGCAGGCGGAGGCGATCGTGCGGCAGGCCAAGGAAGCGGGCTTTACGCGCGAAACGCAAGATAGCCTGTTCGGTAGCGAGGATCTGGTGACCGGGCTGTTCGCGCAGCGGGCCAAGGTGCTCGATCGGGCGCTTCGTGAACTGCGCAAGATGAAGGGCGCCTTTGGTGTGGCGGTCCGCAATGCCGAGACGCTCGAGGCGGGCGGCAACCGGATCGATGTCGCTGGCAGCACGGCAGCGGCCGACGCTAACGCGCAGGCGCTTGCGCTGGTCGACGCTTTGGCGCTAAGGAAAGGGAATGCGGTCAATGAACTCCTCGACCAGGCAGCCAGGCGCGTCGCAGACGGCGAAGCGCTCGCCCGCGTCCTCAAGGATTTCGTCGCTGCAGTCAGCAAGCTCGACCTCCAAAGTGTCGCCCGAGAGGCTGGATCAGCTGGCCGGGATAGCGATGGGGCTGGCGGAAGCGGACGCGCTGGCGAGCCTGAAATCGCGGCTCGCCTCGACAGCAAAGAACTAAGCCCCCGCGAAAGCGACGAAGCCCGCGCAGCGGGTGACACCACTGCTCCCCTGTTCGACGACGAAGCCGGCGCGCTGTTCGACACGGCTGCCGGCGACGGCGCTGCGCGTGCAGCGGAGAGCGCCTGGCACGATATTCGCGCGCAGGATGATTTCGCTGCACCGACGTCCGCCCAGGCTCGGCGCGCGCTCGAGCTGAAAACCGAAGGCCGCCAGAAAGGCACCGCGCCGCAAAAGGCCGCGGGCGAAGATGGCGGCCTGTTCGACACCCAGGACACGACTGGCGACCTGTTCGATCTCGGCGATGGCAGGGGCGCGCGCGGCGCGGCCGAAATCCGTGCCGAGCTCGATGCCGAGCGCGCCGGCCTCGAGGAGATTCGCAAATGTTTGAAGTGAGGAGCTGACTAATGGCACATGCAACTCTGGCCGACGTCCCGCTGACCGGTGACTGGATCGACCTGACCGTGACCCATGCCGGCCTGGTTTCGACCGCGGCCGAGATCCAGGCGGCGGGTAACGGCGCGATCGCGATCGTATGGGGTGGCGCTTCGGCGCCGGCAAACAAGAGCGGGCGGGTCCTTCGCGCTGGTGAAGTGGCAACCGGATCTGCGGCAAATGTCTGGGCCAAGTCACTCGGCAATTCGGGCGTCGCATCGGTGACCCTTACCGCATGAGCCTGGGCGCGTGCCTCCCCGGTCTCGAGGCCGATGGCAAGCTGTCTGCGGAGCAGGCAGCGGAGGCGCGTGCGCTCTATGAGGAGCTGCTGGCCGACTATGCGCGCAGCGGCAGCCGGGAAAGTGCCGAGGCGCTCGCGAGCTCGGCTGTGATCGCGCAGCTTGAGCGCAACATCGCGCGCAAGGAGTTCCTAGCTGGGCTGACGATCAAGCGGCGCCAGGCGATCCTCCAGGATCTGTCGCTCTATGGCACCGATATCGGCGATGCCCGCCTTAATGCTCAGGACGCGGGCGGCAACGGCCGTGCGATCGATCCGCGCGCCGGGCGCGCACTGATCGGCGGCCGGGATCCGCGCGCGCATTATTCGAGCGTTGAAGGCCGGCGCCTGGCGATCGAGGGCGATGCGCACCGCGAGCTCGACCGGCTGCTGGCGGAGCATTCGGCAAACCTGCTGGGGCAGGTGCGCAACAAGGCGCAGATGGATGATATCGTGCGCGAGCTGTTCGGCGCCGATACCGGCAACGGGTCCGCGAAGGCGCTGGCCGAGGCATGGCGGCGCACGGCCGAGAAGCTTCGCCAGCGGTTCAACGCGGCGGGCGGTGATATCGGTTTTCGTGCCGACTGGGGGCTGCCGCAGGCGCATGACTGGGCGAAGGTCCGCGCGGCGGGTTTCGATGCGTGGCGCGAAGCGATCGCCGGGCGCCTCGATCGCGCGAAGATGGTCGACGATCGCACTGGTCGGCCGTTCAGCGGCGAAGCGCTCGAGCTGGTGCTGAAAGACGTATGGGAGACGATCAGGAGCGACGGCACGCATTCGCTTTCGCCTGGCGCGCCCGGTGGCAAGGCGCTGGCGAACCGGCGCGCGGATGCCCGGTTTTTGGTGTTTAAGAGCGCCGACGACTGGATGGCGTACCAGGCCGAGTTCGGCAGCGTGGATCCGTTCACCGCGATGATGGGGCATATCGACGGGATGGCGCGCGATATAGCCGCGCTCGAGATCCTCGGTCCCAATCCCGAAACGACGCTGAGCTGGGTCAAGGATACGCTGGTTCAGAGCGCCGGCCGCGACCGGTCGCCGGGTGCCAATCTGCTTAATGATGCCAAGGCAGCCGGCCGGGCAATCGACCGACTGTGGGACGAATATCGCGGCTCGCACAATGCGGCCGATAAGGAATGGCTTTCGCTGACCTTCTCGGGACTGCGCAGCTGGCAGGTGGCAACCAAGCTGGGCGGCGCGATGCTGACGGCCGTGAGCGATTTCGGTTTTCAGCGCAGCCGGCGCAAGTTCAACGGCCTGTCGAACGCGACGATGCTGCCGCAATATCTCAAGCTGATGCGTCCCGGTTCGGCCGAGGCGCAGAAAATGGCAGTGCGGCGCGGCCTGATCGCGGAGGAATGGGCACACCGGACGGCCGGCCAGAACCGGTTGTTCATGGAAGAAATGACCGGCGCGCTGCCTCGCGCGCTTGCCAACGGCGTGCTGCGCGTCAGCGGGCTCAACCGCCATACCCAGAGCATGCGCTGGGTCTATGGCATGGAAACGCTGGCGACCTATACCGAAGCGGCCGGCAGGACGTTTGCCGAGCTCGAACCGGAGCTGCGCAGCGCGCTTTCGCGCTATGGCCTCGATGCCGCGGACTGGGACAAGCTGCGCAGCGCGCCGATGGACCAGGACGGCGGGGTGGAGTGGATCAGCCCGCACAATGCGGAAGATCCGCAGCTCGCCGCGCGCTTCATGGAAATGGTGCATGGCGAGAAGGATCTCGCGGTGCCGGTGGCGGATCTCGAGACGCGGGCCACGTTCAACTCGATGTTCCCTAAGGGGACTTGGCGCGGCGAGCTGGGCCGCAGCACGGTGCAGTTCAAGAGCTTTGGCCTGGCGGTGATGCTGGCGCAGACGCGCGAGATCATGGCGATGAACGGCAGCACGGCCGCGCGCTATGCGGCGGGGCTGGTGATCGGCACGACGCTGATGGGCGCGATCGCCATGCAGCTCAAGGCGTTGGCGACGGGCAAGGATCTGCGGCCGATGGATGATCTCGAGTTCTGGGTCGCTGCGATGTTCCAGGGCGGCGGACTGGGGATTGCCGGGGATTTCTTCTATTCGGCGGAAGGGCGCACCGGGCAGGGCTTCGGGAGCTGGCTGGCGGGGCCCTCGATCTCGGACGCGCAAAAGCTGGTCAACACGGCGACGGCCAAGGATCCGCGCAAGTCGGCGGTGCGCACCGCCAAGGCATTCGTGCCGGGCAACAACATCTGGTTCTCGCGCGCGGCCTTCGACCGGATGGTGGCCGACGCGATCGACGAGGCGATCAATCCCGATATCCGCAATTCGCGCCGGCGCATGCAGCACTACGCCGAGGAGCAGGGCACCGCATACTGGTGGGCGCCCGGCGATCGCGCGCCTGACCGTTCACCCAATTTTGCCAACGCGCTCGAGGAGGGTCCCGAGCAATGAGGAGGTTTGAGCCATGACGCTGCCGGTCCAGGTTCCGCAGATCGAATATGCCGAGGATGGAGTGTCGACCAGCTTCCCGGTTCCTTTCCGTTATCGCGATCCCGCGCATGTGCGGGCCGAGCGGGTGGCGGCCGACGGTACGGTTACCGCACTTGTCGCAGGCGTCGACTACTCTCTGGGCGCAGGAGACACGGCGAGCGGCGGAACGCTGACCGTCACTGTGGCGGCTGCGGCGGGTGTGACGCTGGTTATCTGGCGCGAGACGCCGCTGGCATCGGACGGCGATTACGAAACGACGGGCGCGTTCCAGGCACAGAGCCATGAAAATCTTCTCGACGAAGCGGCAATGCGCGACCAGGATCAGCAGTTGCAGCTCGATCGCGCGCCCAAGGTGCCACGCGGCGAAAGCATCGGCGATCTGCCCCCGCTGGCGCAGCGGCAGGGCGACCTGACGGGGGCCGCGGCGGCGGTGGCTTATCCGGCCTATGACGAGGACGGCAACCCGACCGTCGATACGCCCGACAATTTCGCTGCGCCGGCAGCCGCAGAAGCGGATCGCGCAAGCGAACAGGCGGACCAGTCACAAAGCGCCCGCGATGCCGCCATCGCCTATCTCAACCCGCACGCATCCCAGGCGGCGGGCGAAGCGGCAACCAGCGAAGGCGAGTTGTTCAGCTATCTGGACGGGAACGATGAAGTCGCGTTAGCAAAAAGAACAGCGGGCGGATCGACACTCCTTCCGTCTTATTTCGGTGCAGGTAAGGTCGCGGGCGCAGGCAAAACCATCGCCACGCGCACCGCCATGAAGGCGCTTACTAGTGCAGCGGACAAGGCGCGACCGCTTCAATTGGTGGAGGGTGTGCCCTCCCGTCGCGGGAGGATGGGCACTTTTGTATGGGATGCAAGCGTTCCAGCCTCGACCCACCAAACTGACGTTCAAGAAGGCATTTACGTTGCCCCTAACCCTGCCGCGAGCGGTGCATGGGTGCGTCAGTATAGCGGCCTCCTGAATGTGTGCTGGTTTGGCGCAACCGGGGACGGAGCGACCGACGATACGGCAGCGATCCAGCAAGCCATAAACACTTCTGCCAAGCTCGGGATTCGCACAGTTTATCTTCCTTCTGGGCGCTTCAAGGTGTCCACACTCTACGACCATTACGACGCGGTTAATAACCCCGGCTTCCCAAGCTTCGCGCAGCGCGAGGGGCGAATGCGCCTCCAGGGTGACCGCGCCAATGACCTAATCCAATTGACCGGAGGAATTTACGAGGGAACGCTAATTGAGACGACATCCGCGACTGGACCCGCTCTCAAGCTGGGTAATGGCAATAGTGCGGATAGTTCAACAGCGCGCCGTGCCGATGTGCGCGATATTGCCTTCATGGGCACCTGCACGGATTCAGTCGTGGAGCTTTCCGGTTCAGCGCAGCACACCAAGCTCGAAGACCTGACGATCTATAACAAGGGCGGTGCCAACGGGAAGGCGCTTTACATCCATAACGGGTGCTATGTCTCGACTTTCCGCAATATCCATGTCCGCTCTGATGGAACGAGTGGGAAGGGCGTGGTTTGCGAGGGGGCAAGCCTGTGCATGTTCGACACGGTTAACGTCACGAATTGCCCGGGAACAGGCTGGATACTCGGGACGCCACCGACAGATGGGGATGATGTTGTTCTCGGCACAGGCAACACGTTTACCAACTGTCAATCGCGCAACGGCGGTAATGGTGTGGAGTTGATAGGTGGGCGCTCCAATGTCTTCTCTGGCTGGTGGTTAGAGAAAAACGAAGCTGACTTTGATTTCAAGATTCATGGCGGCGCAAGCAAGGTCATCCTACGGGGGATGCACTTCACTTCCACCGACCTATCGGTTGGGGGTGCCATCATCGGTGGCAGCAGCGGGACCAGCCACCTCGACAACTGCCGGGGCATCCTGCTGGAAGCCATCAATTTCGAGTTTTGCGGGCCGTCCGGTATCCCCGGCATTCGCAAGAACGGCGGTTGCGAGCATCTTAAGATTGCACGTTCCTCGTTCAAAACGAACGGCGGTTACGGCATCATGGTCGATACGACCAACGGCGTCACGCCGACAATTCTTGAGGACATTGATTGGGATCCTGTGGGGGCCGGTTCTGCGTTCGGGACCAACCTCAAAGTCGTGAACCAAGCAGGGGCATCGTCGCCGTGGTTGGTTCGGGGATTGGACTTTGCGGGCACCATCACAACTGATCTGGATATGTCCACTTGGAAGCATCTACCGGATGTAATTGTAGCGTCCACCAGTAGTAATATTAACGTTACGCTCCCGACGAACGCCTCAAAGTTCATTGGGCAAAGCCTTATGGTCAGGAAGTCCCTCGCCGGAAACACACTGACTATTACCGGCAGCATTAATAATGCGTCCTCAATTAGCGTTACGGCGGTCAACGCCATACCTGCTGTGACGGCTATGACGGGCAACCGCTACGGACAGATCGCATGACCCGCACCCTCACCTGCCTAGCGGTGAAGTGTTTAGCATGGCCGATAAGCGAGTGCGCGCTTGACTGGAGGCGCGGGTGATCGAATGGTTGCTGCAGATCAAACCGGCCGTCTGGTACTATGGGCACCTGCTTATGGCGGCCTGCGCGTTCAACATCGCGGGGCACCTGCTGGCGAGCGGGCGCTGGGTTACCTATCGCTTCGATATGGGGCGCGACGAGCGCGAGCGTTCGTTCAACTTCTACGTCGTCGGGCTGTTCATCTTCGGGGTGGCGCTGGACATGGCGATGGCCGCCTTCCCTTCCGCCTGGCAGGCGCACATGGCGGCGATCGCCTTTGCGGTGGCGGCGGGCCTGATCGGGGCGGGCAGCATCAGCTGGCGCATGGTGCGGCGATGGAGATAGCACCGGGCCTTGCCAACTGGGTACTGGGCGGCGGCGCCTTCGGCGGTTTCGTCGGGCTGGTTTGGGTTGTCCTGAATTTCATTCGCGGATCGAGCAAGGATGCGACCGAGGCGTTTACCGCGCTGGCGGCGCAATACAAGCAGCAGCTCGACGCCGAGCGCGACGAGCAGCAGCTCGACGCCGAGCGCGACGAATGCGCGCGGCGGATAGGCGCGCTCGAGCAGCAGCTGCGCGAGAAGGCCGCTTACGAGCGCGAGCTGTTCGACCGGCTGACCGCGCTGGAACGGCAGATGGCGGCGCAGGGCAATGCGACCGCGCATTTCGTGCGGAAGCTGGACGACAAGCGGGGGAGCAGCACATGAGCTGGCCGATGGTTTCTGTCGCGCTGTTCATCGCCATGATGGCGGTGGCGGTGCTTGTGATCGTGGCGCTGGGGGTGCGCGATGCGTACCGCCGCGGCTTCCCCTCGCTCGCCTGCGAGCAGCGGCAGACGCTGGCGCTGCTGGCGCTGGCGCTGGGCGAGTTCGCGCTGACGCTGCTGTGGGTCGCGCTCTACGCCTACGACTTCCACGCGGTGCATCTGCACGGACAGGCGAGTGCGTTGGCGCAGGCGGGGCAGCAATACATCTGGCGGCTGATGGCGGCGCACGCGGGCGCGATGGCGATAATCGCGATCGGCGATGTGGTGAGCGCGCGCGTGGGCGACTGGTTCGAGATCAAGCGGAAAGGCGGTAACGAATGACGATCAAGCTCTCTTCCCATTTCACCCTCGAGGAGTTCACCAGGTCGGCGACGGCGCGCCGTCTGAACATCGACAACACGCCTGGCGAGATCGAGATCCAGGCCATGCGCCGGCTGTGCGCCATGGTCCTCGAGCCTGTTCGGCAGCACTTCGGGAACCGCCCGGTGCGCGTGACCAGCGGATATCGCTCGCCAGCGCTCAACAAGGCAGTGGGTTCGAGCTGGCGTTCGCAGCATCGCAAGGGCGAGGCGGTCGACTTCGAGATCCCCGGCGTATCGAATTACGATGTTGCCCGGTGGATCCGCGATAACCTCGAGTTCGACCAGCTTATCCTCGAGAATTACGTGCGCGGCGATCCGAATTCGGGCTGGGTGCATGTGAGCTATCGCGTCGATCGGGCGCGCAAGAGCGTGCTGACCTATGCGCGGCGTAAGTATTTCTCGGGATTGCTGCTGTGACCGGGCCGGTGCCGCTGCGCTGGATCCTCGGCGCGATCGGGGTGCTGCTGCTTGGCCTGGCCGCCTGGTGGCTGGTGACGACGGTGACCGGCGGCAAGACGGCCGAGGTTACGGCCGAGCTCGAGGCCGGTCGCGGCGATGCGATGGCCGAGAGCGGCTCTGATGCGGTCGGAACGGTTGGCGCGAACAATGCGGCCGAGCGCGAAACCGATGGACAGGTGAAGGAGACGCAGGATGCGATCGACAATGCGGACAATCTTGGCAGCGCCGATGCTGCTGCTCGCGACGGCTTGTGTAAGCAGTCCCCCGATTATTGCCGATAAGGCGCCCTGTAGTTCCCTGGTGCCCGAGGATTGGCGTGCCGGCGTCGAGGGTGCCGCGGCGCCGGCGAGTGTGGCGTTGCCGCCTGTGGGCCATCCTGATGCGCTCGAGGCATATGCCGATCTGGCGCGCGAGTGGATGAAGTTCGGCGTTGGACAGACCGGGCAGCTGCAGAAGGCGAACAGCCGCACGGCCGATGCGATCGGTATAATCGAGCGTTGCGAAGCGCGCGATCGTGCGGCAATAGAGCGCGCGCGGCCGAAGATCCTGGGCATCATCCCGCGGTAAATGTTGGAATTCCAACTTTGAAAATGTTGGAAGCCTGACCGTCGAGGGATATAAAAGCTAGGTTTTCCGCCGCCTCGCGGGTGTAGCTCAATGGTAGAGCAGCAGCTTCCCAAGCTGACGACGAGGGTTCGATTCCCTTCACCCGCTCCAATCGTGCCGTTGCTTTCGATCGCTAGCGGGGGGCTATGCGCGACAGGATCGATACCTTCTACATGGCCGATCT